>Ga0181612_108167_pt1 | contig 15727 bp, 12 predicted proteins | sample HoacroProtozoa21_FD_119630 | JGI IMG/M metagenome (GOLD analysis project Ga0181612, IMG submission 119630) | Hoatzin crop microbial communities from Cojedes, Venezuel. Combined Assembly of Gp0051906, Gp0051904, Gp0051908
ATTCTTTTTGCTTTGAAGTCATCATCATAATCTTTATTTCTGTTATTTCTTCTATTGTTTTTTCTGTCTGCCATTATCTTTCCCTCCTAAATATTTTTTAGAATGGTAGATCATCTCCTGAAGACACCTCAAAATCTGATCCTCCATTGTCTCCACTGAATTCACTATCAAAATTTGCGCCATCAGAATTTCTTTTGCTATCAGCAAAATACACTTCTTCAACTATTACTTCTGTTGCGTAGCGCTTTTGTCCTTGTTGATCATCCCAACTTCTTGTTTGGATTCTTCCACAAGCACCCATTTGTTGGCCTTTTTTAAAGTACTTACTTACAAATTCACCAGTTTTTGCCCAAGCTACACAGTTGATAAAATCAGCTGTTTGAGTATCTCCCTCTTTTGCAAATCTTCTATTTACTGCTAATGTAAATGAAGTTACCATTGTGTTTGTTGTTTGGGTGTATCTAACTTCTGGATCCCTTGTTAATCTTCCTATTAATTCAACTTTATTCATATTCTACCTTAACCTTTCTTTATAAAAGCCCCTCATCTAATGTGTTTTTTACTAGTCATCTATTCTAACGTTCGTGAATTTAATAACTTTCGCAAATCCTTAAATTCAACAACTGTGAATTTAATAACTTTTGCAAATCCTTAAATTCAATAACTGTGAATTTGATAACTTTTGCAAATCCTTAAATTCAATAACTGTGAATTTGATAACTTTGATTAGTCATCAAGTCTGATAACCATGAATTTAATAACTTCATCAGTGATTCTGTAATTTCTTTCTAATTCTGAAATTAATTCTGGATTAGCTTCAAAATAGAATACCAAGTAAATTCCTTCATTAAATTTCTTTACTTCGTATGCAAGTGTTTTCTTGCCTAAATTGTCAACTTTTGAAACTTTTCCTTCTTTATTAATCATATCAGTAAATGTTTTCTCTAAAGATTTTAAACCTTCATCATCTACTTCTGGACTAATAATGACAACACTTTCATATTTATTCATTATTTTCACCTCCTCTTGGATATTAGCCTATCAACTAATTGTGATAAGCAAGGACTAGCCTATAATAGCACAATTTTTATGTCAGCGCAAGTCTTTTACCTATATAATCTTTGCGCTACGGCTTTATTTCTTCTTGCATAATTCTTTATTTTTTCTGCTAAATTATTTATTTTTTCATGCTTAATTATTTATTTTTTTCATGCTTAATTATTTATTATATATTTTACATAAATTCCTTTAATCTATTGCTTCTTGATGGATTGCGCAATTTTCTTAATGCCTTTGCTTCGATTTGTCTTATTCTCTCACGCGTAACATTAAATTGTTTTCCAACTTCCTCAAGGGTGCGGGTTTTGCCATCGTCTAATCCGAATCTCAATCTCAAAACCTTAGCCTCTCTTGGTGTTAGTGTTTGCATTACTTCTTCAAGCTCTTCTTTCAACATCGTGTACGAGGCTGCATCTTGTGGTGATGGCGAATCCTCGTCCTTGATGAAATCGCCTAAGTGTGAGTCATTTTCTTCGCCGATTGGAGTTTCCAATGATACAGGGTCTTGTGAAATTTTTTGTATTTCCAAAACCTTTTCCACTGGGATTTCCATTTCATTTGCAATTTCTTCGGCCGTCGGTTCTCTTCCGTTTTGCTGTAATAGGTGTCTTGAGGTTCTGAGTAATTTATTGATTGTCTCAACCATATGTACCGGAATTCTTATTGTACGTGCCTGGTCAGCTATAGCTCTTGTGATGGCTTGCTTTATCCACCATGTTGCATAAGTAGAAAACTTGTAACCCTTTTTATAATCAAATTTCTCAACTGCTTTTATCAATCCCATGTTACCCTCTTGAATCAAATCCAAGAACAACATTCCTCTTCCTACATATCTTTTAGCAATACTCACAACCAATCTCAAGTTTGACTCAACAAGTTTCTTACGTGCCGCTTCACTGCCAGCTTCGATTTTCTTAGCTAAATCAACTTCTTGCTCGTATGTTAACAATGGAATTTTTCCTATTTCGCGCAAATACATTCTTACTGGATCATCTAGCTTCACGCCTTCCATATTTTCAACATCAAGCTCTTCAACTGTAATTTCTTCAACTTCTTCAAGGTCAGCCGTGTCAGGCTCAACTTCATCAAAATCATCATTTATTATTTTGATGCCGGCTTTTTCCATTACTGTAAAGCATTTTTCCAAATCCTCAGCCGTTGCTTTTCCTAAATGATTAGCAATTTCTGTATAAGTAATTTTTCCGGATTTTTTTGCTTTTGTCACAAGTTTAGTTAATTTTTCATCACCTTTTAATTCTGGAATATCCTTGATGTCCATTGGTTTCTTTTCCTCGAATAATTGCTCTTGATTTTCTATTCCATTACTACCTGCATCAATTGTGTTATTGATGTCGTTGCTTTCATCACTCTTAGTATTGTTGCTTATATTGTTTGCTGTATCATTTTTGCTGACGTTTGCATTATTTATTTTGCTATTTTTATTTTTTTCATTTATTTTATTTTCATTTTTATTTTCTACTGCTTTATTTGCTACTGCGCCTTTTGTAGTTGTTGCTTTTGTTGTTGATGTTGCTTTTGTTGTTGCTGCTTTTGTTGTTGCTGCAGATTTATTTGTTTGAGTTGCTTTTGCTGCTACTGCACCTTTGTTCAAGCCTGCTTTTGTTGTTGCGGCAGATTTACTTGTTGTTGCTTTGCTTGCTGTTGCTTTTTTTGCAGCTATCTTTTTAGCTTCTTCTTTCTTTTTCTTCTCGGCTAATTTTTTTGCAGCTAGCTTTTTAGCATCTTCTTTCTTTTTCTTCTCTGCTAATTTCTTTGCAGCTAACTTTTTTGCTTCTTCTTTCTTCTTCTTCTCTGCTAATTTCTTTGCAGCTAACTTTTTAGCTTCTTCTTTCTTTTTCTTCTCGGCTAATTTCTTTGCAGCTAACTTTTTAGCTTCTTCTTTCTTTTTCTTTTCTTCTAATTTCTTTGCAGCTAACTTTTTAGCTTCTTCTTTCTTTTTCTTTTCTGCTAATTTCTTTGCAGCTAACTTTTTAGCTTCTTCTTTCTTCTTCTTCTCTGCTAATTTCTTTGCAGCTAACTTTTTAGCTTCTTCTTTCTTCTTCTCTGCTAATTTCTTTGTTACCAAATTTTTAGTGTTTTGCATTTTATTTTTTATACTTGCAGATTTTGTTGTTTTATTTGCCATTTTTACTCCTGATTTTGTGTTTGTCCTTGCTACAGCTTTTGCTCCTGACATTGATGCAGCCTTTGCTCCTGGCTTTGCCACAGCTTTCGCGTTAGCTTTTGTTGCAGTCTTTGCTCCTGGCTTTGCCACAGCTTTCGCATTATTTTTTGCTCCAGGCTTTGACGCTACTTTTGCGTTAGCCTTCGTTGCAGCCTTTACTCCTGACTTTGCCACAGCTTTCGCATTATTTTTTACTCCTGGCTTTGTCGCAGCTTTCAAGTTAGTCTTTGCTGCAGTCTTTGAACTTGCTTTTACTGCAACCTTTGCCCCCGATTTTTGATTTGCTTTTGCAACTGATTTTTTTCCTACACTATTTTTTGCGCTCACTTTTTTATTTACCTCTTTCCCATTTACTTTTTTGTTCTCTTTATTTGCCACAAGGCACCTCCATTTCAAAACCTTATCCCATTATTTTATTCATTTTAATTCGTTCAATTTATTCATTTGTTCCATCTTAGTTCATTCAATTGATTCAACTACTTCATCTTAATTCATTCAATTTATTCGGCTATTTCATTTTGATTCGTTCAATTTATTCGGCTATTTCATCTTGATCTGTTCGATTTATTCAGCGATTTCATCTTGATTTGTTCAATTTATTCAGTTATTTCATCTTAACCAATTCAATAATAATATCGTTTAATTCTTTTTCTAATGCTGCTTTTTCATCTGCCGCTATTGTTGTTGATTTCAATTTTTCAACTATTTCGTCCCTTCTTGACACTTTTGCTTCCTTGATATAAATCTTTTCTACATCTTCGATTGCCTTAGTTAAATCCGTTATTTCATAATCATTCGCCAATATCTCCGAAATATAATTAATGTCTTTTTCCTCTGCAAACCAGTTCAGCACATTATCAGCGTTCAAACCTTTTGAATAATTTTCAAATATCGTTTCAATTATTTTTTTGTTTCTTTCATCGTATATATATTTTGGATCCACCACTTTGCTGATTTTTTCGAAACTTTCTGATGAATAATTTATCAACAAATATATTAACATCTGCTCACGTTTTAAAATGTTCGGGTCAATTTTCTTTCTCACTTGTGCAACGTTGTCCACAATTTCAACCACATCTGCTTTTCTTCTTTCCGGCTCGGGTGCTCGTCGCAATAATTTATTAACTTCTGCCGCAATTGCCTCGCGCGAAATTTCATATGTCTGCGCTATCTTATCAATATAAACCTCTCGTTCCATTGAATTTTCAACACCTGCCAGTGTTTTGGCAATTTCATTCAAGAATTTTACTTTATCACTTGTGTTGTTCAAGTCCAATTGCCGTTTCAAAACCTTAACCTTATATTCCACTACTGAAATTGCATCGTCCATGCATTTTCTAAATTTATCTGCGCCATATTTTACTACATACTCATCGGGGTCCTTGGCTCCACTTATTTGCAAAACCCTAATATCAACTCCCAGGTTCTTTAAAATGTCCATTCCTCTTATTATTGCTGCTTGACCAGCTCCGTCAGCGTCATATCCCAAAATTACTTGCTCAGCATTTCGACGAAGCAATCTTCCTTGATTATCCGTCAATGCTGTTCCTAACGAAGCCACAACATTTGTAATTCCACGTTGATACAACGAAATCGCATCCATATAACCTTCAACCACCAAAATTCGTTTAAGCAATCCCGTACTATTTTTTCGAGCAACATTTAAACCAAACAAATTGCGACCTTTGCTATAAACAATATCTTCAGGTGAATTTATATATTTAGGTTTGCTATCATCTAAAACTCGTCCGCCAAAAGCTATAATTTTTCCACGTACGTCTTGGATCGGAATCATCAATCGATTTCTAAATTTATCATAAAATCTTCCATTCTCACTTTTTCCAATTAAATTAGAAGCGAGTAAAGCTTCATAAGAAAAACCCTCTGCTTTTAAATGTTCATATAATTCATTATTACTTGGTGCATATCCAATCAAAAAAGTTTTTAATGTGTTATTTCCAAGCTTACGTTTCTTTACGTACTCCTGCGCTAATTTAGAAGTTGGTTGATATAAGGTTTGGTGATAGAATTTCGCAGCAGCTTCATTTACTTTATAAACTTCATCTTTTAAACGAGCTCTTTTCTCATCTTCTGCGCTTGCGTTTGACGGTAATTGTATTGCTGCCCTATCTGCCAAAACCTTAACAGCTTCATAAAAATTCATATTTTCTATGTTCATCAAAAAGTGAAATACATTTCCACCCTTTCCACATCCAAAACAGTGAAATATTTGCTTATCAGGCGAAACAGAAAATGATGGTGATTTCTCATTGTGAAATGGGCACAAACCAAAAAAGTTTCTGCCTTTGCGCTTCAACGATACATATTGAGAAACAACATCAACAATATCATTCCTACTTCTTATTTCATCTAATAGTTCGTCACTATATCTCACTATTTACTCCTCGCGTATTTTTATTTTGCATCTTTACTTTACATTTTTTACTTTGTATTTTTTATTTTCTATATTTTATAATTTTAATTACGTTATTATTATTCAACACAGGCAAAAAATATCCTTTATTTTTTTCAAATTTTATTTCATATAAAATTTAAATTTGAATTTCCAATAAAAATCTTGATCCGACTTACGTTTGATATTTATGCAAAAAAGAAAGAGATATCAATGTATGTCATCAATTCTCTCTCTTTATTTTCATAATTTCCCAATATTTATACTTTTGTAATTATTTAGCTGAACTATTATTTTGTACTTTTATAATTATTTAGCCGAGCTATTATTTTGTACTTTTATAATTATTTAGCCGAGCTATTATTTTGTACTTTTGTAATTATTCAGCCAAGCTATTATCTTGTACTTTTGTAATTATTTAGCTGAGCTATTATATGGCACAAATTTGCTAATTGCGTTTTGCTTCAAGTCTATCTTTGCCTCTGTTGGAACTCGATATTCCTTATAGCTCATTTCTATTTTATTATCTACTAATTGCTCAATTTCATCTTTTGATGCTTGTTCTGCCAATACAAGCTCACTAACTAAAATAACCTTTGCGTTATTTAACATTTTCTTTTCTCCGGTTGATAATGTTCCTCTTTCTTTTTGCTTAAAACTTAAGTTTCTAACAACATCAGCAACCTCGTAAATATCTCCTGATTTCATTTTATCAAGATTGTTTCTATATCTTTTATTCCAATTTTGAGACATCTCTGTTTCATCCTGCTCCAAAACTTTCAATACTTTTGAAGCGCCAGCTTTATCTATTACTGTTCTTACGCCCATCGATTCAGCTTTCGCTGTAGGCACCATAACTTTTACATCACCTGGCATTTTGATGATGTAATACTGCATTTTTTCACCAAGAATTTCTTTCTCTTCAATCGAGTCAATTGTTCCTGCGCCATGCATTGGGTATACAATATTATCTCCTACTTTAAACATTTGTTGTCTCCTTTCATCGCTAATGGGTACACTGCACCCATTTTTAACACATTCCCATTATAGCACAAAATCTCGCTTTAGTAAAGAAATTTTTTTCATTTAATTTGTTGATCCGAAGCCTCCAGTCCTTTTGCCGTCTGCATTATCTCCATCAGCCACAAAATATTTTTGAAAAATTCCCTGGCCTATTCTCTCTCCTTTTTTAATTTCTACATCTTCATCTTTTACGTTATAAAAAGCAAACATAATCAATCCATCATTGTCCGGATTCTCATAATAATCGCTATCAACGATTCCTACACTGTTTGCCAAGATTAGCCCTTTCTTTTTTGGATTAGAGCTTCTATTATATAGGCACAACATTTCATCAGGTTGCATATATGATTTAATTCCTGTCTTTATTAGTGTTGGCGCCATTCCTGGTTTAAAGGCTGGCACAACTGTATCCTCAGCTGCTTCAAAATCATATCCTGCAGAATTTGCTGTTGACCTTACGGGTAAATTTATATTCTTATCTTCATAACCTTTTGCTATTTCAAATCCTCTTATTTTTCCCATATATTCCCCCAATTATTTTTTTAATTCCTTTTCAGCCTCTTTGTAATCCGGCATGTATTTCTCAACCATTGCCCAAAAACTTTTTGAATGATTCATATGTCTCAAATGACAAATTTCATGAAGTACTACATATTCAACTGCATGTCTACTGTACATTATCAAATCCTGATTGATTGTAATTTTTCTATTTGAAGAACAGCTTCCCCACTCAGATTTTACTTTTCTTATTCTATACTCCTTTGGTGCTAACCCTACAATTTTAGTCATTTTCTTCATTGCTTTTTCAACTTCCTGCTTAGCAATCATGTTGTACATTTTATCAATCATTTTTTTAATTATTTCAGTATTGTCTTTTTCAGCATAATCCAATGGCAATATAACAGTTATTGTTCCTTTTTCAACTTTTAATTTTGCATTGTTTATTTCCTTAAAATATATATTCAAGAAATAGCTTTTGCCTAGGATTTGAAATTTCTCACCATCCACATATTCTTTTAATTTTCTTGGAGATGCTTGATATTCTTCTAGTTTATCAATTATCCATTTTCTTTTGCTTTCCACTGCATCTTGGATTTCGGTATTCGTTACATACCAAGGTGCCTTTACAACAACTTCCCCATTTTGAATTGAGATATACAAATTTTTCACTTTTGCCTTGCAAACTGTATATGCTATTGTTTTATTTTTATATTGAATTTTTTTCATTTTATATCTCCTCTCAAAAATTATTTTCGAACACTCCTGAACCTCTGTTCGTTTTTAGTATACTGTTAATTTTCTTCTTTGTCAATACATTTTTTCAAAGTTTTTTTAACTTTTTTTCATTCTTCGTAATGTCCGTATTTCCTGAGTTTTACGTTTTTTCTCTCTTCTTTTTTGCGCGCCGCTTAGCAAATCATTGTTTGCTTTTCGTTTTTTCCCGTTTTTACTTAATATTTTTCAATTTTTTAGCTCATCTTTCTATTAAAATCTATCTTTTTTCATACTTAACTTTTCGTTACCTATTAACAATTCCAAACAAATTTAAATACATTTTGTTTTTATCTCAACGCGCGCATTGACCATCTATCTATAGTCGAACATTACTTTTTCCAATTTAATTACATTTTGTTTTTATCTCAACGCGCGCATTGACCATCTATCTATAGTCGAACATTACTTTTCCTAAAAAACAAGCTCGAGTTTTATACACTCGAGCCCCTTTTTTTTCTTAATTTTATTATTTTATTTTTTATTTTTGCGCTTTGCTCACACTTTATGTTTCGCCCTGCCCAGGTTTTCACATTTCACTTTGCGCTTTGCTCACACTTTATGTTTCGCCCTGCCCAGGTTTTCACATTTCGCTTTGCGCTTTGCTCACACTTTATGTTTCACCCTGCCAGGTTTTCACATTTCGCCTTGCGCTTTATAATTTTTTATTTTAAATTTCTTTTATTTTAAAATATTTTTGCACTTACAATTTACTCTGCTTCTGATTCTTCCTTGGCTATTGCATCTTTTAGCCAATCCTTACCATCAACTATTCTTGCTACCAACATTGATGAAACTTCATCTCCAACAACATTTAATAGAGTTGCTGGTGCATCAATAATTGTAGCGATAATTGTTAACAATGGTAATGATGCTACTGGGAATCCAAGCATTGTTATTGCTAACATTTCTGCGATCGTTCCACCGCCGATTGGTACACCTGAGATTAACAAGTTTGCTAATAATGATACTCCCAATATTGCAAATGGATTTATCTCAGAACCAAATAAGCATACTAAGAACATTATCTTAAATACCATACCAATTGCTGATCCATCTTTGTGGAAGCTGCAACCCATTGGTATTGTTGTATCAGCTATATCTTCTGGAACTCCAATTTTCTTTGCTGATTCAGTGTTGATTGGAATAGATGCTGCACTTGAGCATGTTGCCAATGAAGTGAATGACGGTCCAATTGCATTTTTCCAGAACCTTTTAACTCCTTCTTTTCCGCCTGCAATAAATGCATAAATTGTATACATTATAGCGAAGAATAACAAACATACTACTGTATATATTACGAAAGTTTTTAAGAAACCTACTGCAATTGCTGCACCATATGTTCCGATTAATGCTGCAAAATAGCAACCTAATCCGATTGGAGCATAATACATTATAATTTGTATAATTTTTTGTACAACTTCGTTTGCCGAGATTAATACTTTTAGGAATGGTTCTCCTTTTTCACCAGCCATTTGGAATGCAATTCCGGTAATGACTGAAGCTACAAGTAAAGCTATCATATTGCTTCTTGATAATAATTTGCTAAAATCATCAACTGTTAATAGCTGAACTGTGCTTTCAGCAACGGTAATTTCTTCAGCTTCTTCAACTGCTTCAGCTACTTCGTCTTCCGCTGCCATTTCTGTTTTTATCGTTTCTGTGTCTTCAGGATTTACTAATTGTGTAAATGATGTTACCACAAAACCTACTAAAACAGCGATTATTGTCATAACTATAAATACGACAATAACTGTTACTAATATTTTTCCAATTCTTTTTGGTGATTTCATTTTTGCTATTGCTGTTGTAATTGTCAAAAATATTAATGGTACAATAATAACTAATAATAAATTTAAGAAAACATCCCCTAAAGGTTTAAGTACTGCTGCTTTTTCGCCGAAAATCAATCCAACGATACAACCTACAATAATTGCAGCAACAAGAATTATTGTGGCCTTGTAATTTTTTAAAAAGTTTTTCATTAATACTACCTCTTCTAAATAAAGTGGTAACTAAGATATAGTCATATCTTTAGAATTTATATTTCGCATTATATTCTATTTTGTATTATTTGACAATAGTTTTCATCATTATATGTTTTTCAAGGTCTTTATTCGAATATTTTTGGTTTTCTTAGTAATTAGTTTTCATTATTATATATTTTTCGGGTTTTTATACTCTTTTTCAAATTATAATCGCTTTGTTTTAAGTTCGTAACCGCTTCAGTCTCATCGGCATAATTGTTTTGACTTTTACAACATAGCAATTTTATTAGCAATCTCGTCTAAATCAATTTCTGTTGTTTCTCCACTGCTCATATTTTTCAACTGTACCTTGCGCGTTTGCAATTCATCATCACCTAACGTTACAACATATTCTGCGCCGATTTTATTGGCATACTTAAACTGCGCATTTAGCCCTCTTTCCATGATGTCTTTTTCAGCGTATATTCCTCTGCTTCTTAATTCTTTCACAATTCTTTCGGTTTCATCATTAGCAGCTTCTCCGATGTATGCAATAAAGATTTTAGGTTTTGACTCAGAAATATTAACGCTTCCTTCAGCTTTCAACACATCAAGCAGGCGCTCCTCGCCACAAGCAAAACCGATTGCAGGCGTTTCCTGTCCCCCTAATTCTTCTATCAACTTGTCATATCTTCCGCCCCCAAAAACAGTTAAGCCATCAGCATTCGAAACAAATTCGAATACGGTTTTGGTGTAGTAGTCTAATCCGCGCACCAAGCGCTTGTCTATTTCATATTTTATTCCTAAATTTTCTAATCCGCGCTTTACTTTTTCAAAATGCGTACTGCACTCTTCACACAAATAATCTAAAGTGCTTGGGGCATTTTCGTTCATCTTTTTGTCCGCTTCAACTTTGCAATCCAATATTCTCATTGGGTTCTTTTCAAAGCGCGCCTTGCAATCGTCGCAATACTTATCTAAATTAGGTTCGATGAAAGCTTTTAATGCTCGTTTGTATTCTTCTCGGCACGTTGGGCATCCGATAGAATTGATGTTTAGCGTTATATCATTTATTTTCAAAACCTTAATAAACTCATCTATCATTGCCATTACTTCAACATCAGCTTGATAGCTGCTTGACCCAATAAGTTCGCAGCCGATTTGATTAAATTCTCTTTGACGACCTTTTTGCACATTTTCATAACGATACATTGGCATACAATAATACATTTTTTGCGGAGATGATAAACTTGCCATTCCGTTTTCAATGTATGCTCTTATAATTCCAGCTGTACCCTCTGGGCGTAAAGCAATTGACCTCCCGCCTTTATCCTCAAACATATACATTTCCTTTTGCACTACGTCGGTTTGTTCACCAACACTGCGTTGAAAAAGTTCTGAAGATTCAATAATTGGAGTGCGAATTTCTTTATATCCATATCGTTCAAAAATATTTTTAGCTGTTGCTTCAACATATTGCCAAGTCGCTACTTCAGCCGGCAATATATCTTTAGTTCCCTTTAATTTTTGAATCATTTTTTCTCCTTTCCTATTTTGCTTTCTTTTTTGCTTTTTTTATTTGTTGCTTTTCATTTTTATGTTGAATCCGTTTTTACACTTTCGCTTCACAAACATTATCAATTTTATTTGAGTTCCTCTCTGTTTTATCAAACATCACAATATTTAATTCTATATTTATTTTGCTCTCTTTACTTCGTATACGCTGTCTATCTTGTTTAGGTTTCGTAATGTTTTGTTCAACATTTCAGTGTTTTTAACTTCAATAGTTAACTCTATTACTGCGGTTTTTTCATGATTGGTTTTTGCGCTAATCGCTAACAAAGATGCTTCGCTGTTTGAAATCAATTTTACTACATCAGCAATCAAGCCATCTCTATCATTTGCATATATTGTAATATCTACACTGTATGTTGCGTTTGCTTTTTCTTCATCCCAATAAACTTCAACGATACGCTCTTCATCATTCAAAAGCTCTTCCACATTTTTGCAATCTCGGCGATGAATTGTTACACCTCTTCCGCGAGTTATATACCCAACAACTTCATCTCCTTGCACCGGATTGCAGCATTTTGATAATTTTACTAAGCAATTATCAATCCCTTTTACAATAATTCCAGTTTTTGATTTTGTACGCGGAACATGTTGCTCTGCCTGAAGCTCTTCGATTTTCTTTTCTACGCTGTCTGATTCACTATCCCTATGTTCTTTACGATATTCTTCTAAAGTTTTTGATATAAACTTATTTGCACCAATAGAACCGAATCCCACAGCGGCATACATATCTTCTAAGGTTTTGAAAGAAAATTTCTTTAGCGCAGGTGCTGTATACTTTTCGTCAAATAATTCGTCCTCTTTCATGCTTATCTTTTTAAGCTCTTTTTCAACCTGCTCCTTGCCGCGTTCAATATTCTTTTGACGATCCTTCTTTTTAAAGAACTGCAAGATTTTGGTTTTGGCCTGAGTTGACTTTATAAATTTTAGCCAATCCCTGCTTGGTCCTTTTGAATTATCATTCGTTATAATGTCAACGATATCTCCATTATTTAGCGGAGTTATTATTGGCATCATTTTAGAATTTATTTTTGCGCCCACCATTCTATTGCCGACTTCGGCATGTATCAAATACGCAAAATCAATTGGCGTACTGCCTTTTGGTAGGGTTTTGATTTCACCTTTTGGGGTAAAAACATAAACTTCATCTTCAAATAATTCCGTCTTTAGCGTAGCCAAGAACTCTTGCGGATCCTGCATGTCCTTTTGCCACTCCAAGCTTTCACGAAGCCAAGCTAGCTTATCTTCACTTACTGTTACATTCGCCTTTTTTCCCTTAGAAAAACTCTGCTCCTTGTAAGCCCAGTGCGCAGCAATACCGAATTCAGCAATTCTATGCATATTATATGTACGTATTTGCACTTCAAAAGGCGTTCCACTTTTGCCAATCAATGTAGTATGCAAAGACTGGTACATATTAGGTTTTGGCACTGCAATATAATCCTTGAATCTACCTGGCATTGGCGTGTACATTTCATGAACAATTCCAAGTGCAGCATAACAATCCTTCACTGAATTCACCAAAATTCTCAACGCAAACAAATCATATATTTGATCAAGGCTCTTCCGGTCGCGTTGCATTTTTTTATAAATCGAATAAAGATGTTTAGCTCTTCCAGTAATTTCCGCATCTACACGGTTTTTCTTAAGTGCTGCTTTTATTTCATTTTCTATATCATCGATAAATTGCAAACGCTCCTCGCGCTTTTTATCAATGCCCTCTACAATTTCGCGATAATCTTCAGGGTACAAATATTTAAATGACAAATCCTCAAGTTCCCATTTCAAGCTGTAAATACCTAATCTATTGGCAAGTGGAGCATACAACTCCAATGTCTCTTTTGCGTTAGCTATTTGTCTATCGCGCTTTAAATACTTTAAAGTACGCATGTTATGCAATCTATCAGAAAGTTTGATTAGTATTACTCTGATGTCTTTTCCCATAGCAAGAAACATTTTTCTGTAATTCTCAACTTGCTGCTCTTCTTTACTTATATAGTTAATTTTTCCTAATTTAGTTACGCCATTAACCATCTCAGCGATTTCAGTGCTAAAATTTCCAGCAATGTCGTTATACGTAACATCAGTGTCTTCTATTAAATCATGCATTAGCGCCGCACAAATAGCCGAATCATCCAATCCCAAAGTTGCAACAATATACGCAACTTGAACAGGATGAATTATATACAATTCACCTGATAATCTTTTTTGGTCACCATGATGTTTTAACGCATATTCATATGCAGCTCTTATGGCTTTTCCATCAGATTTTTTGTTATGAACTTTCGCTTCCTTTATTACATCTTCAATTGTTCTTTCGATTTGTTCCGACACTTTTTTCTTATGATTAGTTGATAATCATATGCTCCTTTCGTTTTTTACTTACTAATATACTTTATATCTGGTCATGTAGATAATATAGTATATGAGTATTTCTGTCATAATAATAAATTGTATAATTATCATATTTTTGATAAAAAGTTTGACCAATAGCTTTTCCTTCTAATGTTTTAATAGAAAATGCATCACCTTCTTTTATTACATTTATATCAAAATCATATACTTTTTCACTTGCGCTAAACCATTTTTTGAAATTTTCAAAATATGATTGTATATTTTCTATATCTTCTGCCGTTACTATTTCATAATTTGCATTTTCTAAGATTTTTTTATCATCGTTATCTGTATAATAATATTTTGTATATTCTGCTGAATCCATACCATTAACAGAATATTTTTCTTCTTTCTTTTCATATCCTTTTATAATATTTTTATCTCTGAATAATATTTCTAAAAAATATATTGTGGTAATTATTATAACGGACAAAATTACCATTATTCCAATCATTATTCCCAATTTCTTTATGCTTTTCAATCTAATTCACCTCGTCTTCTTTTATGGTAAATTGAATTCTAATTTTAAATGCTTTTATTACTTCAAAAAATTGTTGTGATATGTATGCAAAATTTAATATTTTAAACTATCTTCATCTAATAAAAAATCAAATATATTCATAGTAATTATGCCATCCTCATTTCTACTTTTAACTGTATAATCCTTTACTATTATTATCTTTTTAAATGAATCATTTATTTTTAATAAGGAATTTTCTTCTTGTTTTCTTTTTTCTGCATCTGCAATTGTTAATGCAGACTGAATATATAACTTATTATTTCCTTTGTTAGCTATAAAGTCTACTTCTAATTGTTGGTAAAAGCTTTTGCCCTCACTCATTCCTCGATGTTTTATTAAGCCTACATCTACATTGAATCCTCTTCTCCTTAGCTCTAAATATATAATATTTTCCATTATATGAGATTCTTCATTTTGTCGATAATTTATTAATGAATTTCTTATACCTATATCTGTAAAATAATATTTTACAGGTGTATTTATATATTTTCTTCCTTTAACATCATATCTATTAGATCTCTCAATCATGAAAGCTTCTTCTAAGTATTTTAGATAATTATTTATTGTATTCTGAGAAATATCTATACCTTCTGCACTTTTAAATGTATTAGCTATATTAGTTGGATTAGTTAAGGACCCTATATTAGATGATATAATTCTTACTAAAGTTTTTAACTCATAATCATTTTTAATATTATTTCTTTCAATAATATCATTTATATAAACATTTTCTTCTTGCTCTTTTAAATATTTCATTTTGCGTTCATCAGTTTTCATCGTTGCAACTAATGGAAGTCCTCCATAAGTTATATATTTACTCCACTGTTTCAATTCATTTTCTTTACTCGTTGTCATATATTCTGAAAAACTTAATGGATATACTCTAATTTCTTCTCCTCTTCCTCTGAACTCTGTAATAATATCTGATGATAAAAATTTTGAATTACTCCCTGTTACATATATATCTATATTTTGATTTCTAAGAAGTCCATTTAATACAAATTCAAATTCTGGTACTAGTTGAATTTCATCTAAAATAATATAGTAACAATGTTTATCTTTTATTTTTGATGTAATATATTTTTCGAGTTCGTCTGGATCACAATATATTGAATTTTTTTTATCATCTAATGCTAATTTTACAATATGGTCTGCTTTTATTCCAGATTGTATTAAATAGTTATAGAATAATATATTTAACAAATATGATTTTCCGCATCTCCTAATCCCTGTGACTATTTTTATTAATCCATCCTCTTTTGTTTCAATTAATTGATTTAAATAATAATTTCTTTGTATTTCCATTACTTTCTCCTTTACTA
>Ga0181612_132198_pt1 | contig 15727 bp, 6 predicted proteins | sample HoacroProtozoa21_FD_119630 | JGI IMG/M metagenome (GOLD analysis project Ga0181612, IMG submission 119630) | Hoatzin crop microbial communities from Cojedes, Venezuel. Combined Assembly of Gp0051906, Gp0051904, Gp0051908
GGTCCTATATACTTTTATCATTTTGCCAAGTCAGTGTGAAGGACAGGCAGAATTGCAGACTCTGTGCTAAATGTGGAACTGGAATTGTTCTCCGTCTGTTACCTCAAAAGGGGCAGAGGAGAATGGAGAGCAGCAGGACGAGGCTTCAGCACCAGTCTTTCTTGGCTGCCTGTAGGAAGGGAAATGTACCGCAGAATTTCTATACAGGGCTTGTGCCTCTCCTAAACAGAAATTGTAGGTTTCTCCTGGACTGGTAAGGTGCCTGTTGCCCCATAGAAGGTCTGTGCCTGTGAGGTATAATTTAGTTCTCCAGTTACCTTTAAGAAGGAACCTCACGTGTGAATATCTAGATAGAATGAGCTTTTTTTTTTGCACATGAAGAAGAGAAAATGAATTGTGTTTATATGCAATATATATTGTGCATACATACAAATATGTATTTATACTACTGTGGGTTGTAACTGCACAAGACGGTGATTTTCTTTTCACTATATCTGGACAAGTTGATTTGCAATCAGGTACATTCAAAGCCTCATTCTGATCATCATTTACAGGTATCCACAGTTTGTCTTGCTGATTAGAGCAAATTTCTTAGGCGTTTTTGACCTTCAGGAGTCTGGAGGTGCCAAATTCTCGCACTGACTCTGGAGAGTGCTGTTGGCTCCGGAGACTGCACAAATCAGGGCTAGCCAGCCCAGCTGGGGCATGCAAGGTGGTGTGGCAATTCTATTTGTTAAGGCAACCAGTGATGACCATTTAGTGACCACGAAGACTGTAATTTTTTCTCTGTCTTAGCACTCTGATTGCTGTACCTTCCCATGATAACATTGCCACACTGTGCTGGGGATAGACAAGCTCATGTTGGAGTGACCTGCATGGAGGCTGTAACAAGAGAAACATGACTGGAGACTCATGTCACCGTCTCCATCTGTTTGAAAGTACAGATCTACCCCTGGTTTTCAACACTGTTATATTCCTTGCCTTTGTTCAGGCTCATGCATCCGCCAGCCCTGCACTGCAGTGTTTTTTTTTGGTTTTGCTTTTGCTGAAAAGAACATAATGACCAGAATGAAAGCAATACATCAAAACTCGCTCAAAATTAAATATTGCTCTCCTTTATCACATTCAGATGTTTCAGTAAAACAACGTCTTTCTGACATTTTTGGAAATCATATGCTGGAGCCATCACTAGAATGACACTTTGTTTGCTGTTGTGTCAGACCTGCAAGCTGTTGCAGAAGGTAAGTTCTTTTTTGGCCCTTAGGGAGCTTTGACATATCTGCGTTAGAGAGGAAGACACTGTGACACAGTTTCAGTTTGTTTGCCCACTGACATGTTTTCAGGGACTAAATGACAAGTGAAAAGACTGTCTAGTTTTGGGGCTGTTTCTCCTGCTCCATGTGTATCACTTATATCAGAGTGCCTTTGCAGACTCAATACAACTCCGTGTAGCACGCCATTCCTCCACAATCAATGTTCATTCCTAACACATCTGCTTGTATTTGGCTTTAATCCTTCTCTGTCTTGTCCATATTTATTAATATTTCAGAAATTTCAGTGTCAGGTAGTCTCATAATCTAGCATGTCTGCAGTATTGACTTGATAATCTGAAACATTTTGGAAAAATCATCAGTGAAATAAAATAGCCTAGATATATTTAGAGCTGACAAATGCACTGTGACTAACTGTGCCTCTTGGCATAGCCATGTCTTTTTATACCTTAGGTTTCCTGGTGTCCATTTAAAAAAAACCAACCATGTTTTAATGAAAGAAGACTTCCTAAGAATAGTAAAAAATTTTAAATTGCAGCAGTATGTATTTTTAAGTCTATATTTGCAATATTACAATAACAGACTAAAGCAATTCTTGTCCATGGAAGGTTAGGAAGAATAAGCATTCTGTACTGATATAAATATATGTCTACTAACTGAAATTTAGAATTACATTTTTCTTTTTAATCTGAAAACTTCGATTTATCTGGTGCTGGAAAATCCAATAAATTCTTATAATGAAGAAATTGGTAATAAATATTATAACCTACTAAGTTATGATGATGGTAAATTTAAAAAAGTGTACAGTTCTTCATGTTTTTGAAGGTGACAACCAGTCCACAAAGCAAATGAATCACAGGGAAGGACACATTTTCTGAGATTACTGATATATTCTCAGTATAAAACTTGAGGATAAAGTGGTTCAAATGCCAAATGCACACCACCCTTCAAATTTGATAATAGTTCTGGGACATTTTTTTTTTTTTGTAATCAGTATAATCTGAGAGGCTGGTCTTCCAAAATTTAGCTATCTCCAAAGAGTTTATGGTCACTATTAAAACAGCAATTAAAGCAATTTCTAATTACTGATGACTTAGGGTGGGTTCTCACTTGTGTTCCAGAGATAATATGATCTCTGTGCCATTCACAGTCCTTTGAATCATCCCACCTCTAGTGAGAACAAGCTGAAAGAGTGGACAAATACGCATCTGTCAGAGGAAATATATGTTGCAGCATCTGGCATGTTTCTAAGGTGAAGACCATATAGGATCAGCAGTTTTATCAGAGCTACAACCTACTTGTTGAAAAGGATATAGACTTGTTGAATTGCAGTTAGTATGCGGGACAGATGGAGCTACTGCAACTCAAAGCATTGCAAACCTTTAGAACCGACTTCTGGGCTCACAGGATTTGCAGAGCTAATGCAAGTCTATGAACTTTTCCCTGTCTAGTGTATAAAGACTTTTTTTTTTTCATTTTCCACTAGATACTTTTTAAATTTTTGTAAAGTGCAACCTGTGTTTTATATTAGGACATAGTGATCCCTCCAAACGCTGTGCTGGCTAAGCAGATGTGTTGTTACCTCTAGAGCATATATCTGATTATTCACTATCTCTCCCTACTCTTTTAAGCTTGTGCAAAAGAATTTCTTCTGAAATTTTAAGAGCCTTTTACTTCCTCATTCACTCTATGTGAGACACTATCTATAAATTTTTCTCCAGTGAAGGTCTCAAGTCATGAACTATGGTCTTCTTTTCTGCAGAAGAACTTGAATGTCACAGAAAGAGCAAAAGGCTTTATCCCAGAATATACATAGTGTCTTTTAACCAGTTCTATGGGATTCATCTCCATTTTATTTGTCTTTCTCTTTCAAGGTTCAGCTGAAGTTGACATTATTAAAATATTAGTGTTTCAGACCCCCAAAACATGGAAGACCTAATGTTAAACAGTAAAGTCCTTAAAAAAGATATTTCTTAGATAGGCTTTTAAGGCTAAATTAAAGTTTATATATATACAACAATGCCAAAATACCTTAATAAAATAAAGCAGTTAAAGGATTTACACCAGTAAGAGATAAAGTTGGAAAGTAACAGGCAACGTTTTAAGATAAAACCCCTTTATGCATTATTTCAGTCTTTGCATTGATACTATTCCAGTTGTTTGTACCATCACAATAAATCTACCTCTCTGTTGATTTGTGACAACAAATGGAGGAATAAAAGCTAAGAAATAAGCTGGTTTTGCTTTTTGTGGTCATTGGGTTTGATTTCTTTCCCATAAAGCTTTTTATAAATTTTTTGTCTTTCTGAAAATTACCCCCCAAAGCCTTACCCCACCACATATCTTGCTTTTAAAAGGTCACCTTAAAAATGTCTTTGGTCTCACATTCACATGGAACCAGCAAAATGGGAAGGGCTGTCATCTCAGTGAAGCAGAGTGCCTCCCTCCTGTGAAAGGACCCAGATGTACTGCCCCGACTAGGAACATCTGTCTGGTGTGACCGACCCCATGATGATGGAGATATATAGTCACCTGAAATTATGTTGAAGCTTCCCCTGGAGCTGCGGGAAATGTTCATTTGCAAGTAATTTTCTCTACTCCGTCAACAACACACAGTGACTGTTCACAGCAATGGGAAGTAATTAGGATTTGAAATTAATGGATTTCCCTCTTACCTCAGAGTGGACTTTTACTTCTAGCCTTTGACAGAACTGCTTCACTATCCGGCTTCTGACTGCTCAATATAGCTAGTGCCTCAGATTGGATGCTGGCAGAGATCTATGAAGCTTATTAATGATTGAATAACTAATGAGAAAATGCTGTGGACCTTGCAGATTTTTAAATTAATCACATTTACCTTAGAAGACTTCTGCCCTCTTTTTCTGATTGCAGATAGAATATACTTGAGCTGAGACATTTTCCTATTAATTTGATTTCTATGGGATATTTTTTCTGCTGCTGTGGAAATCAATTGCTTGGATGACATAATAAGCCCCCATTAATCTGTATGGAGCAGAGTACAATCTGTTTCATTTCAAGCCAACTAGGCCCAACTAATGTAAATTATAGACTCACTCAGTTTGTTGTTATTTATAAAATTAGTCACCTGCAGCATCATCCTGGATGAAGTCCAGTGGATGAAACAATGTTGGAACTGTCCTATCAGCACTTAAACTATATAGGACACAGTGTTTCCCTTTTGCGTCTGGAAGTGGCACATCTCTTACTTTGAGGATGGGAAGTCCCTTTCCATTCATTCTGAACCGAATATAAAAAGAAAATGAAAGCATTTTAAAAATGAGCTTTTTGGTTTCCCTAGCAAAATTTTATATCTCTCTGTTCTCCTCAGTTACTGAAAATGATAAAATTGCAATTAGAAACTTGGAAGATGAATATAAAAACTTTTCAGGCCTTAAGGATTAGAAGAAAAACAATTCTATTTCTTCTTTTGTCATCCAAAATCTGTGTAGCATATCATCTGAGTTATACAAACCAAGAAAAAGAAAAAACATCCTCAGAAAATGGTGGGGTTAATCTAGTATACAGCTTCTGTTTACCCAGCATAATCGTGACTTATGTTTCTATGCTGTTTTGTAACAACTCTTGTAAAACAAGTTCTTACTTTCTCCCACCTAGTTTTCTGTAAACAAGACAAAAGAGAGAAAGATTTTGCTGTTTTTTCTTATGGTGACTATTGCGTTAGTAGCTTTGTTTTTCTGAAGAGGCTGTACACAGTGCTATCACGACGAGATCTGTTGTAAGATTAATAGTAACAAGCCAATGTAAAGCTGGATTAATTCTTATTTGATGATGTTAAATTTACAGTCACATCTGTGAAAACAAATTTGTCCAACAGGCTTTTCAAGTACCACAGAAGTTCTTTTCCTTTTAGTAGCTATTTGACCTTATAAGGCAGAAGATGCTTTGTGCCACTAACAGGTTCTACCTGTACTGAGCATGAATCAGTTAATCAGTGTCATGCTAAAGGTGTTAGCATTAAGGTTTGTCCGCTGCTTTAGTTCAAAGCCATGCAATTTAAAGGTTTAATGCATATATATATATTTATAGAGATACATTTACATCTATAATTTAGATTCAGAAACGGCTTACTCTAGCCTTGCGCAACACAGAGCTGAAAAGTGAACTGATGATGCAGACAACACTGAACTTGTCTTAATGAACTGATTTAATGCATGAGTGATTCTCAGTGTCAGAATGGGATTGTAAAGGTTTGGGATGTGTGCAGCTGACTGCTGGCTTAAAAAGCGCATTGATTCTCTTTTGACTTAGTGTTATTACTCACTGTGAACAGCCAACGCCTCCTGTCAAGAAAAAAGGGGTTCTGCTGGAGAAAGTTACTTTATCGTTAATTTTGGTTGGGTGACTTATCTCCTAAAAATCCTGGATAAGGTAATGGAATACCAACAGTAAACAAGTGTTCATGGAAATCTACAATATGACGATGAACTGACGTCATTTTGATTGGTACCCTATTCTATGCACTATATCATTACTGATGTGGTCCAAGATATTTTCTCCCAACTGTGGCTGGTGCCACTAGCTGGAATTGACTAATCGATGGAGTTATGGCTCACGCTTGAACCACGAAAAATAAAGAGATTAAAAATTCAAGTCAGATGAAGTTGAAGCAATATTTTCAGTGGAACAAAGGAGCAACAAAGAAGATCAAACAAGTATAATTAATTTTTATTTTTGATTTGCTTGAAACACTTAAGGGAACCAAAAATGAAATGCTGCACTTTGTTTTCAGGTTATTTATCTTTTTCAGATAAAAAATAGACAATATTTTAAAATAAAATTTCAAAATAAAATGCTGAAATTGTACTTTGACAAATACCTGAATCAAAGGAATTTCTGAAACAATTCATTGCATTAAAAATTGAGACCAATTTAACAATGCTCTTTTCTAACAGACATGCAGCCAATTGTACATCAAATCTGCAAATCATTCTGAAGTAATATTCTGTGTGTAAATTATGTGGGTTTTTTTTTAATCCATCTTTATGTATATATTCCAAAAGGGCAGGTACAAAATTATCTGACTATGGAGAAAACTTTTCCTGAGCTCACATTTTCCAGGTATTGGTTTATCTCCAGAAATATACAAATTGTCCCTTGCTTTGTGTCTTTCTCTTTTAAATCTACAGGTTTTTAGCTACTTGCAGACTCCTCCTGCTCAGAGCAGAAGATTGGACTAGAGACCTCCTGAGGTCCTTTCTGACCCTAACAGTGTTATGATTCTATCTGTGTGATCAATACTGTTTTAAAGTTCCCTTTTTCTGGAGTATACCATCTTCTTCACCACTGAGGGAATAAGAAATATTCCACCCATCCCAATAAATGGTCTTCACAACCCAAATTCTTTACTTATATACAGAACTAACATATCATATAGCAAGAGAAATTCATATATTAGTGTGCTTGAACTCAGACATGTCAGGCTACCATGAGGAGCAAGAAAATTTTTCATCTTACTGGCTTGTTTACTCAACTTTAGGCTTATCCAGCAGGGGTATCGGTGTAGTTTGAAGATTCACACTCTTGATATAGCAGCTGCAATTCCAGCAAAGAGTCATCAACTTTTGCTGTGGGAGCCATCATCCATGTTCCTCAGCTTCTCCCTGAAGTAGTTAGCAAACCCATTCTGCTCTACTCAGATTAGTATGAGTGAGAGAGAGAGAGTGAAAGGGACATCTTATCTATTTCGTATTACATTTAGGAAAGAGATGTCAGTTTGTCTCCGTTGACCAAAAAGAGCCTGCATAGTTACTGTAGCCCAGGCAACCAAGTCTTATGTTGCCAAACTTAGCCTGTGTGGGTCTCTTCCTCTGTTACTATTGTGAAAATAAAATTAGAAATCTGGAGTTTAAAGCTTTCATCGAACATCATAAAAATCTTGGACCCTTAACACCCATAAAATATTTTAGGAAAATCTCCTTGATTAAGGTATCTTTGAGACACTCACCCTAATCCAAGACCACAATCAAAATCTCTACTCTAGAATGGCCATAACCAGGGACCTCCGATATCTTTAAAGATTTGATTTCTATTAGCATTTTCAAGGTGTAACTAGGTGAAATTATAAAGTTGTAAATCCTCCTTAACCAAAGGAAATAAAATGCTTTTAGGTTGTCATAATTTAAATACCAGTGTGATAGACACTTAGTTTTACTGCTAAGTGCATATTTCTCTGCCTGTGAAGACAATAAAGTGCATCTATTGCTACTTCTAGTAAGAAGGGGAAAGTTACTGCCTCTTCATCAGAAGAGTGAAGAAAAAAAGAAAGGATGTGAGAATCAACCAGTTTGATTTCAGGTCACAGAATAAATCTGGAACAGTGTGCAACGCCTAGAAAACAACAGGGAGAGGAGTAGAAGCCACCATAGATTTGCCAAGAACAAATCAGAGCAAATGAAACTCACTCTTTCAGTGACCAGGTAACAGGTCTTCTGGAGAGATGGGAAGTAGAAGAACTCATGTACCTTTACTCAAACAAAGTTTTTGACACAGTCTCATTTGGTATTCTCAAATCCAAGCTAGGAAAAACGTGGCCTTTAATCTGTGAGCAGAAAACTGATTAGATAACCACACCATAGAGAAGTTAATAATGTCTAATTATGCTCTGGGTTCTGTGGGGGGTCTGTCTTAGATCTGCTTCTGTACAAGGTTTTCATTAACAAAACAGATGGTGGAATAGTCAGAATGCTCATTAGTTTTGCACACAACACAGTGCTAGAAAGGACCCCAAAAGTGTTGGAGGATAAGAGTAAAAATAAAAATCTGGAGAAATGGACTGGAAACATGGGATGTAACTCATTCTAGACAAGGGATGAGAGCAAGGCTAAGAGAAGAGGGCAAGTTACTGCAGGAAACATCAATGATATAAAGTCAGGATGATAAACATTAGGAAACAATTTATTCAAAAAGATTTTAAGAACTACAGTGGGTCACAAATTGGGTGTGAATCAACAACATTGCATTCTTTTGAAATTACAAATATTCTGCACATGGAGTGCAAACAGAAATATAGCCTACAAGATGCATATTAAGATCAGAGGTTGTAGAAGTCATGAGCTAGGAAGAAAGATTGGAAGAATGCATGCTATCAAACCCAAAATAAAATGACAGAGAAGGATGTTGACGGGTGGAAAGTTTAATAATCTTAAGCCACTCCTGTTGTTGCAAAAGGGAGACAATAATGTTCTCTGTATCCACAATGAATAGGACAAGCAAGAGTTAAACTGACACCAAAAAGATTAAAGCAATTAGAAACATTTTCTAACAATAAAGCCAGTTGAGTATGGGAACACATATGTTGGGAAGACTGGATACTCTGTCACTGGAAGCCTTTAATGAAAGTTTAGCTATATATGTTTCAGAAATTACATCAACATTGCTAATCATTTTTAGGATGGATCAAATTGGTTTGTAGTTTTGAGTCTGCTGGGAGGCCACAGAACAGCAGGTAAAATAAGGACTGTTTTTTCTCATGTTCTTTACTGTAAATCTGAATTTTACTTATCTAGCAAATGAGTACTGGACACTAGCGTACCATTTCAGTAAGGTTGGACACTTACTTTTTAATGGACTTGCTTTCAGAAATTCTACTTTTGCTTAATTGATATAGAACTGAAGTTGAACATTAAAACTTACTTCAGTAGCACCAACTGCCCATCACTGCTAGCTCTTGGCTCTTCTCTTAGAAGTGTTTTTCCTTAAGCGTGGCTATTAGCACTGGTGCATATTGTGTGTGATCTACTGCTTTATGTTTATTTTAATTTTTTGTACAGCATTCAAATATGGTGGAAAAAGAACAAGAGTAATTAAACAAAATGTAGTTGTATGAACATGGGTGTTTATAGCTATATGTAACTGCAAACATGTTGGCTAAAAATTGGTAAGAATTTTATTTCCATTAGACTGGAATGTGCATAAGTGACTTTGATGACTTTAGAGACATTTCGCGGCACTATAGTCCCACTCTGTTCTCTAACTGCAGTGTATCTCTCCCTGTAATAACCTTGCTCTATGGGGTCCAGGGCTAACTGAACCATGGGCTTGTGTCTTGTAGTTGGTCACCTTTTTAACCAAATTAATACTAAGGTTGCAGTGGAAGCCTGTGCTGTGTCTTTCATTTGGATGAGGACCTTGACTGAAAAAGCAGGTTGTCGAGACCCCCATAGGGCATGCTGCCTGACTGAGGCTTTCACAAAGTTGGGGTGTCCAGAAAGTTTTCCCTTGTTTGGGACCCCTTGTACCTAACACAGGGCAACTCACGCTGCAGCCTTTCCCTGAGTGGATTGTTATCTAAACCGCCCACTCAGTCAGGTCTTTTGCTTTTTTCCATCTTGAAGCTCACAGGACAGGGTGTACAAGTTAGGTATATATCAGAATTCATTAAGGACTTCTCTGTATTATTATCGGACTGCAAACTTCCCAGCACTACCATAGCCTTAGTTTCCTCCAAGCCGTCTGTACTACCCTGCCAGAATACACTCAACACCTCACTTCTGTTCCTTCATGGATTAACCTCGATTCTCTCTCTTTTCCTCTAGTCACCATCACAATACTCCTTGTTCCTTCCTGTATTCCCTACCTATATTTGTTCAGGCTGGAGGCTGGCCAAGAGGTGATATCTGGTCTGGCTAGCTCAGACCTATGTGCTTACGAAATGGTCACGCTGGTGCTTCCCTTGCCTGAATCAATGCCCAGTGCCTTTTCCCTAAGGACCTGCAACACAGATTTATCCCCAGAGCTGGTCCACGAGCTGTGTGCCCTGACTGATGATAGCCACGTCTGTGGGTAAGCCTTCCTTTGCCAAGCTGGAAGAAGTTGGTCAGGGACTGACAAGTTTTTTGGATGGGACTGACACACATTGCCCTCCTTCAGACTGATTGCAAAAGAAATCTTTCACTGGGGAAAAGAAGCCATGTATTCTCCCCACTTCTTACATAATTCTCTCCCAGCTTCTTACATAAAACTATTTAATCTGCTAGATGTAGATCACACAAAAAACCTAGCAGCACCCCTTCTTATTGTCCTCACATGTCTGTATTTACCATGTCTGTACTGCTGTACAACTTAATAAACAGAGAGTACCTCTGCTGAGTAGGACAAGGAGAACACTCCTTCCACCTACCACAAGCAGCAGAAAAGGAAATGTAGAAACAAAACCTGGGAATAAAGGAGACAGCAAAATCACCTCCAAAATTTGATTAAACGGAAGCATCTGGAGGCTCATTAGGAGTTTTACTGAATTTAAGATGAGTATTTTTCTACCAATGAGAACAAATTGGAGACCAAATTACTTTGGTCAAGTTTCAATTAAAAAAAGGAAAAGAAAAGAGAACAACAAATCTGTTTTACACATTGTTCACCTGATGTCTATTATTTAGTGAGTCATAAGACTTTCATTTATAAACAGAAGTGTTCTTAGAATTTGAGAGACAGAAGAATATTTTGTGAAAAACTACTTCTGGAAGAAAAGCGCTCTTGACTAAAAATGTATCCCAAGCATTGTCTGAAAAATAAACTAACCCACGGCAGTGTAATTTGCTTTAACATTAGCTACAGAACTCTTTCAGTTTACCTCTCTTGGCACACAAACAAGGGATCACTGTGTTGTAAAATAGGGAAGGTTCTAGAGTGCCTCTTCTTTTATCTGCAAATTTCTGCCATCTTATTTGTGAGTGTTTCCTGGTCCTTTTTGCCCACCTGGATCCCATGAGCTTCTTTTAATCAATAGGTGGGCAAGAGGCCGTGGTGCTGTGCTATGTGTGTGCATTATATTCGGTTCTTACAAGGAATCAGTCAGGTGTGTGGAGCTCACAGTCATGGAGCACTAGTTCTGCATAAAATTTTCTGATGGACTTTGGTGTAATCTGAAGTCAAAAGGAATTTCTTGTACATCCCTTAACCCCTGAAGCACAAATTGTCTCAATGTATCACTTGGCCTTCATCTAAGAAGTTGAAAACAGCTTCTCATGATGTGTCATTTTTACATGCAGAAAGCAATAATCTCAGTCCCAGCTTTCAAACAAAGTTGTTCCAATGAAATGCAGCCTGGATCAGCTGCTTTTCAGTATGCATATTAGGACCAAATAACAATCTTAGCCCAGATAATATTATGAACAAACAAAAAGCTGCCCAGTTTTAACTTCTTTCCCCACCGAAATATGTTGATGGAAATTATTCTAGATATCATTAATATTAATCATATATAATTAGTAATTTAATATTCGGGTCTGAAATATTTGCATCTTTTGCCCTGATGCAAAGAAAGATTTTGTTCTTTCCTGCCAGGAGCTCTGTATGCAAATTCAAGAGCAAGCAGTTCACTCCATGACATTTCCTTACGCTCAAACGGACTAGGTGACACATAAAACCCAGGGGCAAAGGGAAACCTGATAGTTATGTAGTGGAGCTGCAGTCGGAAGTGGTGAATTCCCTGGACCACAGGGAAAGCTTCCTGCTTTTTGTAGATGAGCCTGTTATTGGAATACACTTGCCTGCAGTTAATCCTCAAAGTAATTAAATAGAAAGGAAGCAATTAAATCACTGAAAAGGAACTGCATCTGGTTCAGAGGGAAAAATCCAGGCCTAGGAAGTATTTCAGTGATAACTGGATGTACTCAGTGTAAACAGGTATCTTCCTGTTTGCACAGATAATGAACATTTATATGCTAAGAATATCTTGTGGTAATCAAATTAGGTTGAAAAGCAGAAGTTCTCATTATTGTGGCCTATGAAGTACCAAGCAGAGAAGTATCAATATATGTCTTTCCTACGACGGGATAAAATTAAAAACCATGCCCCATATCCTCATCTTGCATAAACTTGCCTGGCACCTTGAAAGCTAGTAAAACAACATATATTTACATCTGTTGAGAACCTAGCCCAGCATTTCAGCAAGCACATCCCAGGGAAGTAAGATCGCAAAATTGAAAGTAAAGGACGTGATTCACATAAGTCTCCAAAGAGAAAGTCTAGCCAAGTTCAGAAGCAGCTTGGCATGTGTCCTTAAAAGCAAGTGTCATGGTTATGCAAACTAAGACATAATGTTTTAAAGTTTGACAGAAATCTTTAAATCAATCCAATTTTAAATGTGTTGAAAACACTGATGGCTTTAGGATTCTCTTTTATGCTTGTTGGTTAAATTTACTAATTACTGCAGGATAACAAATACCACAGTATTTTTAAGGTGCCTCCTTTGCTCAGACTGTAACAAGGGATCCCATATATTTCTTCAGTTCGTAGGATAATTGCTGGAAAACCATCAAGAGGACCTTGGAGAGATGTACTCATCAAAGCTCTAACGGGCACTTTGTGTTTTCAGTGCTGGAAAACAGGTAGTTAAAAAGCAATTATATTAATTAAAAATCTGAATTAGAGGACAGGGAATCTATTGTAAGAGCATAAGGAACTGTAAGAATTTGTCTTCTCCTTTTCTTTGTCTTTCTTATGACATTCATTTTTCCTTTTCCCTGTTCCCTGGCACACGCTGGTGTGATATGGGATCTCACTGATTTCACTGTTGCTGTCACCTAAGAATCTGGAAGCTGGGCTGGCTGAAGGCAAAGGGTGCTGTCCTGATAGTGAGTGAATGACTATAGGTAAGGTAGGATAGGCTGCCTGGGACACTAGCAGTGAATACTGATAAGCGGTGTTTACTATGGCTGAGCAAAAGAGAGTGATGCAGGGAAGAGAGCTGACATGGTTAAAACAACAGACTCAAAAAGGTAATCGTGGAAAAAGGCTAGCAAGAAAGAAGCTGGTGGTAGGTACTAAGTCCTGAGAGGACGAGAGTATGGATGAGAGCTGTAGGTGTTTAATTGAACAAAAAAGGTCATCTCTGACAAGTGATGCATTGGCAAAGATGCAACCTTTTTTGCCCTGATAAAGATAAATCTGAGTTGAAAAATGTTCCTGGATTATTGATCAGAGACACAAGCATTTTCTTCTGGGGCAGGGAGATGGGAGTGAAGCTTTGGGGAGAGAACAGCAGTACTGACTGACCTTTGGCAGCAGATGTTACCTATAATTCCCTTCATTACATAAAGTATTTCACTAGCTGGCAAGGAAAAAACTGTCATTATGTGTTACACATGAAGGACCAAACTTTACTTCGGAGCTCCTATTGTTATTAGCCCAGATCCAAAACAAGCCCTTGCTGTAGCCAGATCTATAAGCTTCCTTTTTTTTTTTTCTGTCAATCTCTCTCCTGCTCTCAGAGAATCAAATGCAAGATGTCAGTCAGCTACATTATAATTTCCTTCAAGACCAGCCCCCCAGGCTAAACATCTTCATTGCTATAATACAGATAGCACAGTACTTGGATGCTTAGTTCCCCATAAACTACTATCGACCTGTGTCAGATCTTTATAAAAAGGAATTTTATTATTCAAATTGCATGGTGTAGAATTTATTCAAATAGGACATATTACTAGATTAGATAATTCAGTCGCGTGGTTCTCAGTGTATAATATTCACTTGCACTCTTAGAGACTTGCCTGAAAGAAGTGCAATGGAAATTTGTGCAACTCTTCCAGAAAGGTCCAATTTATGGTACTCACTTAAGAGTAGTCACTGGAGTTGACTTTTTTTGTTCAACACTGCCATGGGCTGTTTTATTTTGTTTTCTTTTCAGAAATTTGCCAAAGGGGATATGTCTGGGAAATAAGGGTCTTCAGCCCACGCCAGAAAGATTTTTTCTCAGCAGCATTAGGCTTCTTGTCTTTGAGGCAAGGACTAGCTATGAGGCAGCAGGCAACCTTTGTATAAAGAATCTACTTTCAGCTGCCTGTGATCTTTGCCAAGTTGGAAGGTTTCAGGAAAATTTCTGTTTGTTCGGTAGATACTACTGAGACTTTAATGAACGAGCCCCATTCCTCCCCCATGCCATCTGGAGTAACATGCTAGAAATCTACTGAACTGCCAGAAAATTATGCTCCCTGTGTAATTGTAGGTACTGCAGCTGCCTACCATGGCTCAGTGGGATGCTGGGCATAAGGAAGAAGAAAAAGGAGGGGAGAGGAAACTGTGGGACTCAGCAGTTAGAAGTGAATTGGGAGCATGGAGAGGGAGGAATGGGACCAGAAATAGAGTATATAATTTAAGACTATATCTCTGTATATATACGTGAAGAACTGAATTAATGTTGATCAGGCAACCTTAATAGTTTAATTTCTCTGTTCTGGTGTCCCTTTCAATACATGCATAATGACCTTTTAGGCTTAGTTCTGCTGCGCACACTTTGGCAATTATTACGACTTGCAATGCCCAGACGGTCTGCAGGGAGTTGACAGATGTAACACAGGACCTGCAGATTTGTGCACTGCTAGAGTCAGGCAGGATGCCCTGGAGTGTTTCACATGGCACTAGACACTTTTGAAAGAGCGCATGAATTAGTCCCTCAGTGCATTTTTTGTGGCAGTAATACATGTTCTCGGGGTGTGAAGTGGCGTTTGTGTTACTCAGAATCAACAAGCAAGGTTAGCCCTTCACATTGAACTCCACATCTGGTTCTGCTGCTCCAGCTCCGCATTTCTAAGTCATCCTGGCATGGCTGAAGGAGGGCTGCAAACACCCATTATGGATAATTCTTGCTCTTACAATCGATCCAAGGGAACTGTTGTCAGGTTGACACAACTGGATGCTACCTCAAGGTTATTTGAGTTTATGGTGAGACTATCAGTTTGGACCCCATCTATTTAGTTTCCTCTCTTTCCTAGACTTGTTCCAAAATAAGCCTTTGATATGTCACTGAGAAAGTGAACAGAGCAAGATTGTACCATAGTCTAAGATGCTTTATGGATTTGTAAGAAAGGCAGAATCTGGCAATTAAAACTTTTTCTATATAGGTTCTTGCACATAGACCCTGTATAAATACCATCTGAATTTACCAGTCTTAAAGTTCTGTCAAACTTAGACATTGATCATATTCTGTTGTTTATTCATGTAATGTTTTCTTTCCTTTTCAACTTTTCAGACTCCTCGAGTATGTTCACTCATGCTGCAGCTGGACTGTTGCAAACAAACATCACTAGACACTTTTGAAGTGAGCATGTAGATCTTCTGCTAAGAGTGTTATACACTGTCCACAGGAACAAAAACCACAAGGCTTTATCTGGAACCCTAAAGGGCCAGCTAAAAGGTTTGCACTGGAGGAAAATACAGGACTGATGGAAGATTTAGGTCAATTATTTCTCTGTTCCAGTAGTGCTAGTCTTAGGGCTGAAATAGCATATAACAGCAGGTAGTCCTCAGTGCTGTTAAACTTCGTTTAGTTTGGAGTGCTGGCAATAAAAGGCCAATTTCATTTACATTTTTTGCTGTTTCTGACTTACTATACCTGAAGAATGACTTCCCAGAGGTGTGTAGAGAGCAGTTATTCCTGCAGTATGCTATTCTGGCTACTGCAAAGAGGGAACAGGGAC
>Ga0181612_134853_pt1 | contig 15727 bp, 13 predicted proteins | sample HoacroProtozoa21_FD_119630 | JGI IMG/M metagenome (GOLD analysis project Ga0181612, IMG submission 119630) | Hoatzin crop microbial communities from Cojedes, Venezuel. Combined Assembly of Gp0051906, Gp0051904, Gp0051908
CACAGCCAGGCAGCTAACCCCAGCTGGCCAGTGGAAATATTCCATACCATAGATGTCACGCTCAGTTTATAAATGAGGGTTGCCCAGGGGGCAAGAATTCTCTTTTCTGTGAGCTCAAAATTTTCCATGAGTTCAGTCTTTTTCCGCAAGTTTAGTGAAATCACGAGTTTCATGATTGCTGCTGGGTACTGGCTACACAATCGGTCATTGGGCCGTGAGAATAATTGTATTGCATATAGCTTGTTTTGCATATTCTTTATTAATACTAGTATTAGTATTCCTTTCTTTGTTGTCTTATTAAACTGCCTTTATCTCAATCCACCAGTTTTACTTTTCTCCCATTCTCCCCCTTATCCCGCTGTAGGGGGAGGAGTGAGTGAGCAGCTGCACGGCCTAGTTGCTAGCTGCTGGGTGAAACCACAAAAGTCATGCTTGCAGCTACTTAGTTCCTATGCTTTTAATTATTTTTCTTTTATTTTTGAATGCCTTTGTATGAACAAGGCCTTGAGAAGATATGTATATCACGGGCTCCTGCAGTAGGCAAAATATCTGTCGTAAGACTTGTGGGAATATAGCTATCAAAAATGAAGGAGCTATTCCTAGACATTATTTAAAAATAAATCTCTGTCTGTGTGTCTATCACAGATATACATCTCCCGCATTTCATGCAGTTTTTCAAGCTACCTTATATTGTGCTAGCTTTTCCAAGAAAAATTATTGAAAAGTAATCACAACAGTCATTAATTTATACAGACAATAAATGTCTCCATCAGAAGTCCCTTTAGGAACCCTTTGGACTTTGGGTCCTACTGAACTTTCAGGCAGTAGAACTATTGACTGAAATGGGAACCAGAAGGAAAACTCAGTACTTCTCTGACCTTTCTAAAGGCAAATAATACTTGGAGCCACTCAGTGTGCTCCATAACCTTTGGCACAGACCATATAATTTTTCACTGAACACCTACTGTATTAGTTCTCCCTACTTTACTGATATTTCATAGCTTCCCTGCAATGCTAGAGTGACCTTTTTTTCTAATGGCAACAAAATGAACAACTGACAAAAATTGATTGCCAATGTGTGGCTCTAGAAAATCTTGTTTACATTTCTGTAAATTCCCTCAAAAGAACTCCCCAGCATAAATTTAGAATTGTATTTTTATAGTCCCAAGTTTAAGGTCCTAAGTTTACGGGTGCGAGACCTATGAACCCTTGGATCCTTTCCGAATCTGTAACTGATTCGGAAAACTACACTATGGTTCAGGAAGGAAGGTCAAAAAAGAACCTGTTCAGGTCCAAAGCAGACAGAAAGATTAAATCACAGGAACTGGAAGAAGATTCACTGGGAGAGGCAACCCACCTTGGAGAAATATCACATCCTTGCTGCATGAAAGCTCCCAGGGAGAACCAGAGACTGTTGAATATCCCAAACTCATTCGTCTGGTCATTGGCCGGCTGGTCTCGTCCTTCTTCAAATTCCTCAGTGTGCCACTCATAAGGGCTGAAGCGACTCACCAGGAAGAGGACAACGCTCACTCCAATGTAGGCAAAAACAATGCACATCCATATCTCGTAAGCCAAAGGATCCAGAAAGGAAAAAACTCCTGGTTTGGACTTCTGAGGTTTTTTTATCATGATAGATATACCTAAACTCATGAACGGTTTGGAAAAGTCTATAACTTCTTCTCGAACCAGAGTGATGGTTAATGGTGCCACAGCCACATCCGCCCTCTGAAAAGGAGAGACAGACAAGAGATTTGCATTCTGGGGATAAAAAAATGTATCCACTAACTCCGTCTTATGTTCCTTTGATCTCTGTTTACCCCTGCTGTCTCAGAAGAAATCAGACAAAAGCAATTGCAAGAGAAATGTAAAAAAGGAGCAACCCATAATATTGGTGGATTTTATTGCTACTGATTACCAGTTCTGTTTTCAAATCACAGCATTTTCTTTTTGCAGCCACCTAGTTCTTCTTGTCTGATTTATCCACTGATGTCACAGTCTGATGCAGATGATTTTCGCTACAAGAGCTTTACCATCCAGACATCAAAAGAGGCAAGGAAAGACCAATCGCCTGAAAAAGGATGCCAGGATGTTTACTTCCATCAGGAACTGTTTTTTGATTGCATAACTGATGCAGAAGAAGAGGAAAAATGTTCAAGTGACACTGATGTGTACTCTCCACTTATTTTACAATCCATCTTGAAAATGGAAAGGAAAATGCACTGAAAAGGTGTTGGCATCTACTGTGGAACTACCAGCAGGAGATAGATCATCCCTCACTCCAACACAGCAGCACAGAGACTTGGGCACTGATGCTTCCTACGCTGATTTGCCCTTTCCCTCCAAGGGAAAATTAGACCCTTCTGACTTAAAACACCACAGAATATGAACTACCAGAGTGAACCAGGTTTAGAAGTATAGGGTGCAGGCATATATCTGAGGTGATGGAAATGAGTGGCTAGACAGAAAACGTTCTAGTCCTACTGTTCACCAGTCATATGCTAAGTGTTTGAGATCTTAGCCTTCTTTCATCCTGCCATTATTGTGCAAATATAAAATAGAGTAAAATTTGGAGATTCTACCCATGGGGAAAGTTTGACCTTTCAATACTTGTTCTTCCAAAAATGGAAACAAAAAGAATCTTGGAACTGTTGAAAGGAAACATTTTGACATTTCCATAGGCACAGCATGTGCCGTCCCTCCCTAAATTAAAATGTTTTACTTGGGCTGATTATTTGCATTATCAGAGCCGCAGTCCTCAAGACAGCTCAGGCTGACAGAAGCCAGGTCTCCTTTTTCTTCTAGGGCTTGAATGTGTTCTCAGGCACCAAGAGCTAAAGACAAAGGATGAGGTTGGAAACTCACCCCGTAAACAAGTTCTCCCACCATGCCGTTCCACGTTTTGGTGTCGGGGTCCCGGGCTCCGTACTTCCCGTCTCTGACAATCTCCAGCCTGTAGTGGTAGCCAACATGCTTCGCAATCTCAGCAGCGAGCTCCACGCAGTAGCCTTCATACCTCTCATTACCTTCAAACTGGTTGGCGTTCTTCTTGAGCATCACATATGGGTCTTCCTGGCACAGAGAAGACCAATATTGAGCCACGCTCCACTTTTCTAAAACGGCACATCAGGGGCTCAGACTAGAGCCCAGTGTGCAGCTTCTGGTCCCCTTGCAAAGCTCCAGCTTTGTGTTTCTGTACCAAAGGGCACAGTCAACACACAAAGGACTTATTTTAGAAGATACCGATTGTGATTTTTATTGTGGTATTTTCTATTTATTCATGCAGAATCTGTGTGCAGCTTCTGCAGTGACGGACCTGAGGGGAATGGAGTAGCTGAGGGGTTTGGGGTAACAAACCTTTCAGTGCAGTTCTGCAAGGGATATTAAGTGCATCTGTGCTCTGAATTTTTAAAGGCATGTCTGCCTATGTTGGCACAGGCAGAATCAAATCTGCTGGACAGGAGAGAGCCCTAAAGATGTCTAACTCAGTTTGGGTATTGTGTCTTCTCCATAGACTCACAGTAAGCATTCAACAAACAAGTTGGTAAAATTTCATCTGTTTCTGCAGTGTTCGTATATACAATGCCACAATGCATGATACCATACATTATGGGGTACCTATTATTCCTTCATGATTATAGTGGAGATTTGTTTTTAAAGCTATGATTCAGCCTCTCTGCACAATACAGCGCTTATCGTTCCCAGAATTACAGCCACGATTCTGTGGGCTAAACACAAAGGACAGGTATAATGTTTCTAATTTACCTATGCTCATGCCTCTACTATCTTGTCATAATCTTTTGTATTATCTACACTTAAGCATGAGAGCTCTTTAATACCTATTTAATTAGCCACGGCAATTTTCAGGTACCTTTATGGACCCAGCAGGAAACAGTAAGTGCTGCTATTATTATTATTATTGTTATTATTATCATTGTTATTGCTATTATAAAAATGATGTAGTACAAAGGAGGGCACACCAGGCGGAAGAGGGAGCCTGCACATCAGGGAGATGGGGGAGAGGGAGAACTGGGACAGAAGTCATAGCACTTACTAGGATAGTTGTGACTATGTAAGTCCTGTTCTGGAGGCTTGTAGACTCGTTGCCGCTTTGAGTATCTATGGCTGCTGGAACCAGCTTCTCATCTTCATTCCAATAACCAATCTGCCGAATACAAAATCAGGATACCTTATTGACATCTCTTTGTAATGTTAACCAAGATACAGTAACAGGGTCATCCAAGCAGGATCAGCTCTCTTTGTGTGTTCATATCCACCAGAGATCTCCTCTCCTGATTATTGATGTCTTTTGTCAGTGAGACCGGGAACTCCCCCATCCCACCATGCCTCCAGCCTAAAAATAATGCACATGATACGCTATGGTAGCAGAGTGCTTGTATGCACGTAAAAATAATTGGCATGCAGTGCTGGGAGATTATTGCAATTCCCTGCCCCATCCCTACTCCAAGAGTTCACACTTCCCCTGTGTGACTTCTGAATATGTTTCTAATGTTGAGCATGCCTGTTGCGTGTCCAGATGCTACAGGGTGATAAAATGCTATACTGAAGCTGAAAGCCTGCAGAACATAAGGCTGACTCTTGGGACATCTTGAGACAACAGAACAAAAAATTGAGGAAAAAACCCTCAACCTAGGACAATGTCAAAAAAATTGGGGTTACAGATAAACCAAACAGTTGTAATGGGAATAACTCTCATGTTAAACAGTGCTTATTAATAATCAGGGATTTGGGCTGATCTACTGCTGCTTGCAGGCAAAGCAAAGTGCCACTGAGTATCACTAGGAAGATCATGGTTGAGGTTATCCACTTTGAGGGCTTGATTTTATAAAAGGTTTTCCATCACCTCATGTAAGTATGTAGTTGCTTGACCTCTGCTTATGTGAAGGAAATTTCTTATCACAGTAAATGGTAAAGGGTATTAGCACAGGGCACGACCAGGAGCCTGCTGATGGCAGATTAGAGATCGTAACAGCCCAGGAGAAAAAATTTACGCAGGCCTCTCATGTCTCTTCACTGCACTGACAAAAACAGAGTGAGGAAAGATCTTCCAAAGTTCTGCCCTAGGACAACACAAATGGAGATACATATGCTTGTTTTGCACCTCTAACCTGGTGGATCTAAGATACAATATGCATAAGGGCAGTGATATACATGCCTTCCAAACAAATGTCATTTACATCAGCAAATACACAGCAAAATCAAGATATTTAGCCATTCTGTTTCTTCTCCTGTAGACTCCCTCCAGATTGCCAACTTGAAGTTCAGAGCCCCAAACTGGACATAATACTGCATTTGTCCTCTTATGAATACCACACAGAGGAGGAAGACCACTTTTTATGTCTTCAAAATGACAATTCTTTTACTTCTCAATGAGAAATTTGCCCTTTTTCACTTGAATGTGGTGGGCTCTGATCTCACATTGGCTGCTTTCAGTTGTAAGCCTGAATTTGGGGTACGGGCTGTAAATGTGGAACTTTCACTATTTGCAGTTTTTCTTAGTTTCAAACAAGTATTTTATTTTTCAGGGGATTGAGAGGGTACAGAGGGATTCCAGTGAATGCCTCATTTCAAATATTTAATAGCTCTCTTTTATTAATAGAATAATTGAGTTATTCTTTGTTCTTCAAATAGGTAGTATCTAAAGTGGCACATAAGAACATGGAGTCAGATTTTCAAAAGGATTTGTGTTTCAAGGGCTCAGCACCCCTGAACAAGGCCAGATTTTCCAGAGTGCCTGGGATCAAGACTCCAGAACAGCACAAATATCTGTGTAGCTATCAGGATATTGTTAGTGGTAAAGCTCTTGTCACTTCAAGGAGAGTAGAATTAGGTCAACCAAGGAGAGTAGAATTAGGTCAACATAAAGCGTTCACCTACACTGGTTAGGGCAGACAGCTTCTGCTGGGCTCTGCCTTGGCTCATCGTTGGAAAAGAAAAGTGGGAGAGCAAAAAACACAGTCGTGTAGCTGAGCCTGAGCCGATGGGCCCTGCCAATAGCAAGGCTGAGTTGGCCAAGCTTTCACTATCCTGGAATTCCCTGTCCCACAGATGAGATGCTTTTGTTGCTCTTGATAACCCCTTCCATATGCTGTGTTTTTTTAGCAATATACCATGAGTTCTCCCTAGTGCTTGGCTTTGCTCATGCAGAGAGCTGGGAATGCGCTCGTGGTGACTCCACATGCAAGCTTCCATGGACAGAAATATCTGTTGAGACCTAATCACACCGTAACTCAAACACCAGGCTGGTGCCTGACACAGGATCTCAGGTCACTCTCTACTTTACCTTTCTGATCCCATCATGCTTCATCTCAATCACATGGAGGGTGTAGTTGGTCCTTCGTCCCTTCTCATTAAACTGAACGTTGCCAGACAATCCTTCAAAACGGACCTTAAAGACACAAATATCAATGAGGACAGCAAATTGGTCAGCATCTCACACAGTGGTGATTAGGCAACAGTAAGTGGTGAGGGGAAGAAGGATGGAGAGTGCAGTCATGTCTTTTGTATCTGTTGCAGGGGACACAGGACATCCATCTGACACCGGGCTTTCACTTAGGTTCACTCTCTACAGCATGCCTCGCCACGTGCACAGCCATTCTCTTAACTTACCCTTTCTTCTAAAAACCCTTTCTCTGAAAACGTAGTGGTCTATTACTGAGCTCAGCGATGCATAAGAGCTAGATCACATGTGTGAGCCCATCACCTCTTGGGATGTGGCAGTGAGGTAAATCAGCTGTGAACTCCTTGGGTTTTGTGGTTTTTTGTATCCTCTAAATCTGACCTGGAATCAGGATTTGTTAAAGAATCTGTCAGTTCAAATCAGGAACTGTATTTGGAGGAAATATGAAACCGTGGCCACAGTTCCCAGCTGCCATCTTTCGATAGAGAAGGGGTCTACCAGTTAACAAGCAAATTTAATTATCTCTGCACCAGCCAAATAAAACCTGACAATTTAGTATTGTAAATGAAATTTGCATAGGAAACTTTGAATCATAAATCTCTGCTGATAGCACTGCTGAGCTGAAGAGCGTTGCTCACATCACATCCCACTTCCTGAACTTCTCCTCTCAGTGTGCCCATGTGACTTGATGCAAAAGTCCCCAGTGTGGCGTGGAGAAGGGCTTCCAACTGGAGTCAGATATGGTGTGTGGGGATCAGGCAATGGGTAGCTGGAACATGGGAAAAGGAGTGCAAATGTGGGTCTCTACAGAGACCACCTGGAGAAGTGCTCATGCCACCGGATTGGGAGATAATTTGGTCTCAGCCTTTCCACTTGCTTTGGACAAATCTGTTGTCCCTGCAACTGAAGTCTTCCCACATGCAAAATGGGAACAGATATTTAGCAGCTTTTTTAAGTACTCTGAGATCCTCAGAATAAAGACTCACTGTGAAGAATTGAGGATATGTCATTACAGAGGAAATCTGTTGCTAATCTGCTTAAACTGTGTTTCTTTTCCAGCTATTATTGCAAAGGTTTGTCATGAAAACGAACATCTGTCAGTATTTTCTGAAGCTCCTTCAAGTCAAGACCTATTCCTGGTGGCATTCAGAGAAACATACTTTTCCCTTCTCAGAAGACACAACATGCCCATGAAAGGTAGACACACTAGAAAAGCACCATTGTCTTAAGCACTCCCATGCCTGCTTTTTCACGGCCTCTTTGGTTTACTTTTCAGGTCCTGATCAATTCTGAAGCTCAGGTCATGGGTGCTCATGCTTTGTATCTTTACATGCACTAAAAGGCAGATGTACAGCACCAATTTATTCTATCCGAATGAATGAAATCTTCATATTGTGATATCTGTGTGGCACTGGAAGAGCAAAAGGGGTCCCTCCCATCCATTCTGGAGGCTGCAGCACAACTTTTCCATCATTCACCGTCCTCTGAGACTCCCTGAATCACTACAAAATATAGTGAGGACTTATTTCAACAGTGCTAAGCACCAATTATGTCAAATGGAGACATACAACATTTAAGTGCATTTGTGTATGGTATATGGGCATGTGGTTCTTTGCCAGGAGAGACGGAGGAGGAAGATGTTGTTGTGGCCTTCTGGTTTACAGGTTTAGTCAGCAGTTAGGGACTACCTACCTGCTTACTAGCTGTCGTAACCAAACAACGTTAACAAAAAAAATCTGTCAAAAATTATCATAATTTTTTCAAAGTACAACTGAAACCTCAGTGTATTGGCTTAAAGCAGTATTTTGTGAGCATTTTCCCAGAAAAAAGTAATTCTCTTCAATAAAAGCGTACTTTTTGCTGAAATGTATTAGATTTATGTTTTCGAAAAATTACAGAATGTTTCAAATTGCTTTTCATCTTTGCTCCTGCCATCCATGACTCCTTCCTACACTGAAGAGAAAAAAGGCAATTCGGGAGCTTATTCCAGACATTTGAGTAGAAAGAAGTAGAGAAAGTTTTTGCTTTTAAACAGCTTATAAAATTTTAGGCATTAGCAAATGGGAGGTAAAAAGAAAGCCCACTGTGAATAGCTGTAAGAATTACCCTAATTGTGAGTCTTTGCAGAAAGGATAACTCAAACCTTCAATCTAATCATAAGTTCTTCTATTTCTATCTGCCTCTTTCTTGCTACAATACTAAATGTTGGATGATTATTCAATTCATAGTTGAAATTTCCCTAGAAGACTTCTTCCTCTGCATGTTTTAGAGCCTTTTATTTTGACCATCACGACTGAAGTGGTCAAATCTTTTGAAAATTGTAGTTTTTCAATGGTGAAGGAACAACTTTTGCAAAAAGCTCTTCATGTTCTTTGCCCCAAATCAGTACAGTTGAAAAATTAAGAGTTTTGAAATTGTTTTAATGAAGAGATAAGGAAACTTCAGAGGAGATTTTCTAACACACACAAAATTGTATTTTCTAGCCAAGTCTAATTTTGACATCCTATTCTCATAAATTCAATAAAGGAAAATGCTTGAGAATCCATTGCTCATCAGAAGACTTCCAAGTATTTCATATTTGTTAGGTAACCAATCTCCCTAATGCATCAGGGAGGGTGATTTTATTGTAAGGGTTTGGAGAAGCTATGACATCAACTTGCCCGAGGTCATACAGAAAGTCAACGATAGGCTTGGGAACAAATTGAATCCAAGCAATAAAATCAAATCAGATGCAAGATTTGGTTTTAAAGGAATTGTTGTTTACCAGTAAGCCAAAACCAAATCAAAATAGAATTCTTGGGGAAATTCACATATGATGCAAATTAACCAAATTAATTTTGTTCTTCTTGCCTTCTCCATAGTTAAGAAAAGAAGATGGGATAAGCTATATTTGGATAACACTGAACTAGCAGTATTTGCAAGGAATGTATCTATTTTTGTCTGAAAAAATGCTAGAAATGAATGTCAGTCTTACAATTTAATGAAATTTTAAAATATTCTACCTAAGTCTTTGATAAGAGCGTATTGTTTTTCTCTCTTGCTATAAGTTTCATGTAGTATTTTTGTTTATTCAAAAATCTAAGAAGGATGAAAAAGGAAGAATATCAGATATCTAAATGGCTGTTATTAAGAATTTTACGAATCCTCACAGTATGAAACAAGCTATAATCTGGGCTTTGAGAACATTTTTATGACAGCCAACACATAAGGCAAAATTCACATGGCTTCAAGCTTCATTAGCAGTCTGGAACCAAAACTGAGTTCACAGAGAGTCAAAGAAGCTTCAAAAAATATGGCCTGAGCAGGTCTGTCTCTTGGCAACGGGAAGATACAAATAGGGACTCAGGATTTTACAGGATAACATTTTGGCTTTTCCATTCCAGAACTCCAACAGAAATTAGAGAAAGCAAAGACACACCAGATGGTACCAGGAGGAGCAGTTTGCTGGATGCACCCCTGAACTCTTTAGGAGACCTGGCTCTAACCTGGAAGGATCAGCTCCTCAACCCCAATGAGTCGTTTGACCACTTCTGCTGCTAATCGCCCCTCTTCCCCCACCCACAGGCTACATTCATCTGTCCTTGCAGTGCACACATCGTTTGGGTTTCGAACCTGCTGCAGAGCTCTCTGGATGTCAATGCCTTGTCCCCAGGGCACGGCCGGGTTGGCAAGGCAGTCTCCAGCGTTGCCGCGACGGGAGATGTCAATCCGCTGCCTCCGCAGGTTCTGAAACGCCTCGGCCATCACCCGGACCCCGTCGTATGTTAGGGCTGACGTGTACTAGAAAGAGAAGAGAAGTTGTATGTTGCCCATTAGGGTGAGCTGACCTCGGGTGTGCTACACTGGTTTGCCTCAGGGCAACTTTTCAGAAAACTTGCCCTGTTTTCATCCTTCCATCTATGAAGTTCAACAGCCTCTTACTCCCTGTAAGCACTACTGTCCTGTTGACTCATGAAAGTTGATGCCTTCTCTCCCAGAGATGGGAGAGTGAAGGAGAAGATCCTGATGTGGAACTAAGAATGGCTCTAGGTTGCCTTTTGCTCTTCCAGCTTAGCTGCCTTCAGATCATGCCGTTCACCTGTTACCCGAGTTTTCTGTTGAATCATTGACCTGAACTTTTAAGGAATACATTATACAGTGTAAATGTGAGATGCGCAGAACCAAATAACAAGTGACCCTTTCTTGTCATAGATGGGTCAGAAAACTCTACTTTAATGTGCAAAAACTCTGAAAAAGATGAGTTTATTCAAGTAGAAACTTGTACAGAAACGGGTGTAAAACTCTGTCATGAACAATAACCATTAGAGTTAATTCCTTTTCCTACGATCAGCTACTGATTTATTTGTTTGCAACTTTCTTAAACAAATACTTCCAAAGATGACATTTTTATCGCTGAGTGTTTGTCACAAGTGTATTTATTTTCAAATGTCAGATAGGAAAAAAACAACCTCCCCACCCCCTGACAGCTTCAGGGTCTTTTGTATTAGGAGTTACATTATGTTTCCTCTCTGCTGTACACATTGATTTGAAATGTGCAGAAAGAACATCTAGAAAGACTTTATTATCATTGGATATATAGCAAACAAGCCAAAGGTTAAGGAGTTAATATGGCTTTTTCCTTTTTCATATACTGAACATTATGAGATTTTTAATCCTTAGCTTTGAGGAAGGTAAAAACTGGGAGACTGAGTGAATGTACTAACTTGTGTATTTCTTAGCAGGCAGAAACTCCTGCCTAGTAAAATATAGAAAATGTTGAGGCACCTAGAACAGATAATGTTCGTAATTATATTAAGTGACAGGTTTTCAGAGCAAGACTAGAGAGCTCTGTGTGATTACAAAGAGGCGAGGCGAGCGTAACCTGAACTGAGCCAGAGGAACCTTAAATTAAATGGCTTTTTTACATCACTTGCCTTTGGCCTCTTCCAGTCCACACGAGGATGCTCCCTGGCATCATTATTCCTCCACTGCTGCATGATCCTGGCAGGAACAGCATCCGTGTAATTCACCAACTGGAAGCCGGTGACATTGACTCCGCTCTCCTTGAATTTGGTCAGGTCAATGTCCATGAATCCCTAGTACGGGAGAGAAACAGGAGAAGCTCATCAGAGGAACACATCTCTGGGTGGACAAGAAGAATTCTCCCTATCTATGAACATGGTTGCCAGCTTAGGAAAAATCTCTTCCCTCTGCAAGATAAGATCCAGTTCAAGGGAGGCACCACTTCCCTGACCACGGGGTGAACTTTTCTTTCTCACAGGCTCTGAGCTGGACACATCCTGCAGCTTCCACCCGGGGAGACAAATAGTCATATTAATGACAGCTCATCTGCAAGAAAGCTAGCAGAATAACAGAAGAAATAAGTCCCAAATAATGTGTGGATGAAACTAATAAAATTCTCAAAATCTATTCGAATTATTCACCCAGCTCTAACTTTTATGCAATGGATAGGCTACTTCTTTTCAAACCCAAATTTGCAGGGAAAAACAAACCCTGAGCAAAAAACTTTCAGCAGATCAAGAAGTGGTTGGTCAGCTTGTCAAGGGAGTCTGTCTATTAGAAATTGCAATTTATAGGATTTGCTAATTTGGGAGAAAAAAGGGTACTTTTTGGGATTTCAGATTACTAATGAAATACATTTATTTTATTTCTTTGTTGTTCTCCTCTACTTCTTGCCCACTGCATGTGATGAACACAAGTGCGCAAATGCACATGTATCAGAGTGGCATTGTGGGATTAGTCACTCCCATGGAGTCAGAGGCAAAAAAATAAACAGAGACACACTGCAAGCAATATGAAGAAGTGGCCGCTTTTTGGTATCCCAGCTTTGATCCTATCTCTTCAGCACTGCTGTTTACGCAAAACTGCTGTGCCTCCTCGCACAAAGCAGGTGCTCGAGCAGAGCCTCTGCCTTGCTGCTTGGGCTGCTGCATGTGGGACAGGCTGAAGTCTGGTGCTTCTTCTTTTGGAATACAAGCACAAGAGATGTAGTCAATTATTTTCCCTAGTACCATTAGCAACCATAATGCATGAGGGGAAAATGAATGAGGGGACTACGCACGATGCAATCACTTGAGCAATAGAAGAGCTAGTTCGAGCTGTGTCTTCCCTCTGCCCCCCACCACGTGCTGCTGGTGCATGTTCTCTGCAGTCTACCACTGGGTTTTTCTCCCACACCTGCTCTCAAACTTGTGATGATAATGTAAGTTAAAAAAGCTAAGTCACACTATTCCCATGAGACACTGGTCCAGTTCCCAGAATGGTGCTTTCTGTGCATAGGCTGGGGGAGTTAATTAGATTATTAACTTCCAAGGTCAGGATCAAGCCATTAGATGGAAACCTGTTTTGGGAACAGACAGCTTGCAAGGAAAAGACTAAATTGCCCTCTGACATCAGCGTCAGACCGAGGGAGTCATAAGTGACTCAAAAACGTCCTTAAAGGCTTTCACGCTTTTTCTTCTGGCTTTTTGTAAGCAGTTTGGCATCCACTTAGAAGGCTGGGGATTGGACATAGGTGTACAGATGCTCTAAATAAATGATTTGTTTTTCTTCAAAATGCAGTGATTTAGATTTAAAAAATAAGTGATATTTTGTGTGTACGTATTCCACAGAATGCTGGTTAAACGCACATCAATCTTGTTTGTAATTGCTAGTGTAGGGGTTTCAGAAAGCCAGAGCTGTGATTAATGAATAGGAAAGGCAGCAGGATAATTGTCCCTGACATCTTAATGCATTTCAGGCCAAGTGTTTTTTGACACACACAGAGCTCCTAAGGTTCAGTAAGAGGGACCTCACAGGTTGCCAACTGGTTATTCATGGCTAGAACCAAATTACACTGACATTTTGCTCCTGGGAGGTACTCAGGGGAAAAAGATCTGTCAAAAGAAACTACCACACAGCAACTTGAAGTTTGTGCCACCAGCTCCTCTTTAGAAGGCCCACAATGGCATAAAGAAAAGTTCAAGTTCACAATGGAGTATAAGTAAGACGTCTGGTGACTTTAGCCCCCTCAACAAGCAGATTTAAATAGGAAAAGTCAAAAAAAGATTATGACACCAGTGATGAGACAGCAGTGGTTGGACACACTTTCACCGTTTTCCCCAAACCAAACCATTCTGAAACTGAAGCAAGTATTCAGCAACTTACATTGGGACTTACCTTACATAAAATATTAAAATAATCTGAATAGACAAAAGAAATGATTTCTTCCTGAAGATTGTACTAAATTTTCCCCACTCATTTTTGACAAAATTCAGGTCCTTGAAAAAGTATGGAGACCTCTGAAGATTTTCCAATTGTTTAAGGCAGTTGGGACTGCACAGAACATCATTAACCTTGAAAGTGTCTTTGCATTTCAGCTGAAACTGATGAAATAACTGTTTTCACCTGTTATCCCTCCTCCACATGCCCCAATACAAGGTCAGTGTAAGAATGGTCTTAATTACACAGGCATTTCAATCACTACACCACTGAAATCTGCTCAGAACAGGTCTGGGTGACATGACAGCCAATGAGCTGGGAATACCAGAGGTCAGATATTTTAGAAAATAAGTCCCAGAGGAGGTGCATTCTTGCTGGCTAACAAATAAACAAGAATATACCAAATATTATGCAAACTGTCTCTTGAAAACATTTGTATTGACAAAGTGGCATCAGGAATTAAATATGCTTATCTTTATTTCTGGAATATCAGTCAGTGCTTGTAAGAAACAGGAGAATTACAATATTTGCAAGTAAAGAAGTCATCAATCATCTGTCGCCTCGTACTAACTATAGCCACATATTGCAAAAGAAGGGGATCTTTTATTTAGTTTTCAATTGGCCATATTTGGAAAACAGAAAATAAATTCTTAAAAAATGACTAAGGAAAGACTGCAACCCACTCCTGAGGGGCAGCAGACATGCTTTTGCAGCAATATGTTTAGTATCAACCAGTTTAGGAATGAACCAGCACAGAAATGCTTCCATTTACCATCCAGTCAAGCACAGTAAGAAGTGAACCGTGCTGGAACGATGTACTCCATGGCACCTCAGTGGCCAAAACCATTTCTAAACTTTGCCAGTGAGTACTGGAGAAAACTCCCTTTTCAGCCACTCTTTGAGCGCAGTGGACTGTTCGTGGAAACGAGCTAAGCCTCTGGAATTTGGTGCTATGTGACTTTCTTCAGGCTCTTTAGACCTGAACCATTTGGGATGTATCTGTTGGACATGCAGGTATCTGGCTTCACCTCCCTACGCAGCACTGCCAGTCCCCCGCGAAGAGGAAGAATACAGGAGCTCCCACTCCAGCCCAGGCGCTGTGCCAGCACCCCCGGCAAAGCACGCACAGCGGGACCCAGCAGCAGCACGGAGCTCCCCAGGGCCCCAAAAAGGGTCACTGCCCAGGACGTAGATACTCCGGGGGAGACAACCCGTCTGCAGGCACAGTTCTCTCTGGGTACCATCAAAACCAGGCTGAAAGGGACTTTGATTCAGCCAGCCCACCCCCTGCCCCACAGCAGGAAGAGCTGTCCCTTTTATTTAAATTCACATTGCAAAATCCTCTCGGCAAACCAGAAAATATGGCCTCCTGCCTTGTGTATGGCTGGACAATGCCTGGCTTTCTCTGAATGTCCTCAAATTAACAGGCTGACAATAAACCACAAAAATCTGGGCCTGTCCGTGCTGATGGGCTGAGACAGCCTCCCTCCTCCACGCCTGCTCTGACTCACAGCGTCTTCAACCCACAGTTCGAGCAACAGCCAGGCTCAGTTCAAAGGAGGAAACTTGCTCTTGAGCCCGTACCATGGACCCTTCTCTCTGCATTAATGAACGTCGCAAAGAGATTACATGCAGGAGTCCTGCTGCTAGTAAATAACATGGAAAGCTGTTACAGACCTTCATGCCTTCAAACAGAAAACAGAACAGTACCGGGAAGGGTTTTTTCCTCTTTGTGTTTCCTTGCTGCATCGTTCTTTATGCTGTTCTTAAACTGAAAAGCTTTTCCAGCCAAAGGTTGTTTTACTGTCCCATTCACTGCCTTGGCTGCTGGGAGAAGTGTCAGCAAGTTACACATTTATATTCCTCTCCACTGCTTGTGGGCTCAATCATCAAAGGAAATGCATAATGCAGGAAGACTGATGACTTGAAATGGGCCTCGTGAATCCATCTTGATTAACTGGTCCATGAAGGATCTGCCTTGAAAAGAAAGTCCCCCAGAAATAAGCCAGCTCCTTGTTTATACCCTGAACACTGTGAGGAGACAAGACATTGAGTGGGCAGTACAGACGGCGTAGCGAAAGCCTCATTCCTTCGTGCATGACCCTC
>Ga0181612_135198_pt1 | contig 15727 bp, 9 predicted proteins | sample HoacroProtozoa21_FD_119630 | JGI IMG/M metagenome (GOLD analysis project Ga0181612, IMG submission 119630) | Hoatzin crop microbial communities from Cojedes, Venezuel. Combined Assembly of Gp0051906, Gp0051904, Gp0051908
AGGTGGGCTGTTCTCTTGTTGATGAAAATACCTGTTGTCTTCACTACCCATTTTTGACAATGAAAATTGTCTTCCTAGACATGATAATGGTCAGATAAGTCTCCAGTTTTCAGCTTGCCTGCTTTTAAGTTGCATAAAAAGGTGAAAGAGTTGCTTTCTTAGCTTGAAGGCCTTCGGAGATCAGAAACGGAGATTTTGATTATTTCTGCCTCAAAGAACACCTGAAGGACAGAAACACCCTTCTTGCCCAGTGCCCTACAGCAACTAATGAAAAGAAAAAGTAACACAAGCAGATGCGTGCGGAGACTGATTGCGTGAGGCTGGGTCTGTGCAGGGAATTAGGGCAGACAGCTGATGTGTCATTCATTTCACGTGCTTCATCTTCATGTGTTTGTTACAATCTTCACATCAATTTGACCGGCAGGATGAGGTTTTTTTCCCCCTCCTTGTTGGCCTGCTCCCCCCACTCTCCCAGCTTAGCCAGCCAGTGCTGGAAATCAATAGTTACATCAGTATTAAACCTGGGTTAATAAGAGGACAAGAGAAACTGCAGAGTCTTAGGGTATTTGATAGCCTCATGTCAGGAAGATTGAGCTGGTTTCCAAGAGAGACTCGGCTGGTTTAAGCTGCTCCTTTAAAGACAGCCAAAGAATTCCATTTGGCAGAGAGATGTATAAAATGCAATTCTAGTAGGAAAATTAATGAGAGTTCTCAGGCATTAACTAATTTGTATGACCCCAAACAAGCATACAATGGAAACTATTAAAAATCCTGTAGGCTTCCCACATTGACAGCTTCTGAAAATTCAAAGAGATACCACAGTACAGGGAGCAGAATCCATATTTCAAACGCAAATATTATAGTCCTGTATTGCTCGTAGGAAAGGCAGTATGGTTTATCATGCAGCTGACCCAACATACAACAGAGTTTCAAAGAAGAAAAAGCGTCAGCACCTTCCTCCTGGCTCCGCAGCCATAGCGAAGAAAAAGTATTAAACCCTGTGAGAGGCTCCATGGACTGTCGTTTCAAGGCCAGTACTGGGTGTAGCTGCCTGGGATTTGGGGCTTGAAGAGATTCAGATGATCCTCTACCCTCACAGATGCCACAGGAAACAACAGAGTTGCTGGTACCAGTTGACTGACTGGTGGTGTTTGTACAGACAACTGATAGAAGAATTTCTGGTGGATGATGCCTTATCACTCATCAGAGGTTTCCCCACACAGAGAGAAATATGTTAACTACCTAATAGAATGCTGATAAGACAATCCAAATAGTCCCTGGATTCTTAATGAAAGAAAAAACAGTCCTTAAAACCAAAAAATTAAATGGCTCTGAAGCAGTGCCATGCCTGTGTAGATGAAGTGAATCATTAATATTGAACAAACAGCTGGAAGGCTGTTTAACTGAGCTGTGCCATGAAATAATCAAATACGTAACCTTTACCCAATTGCTTTCTGCAGGTTCCAGCTTCTAGCAATTTTTGACAAGCAAAGCTGACAGGGAGCCTTACACCAGACTCTGGATCTGCAGCTCTGCAAAGTACCGGTAATTCCTTCCCCACTGCCTTGCCGAATAAGATCCTGGGGTGTCTGCAATGAACAGCCCCCTCTGACAGGTACGGCTGTGGAGATTTTCTATTACTGTGTGCCTCAGCCACAACTATCGATACAAATTATGACAACATTAATCTTCCTCTCTCACTTAAAGTATGATTTGTCTCAGAAATGAAAGGGCAAATATGACACCCCTGGATACCAGAGCTGATTATTCATGGCCATTCACAGACCCTTCATTACTAGAACTGCATGAGCAAGCACAAGGAAAGGTAGGTTGGATTGGAAAGGAAGCAAGGAATTTGCTTCTGCTCTTTTAAATTCACCTGTCGTTGTTACTACATGAATAAATAACAGATGTAAAAATTACCTTTTGGGATTTTCTAGCACAATTTAATCTGTCAGTCTAAGAAAGTGCACAGATCTCTCTTGAAGCTCATTTTATTTACATGTTTTCTGTGACTGTTACAAAGAGGGACTGCTCAGTGGCATGTCATCTTGTGGCATAATTTACCTCAATTATTACTGCACACGCTCAACTGGCTTGTTTCCTTCCTTAACTCCACATTAACAGTTGCCCAGCTCTTTCATTCAGGAGGTAATTTTGAAGACCGTGGTTTTCTGAGATCAAGACTCCTTACAGGTAAAACAGTCAAGTTGCCTGTTTACCAAGTATATTAAAACTCAGCAAAAATTAATGTTGAAACACGAAAAGAATTATATAGCCTGAAAGCCTGGCATCTTATTACTGAGAAAACCTTAATAAAATCTGGAAACAAGGCTGAGAAGGAAGCAGGCAGTGAATGCCAAGCTAACATGATACAAAGCATGCTTGTACACAAAAATGTACGACATACAACTATGCTTGTATTATTAGACTGGTTAAATAACCCCACGATTACTGGCAAATGAAAGATTTCTAGCAATGCTGTCTCCTGCAGTACAGCATATTTTCTCTTGTTTCTCCTCTTGCAATTCCCACAGCAACAATGAAGCAGCAAAAACTTACAAATTTTGCCTGACTTTGCATGCATGCACCACACACACCCGTCCCCATAGCCAGCATTTCTGAAGGGAAATGAGCAATGGATTCTGTTTGAGAGACCCAGCCACAATACATAAAGAACAGTAAGACAGATAGATCTAAAAGTCTCATATTTGACATGTGAGAAAGACAAGCTAAAAGCAAACAAAACAAGCTTTAACTGCATGAAGACTTCCAGGGGCTGCGTTCAGGAGCACACACGTATGTGCCAGGTCACCCCGCGACACGGCCAGGCGCGTGTCTCCTGGCATCCCCTTAGTGGCCTGGCTGCATGCAAAGGAACCAACGAATCTTGCCTTACCTACAAACCATCAACCTGTTTCCCTCACAGAAGAACAAGATGATGGTTTAAAATCAGGTAGTTTATCCTCTGTCAGCTGCACCAATTGGTTCATTAGCAGCACCAGCTCCCAGGAAGCCAGAACTCCTTCTGCAATGTGCATTCACTCAGTTTTTAATCAAAACTTCTCCCTTCCCCCAGGCTAGCTAGCTGCCAAAGAGTGGGGAAAAAGTCTTCAGGAAACATAAAAGCAGCTCATCAGAACCTTTCTTGTAGAAGGAGAAACTGCTGAAGTCCATTTAGAAGGCAGGAGCCATTTCTCCGAAACAGTGACCATCACAGACACAAGCACAGAGTTAATTATTCAGCAACAAAGGCTTGCGATAAAACCTCATCTCCAGATGGGTGCTGACCATTTAATGCAGTTCCTAGCATGCTGGTCATTAAACGAACGACTCAGCTGACCTCAATTACTTTCGCCCTCTTACAAGTTACCTCTGAAAAACTACTCCAAAGTTTTGGTGGAGCTGTGAACAAGGGGTTGTAATAACAGAAGTTCAGATTTATATAATCCCCGGCATAGCCAAAGTGACCTTACAACATCAGAAAAGCTGTTTCAGAACGTACCTGAATGTTCATGCAAAGATTTGAGCATCTCTGCAACTCCTGTGTCAACACAAGCAGTTCTGCTATTTGTTCGTGGCAACTACATGGGCAAAAAATTAGAAGCAAAAAAAACCAAACCAAAACTTCATAGAACTTATGATGCAAGTAAACACATTAATGATTTTCCTCAGAAAGTTGTAATCCACTATGGCCATATCTTTTTCTTAAGTATGAGCTTTTTAATAAATGAATAATAAAAAATAGTTAATCCGTTTCTGAAACCCAGCCATCTCTTAGAAAAAAATTTTCTTCTTCTCTTTCTTTACAAAACAAGAAAAGAACTCTGAATATTTCTAAGAGAGCGCCCACACAAGGTTACAGATTTTATTAAACTTCACATAACGTGCACAAAGAGACTGAAAAATGGTATGGCCCCCTGACATAACACCTATAACACTACCAGACCAGAAATTCTATATTGTTTTCCCACCTGCCAACTTGCATCATTATCCTGAGCATCCAAAAACCAGTCTAACAAGCAAAATACAACATTGGCAGGTTTGATTATGAAACAGGAATAGAAGCCCTGCTTTACCGCCTCAAAGTAGCATTGAAACTGGTCATCTCACAATATGTGTTTAAATTTTCCATATAGTAAGAAGTGGTGTTCCCACCATTCTGCATCCAGGTATAAAGCAAAGGAACACCAGTATATTAATTCCCAGCCTATCCATTAACAGTTCTCCTTGTCAGGCTGCAAGAGCCCTGCAGAAAGGACCATCCACAGGAGGTGGTGTCAGAACAGGAATTTGAGCAGTTCCTCACCGCTGTCAGCTTGCTGGAGTAGAAAATCAACATGCTTCTCCTCGCTCCGCTCTGGTGGGATTCACGCCTCCAGCTCAGAGGGCCTCTGACCTTGCAGGGCAAGGGCTAAACCAGCCAGCAGGCACCGCTGCTGTGGAGGTGATAGCACAGCAGCCGTGCGGACAAGAACTAGCTCTAGACAAAACTTCAGTAATCTTTACTTTTTGTAAGTTAATAAAAAAATAACATGATAGCATTACTGCAAGAGACATGAGCGAGTGATGTGAGGCTGCATTTGTTGAGCTAAGACATCTTTTCTAGCCTTAAGACACAATACAATTTCTTTTGTGTGTAACAGCTACTGAAAAAGATATGGTGAGGGTGATGCATCTCTGTCCACTAAGCTATCGGCAAAAAAAGAGAGTGAAAAAAATTAAACAAAATCCCAACATCAAAAGGCTTGGAGTAGAAGTGCTGAAGTACTTCTGGCAAGGTACAGTGCTGCCAGGATGGAACTGAGACCCACCAGAACATGGTGTGTCTCAGGCTGCCCGGACACCACTCACCAGCCAGCATCCCGTGAGTGCAGCCTCGGCACATGCCTTCCGTCTGCGAGCCCAGACGGCTGCCGCGTGGCTGCGGCGGAAACCTAATTCACAGCTTGCTGGTAAGGTGCATCGAATGTGCGGCGTGCTTGGCCATTGGACATCGATAGCATCCTGCTGCTGCTCCTGCCTCACTGGAAGACAAGTTATTAGCGCATTTGCTGAAATCTGCTTTCAGTTGTACTGATGAAACTAAAGACCCATTAACTTCTATAGCAGAAACTTGCGTTTACCAGCTTATTGGGCCAACCTTCAGAGAAGATTCCCTAAGCATGTGAAATCTCAAGTTTCAACAGATCCCAGGAGGCCACTACATTTTTTAATCTAAACCACATGAAATTCACAATTTAATTGGTTCATTTCTGCAATTTCAGCTAAGCTCTGTTTTGAAGTTTAGCTAAAATCTCAAACCAACACTTAGTGGCTTAAGAAGCTAAAGAAAGAAAAATGAGTATTTTAGGGGCAGTTCCCATTGACACCAAGAATTGCTGGTTTGGAATAGGATCTAACATCTCAGCTTACTTGCTAAGAGAAACTTGTATTACTTTCTAACTTGTGGATATGTTTTACTGCTCATCGCTTCTGACACCTATTATCATCCTGCTCATCGCATCACTAGGATGGTGATCACGAGCTTCTTCATGTGGTACATCATATAGCAGGGACTCACTGATAGGGACAGGGACCACATGGGGACAAGTAAATTGTTTTTCTTCTCAGATGTGTCCCCACCCTGGTGGACTGGAAATTGCTGCACTGTCCAGGCGTGAATGAAAGACAGAGAAAGAGAGACGAGGATATCGCAAAGATTAAAAAGCAGAAGAGGAAGCAAGAAGCAACAATCCAAGATGTGCTATGCAAATCTGAGAAGTACGTTTGAGAAAACGTATCTCACTTTTCATATGAGTGTTGAAACAGCTGGATTCACGCTCTAAAAACTGCTTGTCATTATACTGATTCTATTTTCCATCCCAAAAGGCAGATTATTCAGGCCTGGTCTATGTCAGAAAGCATGATTACACAAGGAACACAATAGTTCTGTTTTAAAATTAACGTAGTTAAATCAGCAGCTAGAGCAGCTATCCTGGTGTAACTGTGACTTCGAGCAGTTGAGCTCAATACTCTCTCACATGAGAACAGATATCCTTACAGAACATGGCTACACTGATATAATTGTATCCACCATGCAGGTACATTACTGTCTTAGGCTGCAAGCGAGTTAAAGCAGCACAGTTCTGAGGCCTCCAGGTCAGGCAGTGCTAGCAAGGGAGAAGCAGAAGCAATAACTGAGGTTTGGGAAAGCATACATTAACACTTTAAAGCTGAACTGATACCTTCAGCAGTATCAGCAGCCCTTTAGACATTACAGAACAGCTGGTCAAAATGTTAGTCATCTTCAAAACATGTCTGGTGGCATGACCTTATCCAGCTGCCACCAACCACTTCTGAACCAAAGAATTCTGATCACCAAACAGCTTTCCCTCTTCAGTTGAAGTGATGGAAATGCATCCAAAGGAGATTTACAGAAACAAATTTAATTGTCTAGGCCAAGCTATTGCCATCATACATCTTTACAGAGCAGAGATGGCATCTGAATTCTGGCACTTCCAGCACCAAGTGGGCACAGCAGCAACTACAAGACAAACTGCCATTTCTACCGATAAACCAGGGCCTTGGGTTTTCCCAGGTCTCCTCCCTTTACCTGCCGACTGGTGCAGATGCTTTGACAATCCCTAGGACACTGTGGCAAGACAGGCAGGATCCATCACCTTTAAGGCAAAGTGGAAAACATAACTTTTCTTGTTATTATCTACTCTGCAGACCTCAGGCTTATGCAAAGTGACTCAGCTGTCACCCAGTGCAACCATGGTCCCAGCCCTTTCTACTGCTGTTGGTTACGCACCAGCAGGTATGCTCATCCAACCTTCTTTCTGACCCTGCAGCTTCTTGCACAGAGGTCTTGACCCTTCAACGCACAGAGTGGTTCCAACTTATTGGCAGCAGCCATGGACAGTGCCTGCATTTCATTCTCTACTTTTCATTCCCCATACCTTGCCCTCAAACTCCATTTTCCCCCCTTTTCCTTGCAACAAGTTAATATCACCACCTTTCCCACGCCTACCTTTGCACACACACCCCCTTATTTGCTGGTGCAAGGCGCAATGAAGAAACTTTTGGCTCTTACGGCCTTTTATCAATGCCATACTCGGCAAAACCGCAGGGAGATTGCTGACAGCTTTTACCTGCCAACGCGGGGACGTCGGGCAGCCGTGCCAGCCCTGCACGCTCCGATGGTCCCATCTGTCCCCGCTGCGGGGCTGCCTCCCAGCACGCCAGCCAGCTGCCAGCTCTCACTATTCATCCAGCTGTAACCAGGCTAGGCTGGCAGCCCTCTGCTATTTGTGCATTTGCACATCTCTCTTCCTTTTATTTATTTTCTTTAAGGAACACAGAGTGGGGTAGATCTTTCTGAGTCAGAAACAGAAAAACTTACAAAACAACATGCAAGAGTCCCCCCATGATTCCACTAACATGAAATGGTGCTTTCCTCCGCAAGATCTAACCATGTATTCGAATCAAAGCTCAGAAAATAACTCACCACAGCTGCACAAGAAAACAGCACGCAACCCGTTCATACCTGCCTCAACAAGGAGCCAGATGAGAGAACATTACTGTTTACATATGTGCAAGGAGAGGTCAGTTCTCCCGGTCTCAAGGAGCTATGACACAAAACACAACCAAAAACCACATTTGGGGAGAAAAATGAAAACGCAGAAAAGCCAAGATATTTTATGAATTCCTCTTGGCTTACTAGGATATGCTCAGTGCAAAATAACTGTAAGATGCAAAGATTTCTTCTGTATGTTCTCGTGAAATGTCCACTTCTTTTCTCCCTGCAGCTACTGTTTCCATATTTCCTTGCATTTTAATCAAAGCATATGAAAAAAGGATTTAGAACACCAAAACTCCGAAGAAAGCAGCACAAACCCAGGACAGCATCCCTCACTAGTTACAACTTTCCCCCCTACACTTTCAGGAGTGCCACTCCATCAGAAACCAGCTACTCCCCAGCCCTGACTCAGAGACAAATGCTTTGGGTGAAGGACCTGGTGCACTCCCTGCTTTTGGTTGTCACAGGAGCCCTCAGAGAACCAAAGGCTGCACATTATGGAGTGGGCTTCTAGGAACACATCACCATGGCTGGTTTGACTGAAACAAGTAAGCTGCCTACAAGTGGCTGCCTCAATGTTTTGTATTTTAGCTATCATGCATGCCGCATACATCAAGTGGGAAAGCTCCATCAGGTTTAACCTTAGGGAGAGAAAAAAATAGCCAAAATCAAAACTGTTTCCAACCTGTGACTTCTGATTAGTCAGTTCTCCTGGCTGTTGTAGATTCATGTAACATCATTGGTTTCAAAGCGGATTTCTTCCAGTCAAGAATATAATCATCTGATCTGAGAATGATGACTTCCCAACATCTGCTAAATTTCTGTACTTCTACCTATAAATACAGGGGGAAAAGGCAGTATTTTCCAGTTTTCCAGCTGGGGAAGTATTCTTTTCTCAGCAGGGTACTGAGAACAGACTGGTATTTGCCAGCATGCCACAACAAGAGCTCAGTAACAAGTATCTCCACTTCCATTTCCCACCGCCAGACTAACAGGTACCTGCCACTTCAGGCTTCCTCCCTGCCTCCACTCTGCTGATCCTGCACTACTGCTCATTGTCACTTTGTCCCTGACTTCTTGATCCACTCACCACTGACGATGGTCCCAAAGAGCTGAGAATATGTTTCTCAACCTGATGAGGGAGCACAGCTTACCTTGCTTCACAGAACTTACCCTGACCCCAGCCCAGGGGGTTTGCCTGCGCACAGGGGCTTGGGGACCTCTCACCCCCTGGTTTTGAGACCAAGCCAGATGACATAAGGAGAGTGGCAGCTCCGGTGATGAGAAGAACATCCATCCCCACAGCTCATGTATTGGTCACTGTCATCAATACTTTCCCCCTTACACTTAACTTGCAATAAATTTCTATTTAAGACTTTCACATCTTACACCGCAAACTTGTTCTTTTATGTAACCACCACATTTTATTTCATAACAAGGTACTGAGTTTCATGGCATCCTTGCCAAAGGCTGCTCGGTGTGCTGAGCTGTCCAGTGGGCACTCTGCGGGGGAACACTTCACCTCTTGGAGAGTGCTGGGTTTCACATCTCAGCCACAGCGACAGCTCTATATGAGAATCAGGGCTTTTTTTTTTTTTTAGATTTATAAGCAAATTGCATCATAATCTTATTGCTGCAGAAAGGTAATGGAGTAGGAAGGACAAGACTGAACCAGATTTCAAGAAACAAGCAAAATTAAAAAAAAAACAACAAAAACAAGACAGCTGAGTGGTGTTTTATTTCTGTTCCACGTCCTTGTCGAGATAATTTACTGAGTTATTTAAAATAGTTCACCATCAAATTCTGCATTAATCTCCTAACCTTGCTGTTCTCCAAAGGATTATAAAATTCATTATTATGGCTATTGAAATCAATCCCGTAGATGCAGAATTTCAAAAGGCCTGGATAATTGGATAACTGTGAGCATAGCTAGTTATGCAAGATGAAGTAATGAGGTCTGCAAAGTATCCTTCTTCAAGACACACATTAGTGGGGTCATGAAGGAATTTACACTCCGCGTACAGCTTTGCAAGCCCAGCTACACTTTTTTCTCTAAGACAGAAGATACTGTCTTCTGGAGGAGAAAAGATAAGAGTTTGCTGCTCCTACACATTATTCTTCTGAGTCTACTAAGCACTAAATCCCATTGGGTTTAGGAGGCAACACACAGGAAGGACAAGAGATCACCAGCTGGTGAGCTCTTTATTAAGGAAAAGCTGAATTACAAAATACATTTAATTCTACTTTAATTTTTTTTTTTCAATCAGCTGCTGTAAGTCATCCCACTAACGATTACTAGATATCATCTAAGGTTGTCTTTCAGCTTCCTTAAAGCACATCCCATGGAGCTTCGCTGCTCCCTACAATGTCACGTTGGTGGCTGTGCTCACGCTGATGCTTTTCAGCTCTGTGCTTGGGAACGCCAAGATAACCAGTACGAACCAAGTGCCTTGGCCATGCAGAGCTGCCACAGGGCTGGGGCTCCGTGCTGGGGAAGTGTAGTGCTGGACTGCTCCTTGCAGTGGAAGACTGCAGAGATGGCCAGGGGCAGCATACTTTTTTTTTAGATCTATATATATTTATACAAAAGTATATGTATAATACACACGCTTCATGTAATTTGCCTTTTTATGTCCCCAACTGTAACTATGACCTTATACAATTCTTGGCTGATAATGCTTTGGTCAGGTCAGGATATTTTTGTGAATACTTACAAGGTTTCAGACAGACCTGATACCTTGTCAAAGATATCTTTCTCAGAGCAAATACCTACATAAGAAATTATTTTAACACAGATAATGAATGACAGAGATGACAGCAAACCAAACAGTGTATTTATCTACAGACTCAGTAGCCCAGCCAGCCTACCTGGCACAGGGGCTATAAGTCAGCTCTAGATCTTGCAAGTGCTACCTAAACTTGAAGGATTTCTGGAATAATCACAGCAGCCATGTAGCAGCCTTATCCTGCTGTGCAAGAACAGATTTAAAAACAATAGAGGCTTTCCATGAAAGACTACTAACACAGCCTTTGTTTCAAAAGCAAAACCACCTAACTATTGGGCATTTTTGTAGAACAAAATGATTTGTCTTTTCCTTCCACTGCGGAAGAAGCAGGCACGCAAACAAGGGGAAAAAAAGGTAAGAAAGAGAAAAGACCTACACAAAAAAGGTCAAAGCTTAAGATACTTAAGTTTGGTCAGACACGGATGTCCTTTGTGAAAGATTCTACTAGCTTTGAAAAATGCATCTGAGGGGAGAGACGAAGGAGAGAAGCAGCTGCATTTTGCGACTGGCTCTATAAGAAACTATTCTGCTTACAGCAAGACCCCTCCAGCTCGCAGTGCTGCTGCTCCCCTGGGTACAAGACCCCACAGCGTCCTTCCCCAGCATCCCACTCATGCGAAGGTGCAAACCCCTTTGCACAGCTACGGAGCACAAGTAAAAGGCTTAACCTTAGTCTTGAATAGAACCCTGCACACTCACTGCCCTGGGACTCATCCAGCAGCCACGTTCCTTCCCCATGACAGGCAGCAGCAGAGGCCAACACCGCACACTGGCCAAAATCAACATCTGCTTCGTGTCACTCAGGTGTGTGAGAGATTAACCTCATCCCAATTGATATTATTTATATTCCACCAGGAAAAACTCAGATCTACAATTACAAAGTCATCATTTTCAGTTTGGTTGTTTTTTTCTCCTCTCCCTCAGTCCTGAGTCAGTGTCTTTCGCTTTTTAAGTGTTTCCTCCAGTCGCAGTGACAGAGAAAGTGGCACCTGGTATGGACCAGGAGCCAGTTCTACCCAGTTCTCCCAGCAGTGGCTCTCTGCTGTGCCACATCAAATTAGGAGAAAACTGTTATCAGCGCTGAGTGCCAGGGTCTCAGGAACACCCCTTGGCACTGCCGCCCGCGGAGCTCACCAGAATCAGAGCTCGGAGGCAGGTGATGTGTATCACAAAACACCTATATATAAACCCCAAGATTTCAGCAATATACTGGCAAAAGCCACTTCTTTTCCAGTCCAGTTAGTGGTAATAACGCTAACGTCCAACCAGTTGCCCCCTGCTTGCCTTGCTCCCTAAGACAGCAGCGGCTGGGGCATTGTATGCCGCTGCGGCAGGCTCCAAGCGATGGTGGGCTGCCAGGGAACCCCTCTAGCGTGGCACTCTTATCCCACCAGCACAAAGCCCTTTTCTCTGCACTTTATGAATCTGCTCAACGGAAACAGGAGGGCCTCAGAGATGGTGTCCAGCCTTGCCATCAGAAATGGCAACCTCACCTTAAAACCTCTTGCAGTGCAAGGAAGAGGCCAGCCATGCACATGTATATAGCAATGCTCTTCAATAAGAGCAGAATAAGGATATTAGCAGATTAAGAATATTAGATTAAACCAAGCAAAAAACACCACAAAAGTTACTTGCTGTATCCATCTACGTAATGTTACATAGATAGATTAATGGATGTACAGTATTATTAGACAGATAAAAGTATTACAATCAAAATCTTCCAAGGTCAGCCCTCTTGGGCACCTACAGGTGCTTTTATTCCAGCCTGCACCGGCTTTGCTTGGTGTACATGGCAGCAGCACTCACAGATTTGTTTCAGAGGATGTGGACTGGGTGTTCATATGTGCAATGTAGGTTGTCCATGGACTCATCTCAGGCAAGGAAAGCACTTAATATCATTATGGCAGACAGCAATATTTTATGGTAATATGTTTTAGTAAGAGAAACATGAGTTTTTAAATACTTACTGGGCAGAAGGAAAAAGAACACATGGTTCCAGCCCTGACAAAAGCCATCAGTCATGCGAGGCATCAGGCGGCTGCCCAGCCAGATCCCCGCGACTGCAGACGCCAGGCCTCCAGCTACGGTCACTGCGGGAGGATCGCTGCGGCTCACCACGCGCCTCACCACTCCTAGCCCCAGCGCAGCCTCTCACCTGCGGCGCCTTCACTTACCCACGTGGAAAAAGTTGCGTAGGGAGGTCTTTCCCTAACTGTTGTGTGTCAAGCGATCTGCACTAATTTAATCTAATTAGCTACACGCAATACAAGGCAATAGGTCTGGAATACAAGCATACCAGTCATTGTATTGAATAACAGCAATATTAAGATAAAGACAAAGTTTTAAATGCCCAGATGACTTTTTTTTTTAAAAAGAGATGGTATTTCAACAGTTTTACACTATCTTTTAGAAACATCATTAAAAGACAATTTCAGTTTTTCCTTGCCAATTTGGAACTTCAAAGAAAATATAATAGCAGCAGTGAAATAAAGGTTTTGATACCAGTAAGAGTTTTGCCTTCACGGATGTGTAATTTAAACTGCCAGACTTTTCGAACATTTATGATACAAAACATACTCAGTCAGTAATAGTCATGTCCCTCAAGACATCTACTAATTTGTTTTATTGCCTTTTTATTTTTGTCCCCTTTCATTTTCTGAAATATAATCATAGTTCAGTGACTTCCTCTGCAAGGAATCCAGCAACAAAGCTTTTGCTTTAATGATGTACAACAAATGAATCACAATTCCTTAATCACCCTGTCCCTTTATTGTTGCCTCATTTGAATTCATGGGTTCCCCCCAAAAATTCAATTATATTTGCCATTTCTTCACAAAAATTACACAGATAAAGAACTGAAAGCATAATGGTCCCTACACTTTCTGAAAAATAAAGCAAAAATAAAAAATAATCATGAGTTACTGCAAAATATAAAGTATGTTTTCAGACATCAAAGCTTTCTGCACCCTCAGAGGAAGAAGAAATGGCACTGAAGAGCTACAGTTTTTCCTGCCATGTGATGCTACCTGGTGCACAAGAGCAACCTTCCCCACTGGAGTAAGACCAAAGGTGCCATTACAAAAGAATCACAAGATGAGACTGGAATTACAGTAGGTTTTCTTTGTTCCCATTGAAAACTTGATAATGGCTAACAATATACTCCATAGTGAGAGGAATCAACACCCTGGACATAGAACTGCTGCACGAACAGCAAGAGACCTGTGACTGCAGGGCCTCATTATTGGCTGAAAAGCCATCTTGAAGTAGTTTCTTGGTATTTGCATGGAAGGAAACACTTTTAAAGGCATTTTTATTGTTTTTCTTATTGTCTCTTGCTCTCACAATGATGAGAACAGTAATGAAATTCCCCTGTGCTGTACCTCAAAAACTGCCTTTTCTGCTGAAGGACACGCTCCTGCCTGATAGCTTTGATCTTGTTTGTGAATCTTTTCGGTTCAGAGCATGTCCCACGCCTCATTTACTTTGGTATTCTCATGAAATCCCAAGATAAAAGTCCAGCTTCTGTCATACCATCCAAAACACTTCCTGCAAGCCTCGAGAGACAGTTTCCAAGCATTTCTAATGGATCTAGTATCCCGGGGCCATTCGGGACTGAGCAGACATGCAGTCCCTCTCCTAATCTCAGAGTGAATCACCCAAAAGAGGGGCTGAACAGGCTGGGCACAACCCGAAAAGCCTGTCAAAGGTCTGAGGAGGGAGAGCCTGGTTCTCGAGCACAAGCAAACACCACATAGCAAGCTCCCTCCATCCTTTCAAAAGGTAAAATGGGACACACTGGTATGTACCTGTTCTTGCTTTGAGATAATCATCTTCAGTTTCAACCAGTCCGTTTTCATATTTCACATTTTCGGTTTGCATACCCAGAAGTAATTTGCACATAAAAACTGGGCAAACAGATGTTGCCTCGTGATCAGAGCACACAAATGCTGTTTGTGCATATAAATTACATTTTCCTACCCCTAGAAAACTGACACACTAAAAAGAAAATGATTTATCTCTAGGCAATTCAAGAGACATCAAGAATAAATATTTAATCATGCAACTAACTTTAAAAATAAGGGGATCTTACCAAGTTTATCACATTGAATAGAATCCTTACCTGAAATAGTACCATGCTACTTTAACTGAATGCTAATGTTCAATTCCTAGATTAAGACCACTTGAAAATTTAGCTAAGGAGCTAAGGCCATATCCTGATCTTACTGATGCTCTTGTAAATCCAACTATACCAAAAGACTTCATCTAGATTTTCACCCAAGAAATGGTAATTTTGACCCATACTTGTGTCAGTTTTGTTGTAAGATATGCCTTGGAGGGTTGTCTCTGTCTCATTTGTTTATCTCTTTATTTTTTACGGGAACATTTAAAGTCCCACCAGTCCAAATTTCAGGGTATTCTCTTTCTGTTGGGACAGACTATACACACACTGATACAATTATTTGCCATAAGCTCTATGCAAATCCGAATCTTTCCTTTATGAAAGCTGAGGAAATGTTGTGCTTCCAAAGCAAACACCCTAGATTTAATTTTGCAGAAGCAATTAGTTTTAAACTTGAGAACAAGAGAACTTTATTCTTCTCCTAAGAGACAGTGATGCTCTTATAAATATATACACAGGCATTTAGATATTATATATTCACTAGAATAACAGTAACTAATGCATAATAGTTTGCACTTTGCTCTCATTTTTCCCATGGCTTTGGCTTTCAAGCCCCATGGGGCCAGACTGTACTCCAAAGGCCAGAAGGAAAGCAGCAGAACTGCACTGTGCTGAAACCACGAACACTGCCCAGTTTCTCATTCTACAAACCCATCATTACACCCAGCTCCGGCAGCTTCACACAGAGCCAAAATTCAAAGCTATAAACCAAATTTTGGGAGACTTTTGCATAAAATTCTCAGATTTATTACTATGGCTTTTTAACTTTCAAGTTCCTGGTAAGAAAAGATATGATGACACACAGACTTCCAAGCAAATGTCAAAGTGGCAGAATTCAAAGAGGAGCAGGCAGGATCTGAGAGAGCCAGACCCCCTGCCCAAGCAGCTTTAAATGGGTGACAAAAGTAGCTTAGAACTTACTGAAGAAGTGCAGTAGGAGCCTGTCCCATGCTGACGCAGCAGCAGTGACTTCAGGTTCACCTCCCTTCAGGAACTGTACAAGCACTGCCAGTCCAGTAGGCTAACCCCTTATTGTATGATAATTATTGTCCATTCTGGACAAAGCAAAATGATCTGCCATTGCATCTTTGAGAAAATATCAATGTCGCATTCAAATACATCTTAGTAACTTTAGTCTCATTTTCAGCTTTCCAAAAATGTAGCTATTTCTCAAAGGGCTGGATCCCCATGGTCCTC
>Ga0181612_154390_pt1 | contig 15726 bp, 9 predicted proteins | sample HoacroProtozoa21_FD_119630 | JGI IMG/M metagenome (GOLD analysis project Ga0181612, IMG submission 119630) | Hoatzin crop microbial communities from Cojedes, Venezuel. Combined Assembly of Gp0051906, Gp0051904, Gp0051908
AATCTTGGAACCTATGTTCCACTGCTGGGCTCCACAGTCTGCTGGATGTTGCAAAATGCCATAATAAATAGCTAATAGAAACTCTCTGGAGTCAAACAGAATGATGCACAACAACAGAAGAGCCTAAATCTACTCACATTTCTTTTGTTGGTAGCTACCCAGTTGCATGTGGATGGTCCCACAAGGAAGCAAATTAGGAAATGTGCAGTTATAATCTGTGCCTTCAAACCAGTTGTCTGACTCTTCTCTATTTGTATTAAAACCTTTGTCAACTATTATGACAGGTTTAGCAGCAACAGAGCGGAGTATCCTGAAGGATTTATGATACTAGGACATTCAGGAATTTCAGTCTCTCCAGTCACTATTTGCAGCAGAGGAAATTTCTGGTATATGTAATAAAACCATTTTGGCGCTGAGAGAGATCAGTCACTGAAGCAGGTGCCCGGAAAGGCTGTAGAACCTCCATTCCTGGAGATGCCCAGACTTGCGCGGAGATGGCCCTGAATGATTTGATATAAGTTGGATGTTTGATTTATCTTTAAAGTTATCTCTGTTTTGAGCTGGGAGTTTTTTTCCTCAATAAACCTTTTTATGATTTTGCTTCCTAGATCCATAAATTACTGTTAATGACTTCTGATTCATTCATAATCCATCTGTAATGCATTTAGTAATTAGGTAGAAGAAAATGGGTTTTTATCCTGTTCACCCTCAGCATATGACTAATTGTACTCACAAATATATGGTCGATCTTACTGCTACTGTAATTAACATTCCTATGCTAAATTTTACTTCCCAACAGTTGCTATTTGTCTGCATTGGTGATGTTTTTGACAGATTCATCTAGCAACCCTGAAGTTTGGTTAGAGATTATCATCTGAATTAAGGACAGGGATAAGAAAACACATTCTAAATATCCACTGATACTTTCCAGGAGAGCAGGACTAGAAGTTTGTCCTACCTTTTAAGCTTCTGGAAGAATCTAAGTGTTAAAAAAACCCCAAAATCTGCAGCTTTACTTTAATAAGCAGGAATAGAGGAACATTTCAATTAACTTCAATTTTCACTGTCTTTGACTACTTGATTCATGTTGTACTTTTTATGAGGATAAGAGTTTAGCTGCAGAGTCAGTTTGCAGAGAGGAGGAGATACAAGAGGGCAAAATGAAGCCGTTTTCCCTGTCTCTGCCAATGACACATTTCCTATTTCCATTACAGAAGAGTTCTGTGCACTCAGAAGGTGCTGTGAGAGGCAGTGGTGGCAGCAGCTGGAAATAACAGGAGTCTCTTTCTATGGCTATGCTTATACATGAACTCTCTTTCTTTGTCCCTTAAGTTCATATCTTGGTGCCTTGATTAAATTCTTCGTGTTCTGATTTCATGCTTCTAACTTTTCCTCCATTTTTGCATCCTCCTTTTCTTGGTGGCAGTTAATACCTTCTTCTAAATGTCTCTTTGGCACTTGCTTCAAAGAGACTGCAGGTCTTGGGCATTATGAGTATCTCTAAGAAACTCTAAGAAATGCAGAAAGAGGGGAAGGAAACAATGGTTTGTATATGTCTCTTTCCCTAATGCAAAGGAAAGCACTCTAACAGTGCCTTGTTACCTGGACACTTCAAAGGATGTGTAAAGAATTGCCCATAGATTAAGATAGCATGAAATCCAGTAGCACCCAAAGTTTTGCTAATTGTAAAGCAGACAGTTCTTTAATCCCTTGGCTTTGTAAGAAAAGACTTCATTACTCTGCAATTTATTCTTTTGCTCTACTTAATTTTAAAATTACTTCCTTTTTGTCTTAATGCCATGCATAATTTGAAAAATTTATCACATCTTGTTGCAAAGTCTGTTCATTCAACTCAGTAGTAGAAACAAGGCATCTAAGCCATTTACTTTAATATTCCGTAGCAGTTACATTAACTGAGCATGAGAACTTCAATCCAATATTATTTTCAGTAGGCTAAAAAGCAGTGCCACCTTAGCTGTTCGTTCTGTAACCAAAGACTTGGGCATAATGTTTACTGAAGTATTTTAATTCAGATACCTCTGGCTGTGTACATAATGAAATCCATGTTTTTCTTTAAGGAACTGATTAACTTCTTCATTGAAATTCTCCAAGTTCTGTAAAAATTTAGAAGAATATAATAAATTACAGGGGTGTTTCATAGAAAATGGCTTGATCCTTTTAGACATTTTTGTATTTATATGGTACATTTAGGAATATTTGACTTTTTGGTGTGTCCCTGTTTTCATAGTTCCCATAGCAGATGAGTAAATGGTGGTAAATTATTCTGTTATCCTTTCCAAAAAATCATAATGTGAGGTCCAACTTTTCCTAAGTGCAATATCTGGAAAATTCTTGGGCTCTGTAAGTACAATTCCTGTTAATTCTTATTAATTCCAAGTTAATTCCTGTACCTAATGATAGCGTCACAGTTCTGTGTGTTTCCAGAGGATTATGTCTGTCTGCCCTGAGATTCCCTTGGTCAGGTTCACTTTCTGTTTTTAATGGGGTAATTTAATTACAGTGAAATCCACTTAGATGTATGGCAGCATGAAAATGAAAACAGAGTTTAAAAACCAAACAGACCTCTCAACTTTTTTACCTTAAATACTGATTTTTACTCACACAACACTACCTAAGCATAGAACGCACTCTTTTTTTAGTCACAACCAAAACTATTCACTATATTGGCAATTCTTTGTTTTCAGTAAAATTGTAGCTTGAGGGCATAATCAAGAATACAGGTGCAAATGGAAAACATGCCGATTTGCTAACAGCACAGTACATGATGCTTTTATCAGGAAAGAAGGCACTAAAAGAACTGGAGGAAGGCAAAATGGATATGAAGTAGTCAAGAGGTAGGGTAAATGTTAAATTCCAAAGGAAATATTTACCTATACAGCTCTTTTTGTGTTGTTGCCTACTGTTTTTGTTGATTAGTTATTGAATTTTTTGCGGCCTGCATGCTGGCTGAAAAAAAAAAGTAAAATTTTAAAAAACTTCTTCAGCTCTTTGCTGTTGCTTGAAATGTTCAAGTCACACAATTTCTGGTATACAATTTTTTTCTAGGAACGGGTGAGATGGTGGAGAAAACTTTCCTAAAATGATGCATTGATTTTATTACTTAGAATGAGAGAGAGGTGTGTATGTTATTAAATGATCATAAAGTGATCACTTAGTCCTGATATTTATATCTTTTTCCATACACTTCAGATATCAATATGTCTTTATTAGTTGCATGGCAACACATACCCTTCCTGTCCTCTCTCTGTCCAGTGCAACAGACAGGCAGAGGAACAAACAGTTTATCTCTCTTCAGCTGAAAATATACACAGTTCCACGTGGATATAAAAGAAGCAAAGGTATTATCTTGTAAGAGGTGATCCCTCCTGACATGTCTTTTAACAATATGGTTGTTCTTCACAATTTGGCTTCATACTTGTGGTTGAGCAGAATATCTCCTTTACAAAGTTCGGTGGCAAGAATTTGCTCCGAAAGGACACAGGAATTTACATTAGTCTGTAGTCATGCCAAAAAAATCATCAGTGGTTGGCTCAGCACCTTTTGAGAGAGCCTGTGTGGAAGTGGCGGAACCCATTTTAACTGCAGAGTTGAGGGAAACGATGCAGTGCGAACTGGTTCTTATCTTCTCAAAGTCAGGCAGTTTCAGCATAAAGCACACGAAGAGCACTTGCCTCCCTTCCTTACCTGCATCTTCCCTCCCTCCTGCACCTGCCCTCAGGGGCTGCCTCTGAACTTGACCTTTCAGTTTATTTGGTATCTGCCCCATGCATCTTATAAAGTGACGGTCATTTTGTCAGCTGTGCATTTTGGGTGAAATCCTGAGTTTCTCTGCCTTTTCAAATAGATCCATAGGCTGGTAGGCTCCTCTAGGCTAGCAGGAGGCCTTGAGATCCATCATTCATAGGAATGAAATGTACTGGTTTACGAGAGCCAACAGCTTTGATGCAAGCAAGTGCCCAGGGCTTGTCAGGCGTTGGTACCTGCTGAGGCAGGTCAGGGTGTCCTGCCAGGACAGGTCCTCCTCTGCAGGAGTCTGCTTCTCACCCACTGCTTTTTGCCCTTGCTCTTTTGCTGCCTCATATGTATCGGTATCTTTACTGCTGTTTAGTACTGGTTTGTCTGGCAAATGACAGTTTTGTGTCAGGTGATGAGAAGGCTAACATTAATTCCTTCAGAGCCTAGCTTTGATTTTATTACTTTACTCAAGAAGTTACTAATAGATACCACCCTGGTACAAGGCGAGAGTTCCAACTGAGTAATATCCACGTTCAAAAATGGCAGGAATGGAGGGACGGAAAAAGAATTTTTCCTATGGCGTGATATTGATTTTTTTTCTTTCTTCAGCTGATGTCATTATATTTAGCTCCCTGTTGCTTTCTTGATGATCAGATTAATAATTGCGACAACAGTTTCTAAAGACATCCAGTTGCCTCAGAAGGAGACTGTTTATATGAAGTTCTGTGCCTGTTTTATTTCTGGTTGATGAAGAATCTGAAGTCAATCAAAACCAATTTTTTGTAGTCCAATTTTTCTACCTCATGATTACCATTTTCTGCCTTATGCAGAAAGACTTATTCCAAAGAAGCAGGTAGGGAGAGTCCTCATTCCTCCTTGTTTTCTTCCTAAGCTTGGAAAGATCACGATGAATTATATCAATCAGTCGTATTAAGGAAATCTGAGTCCTCCTTTTACTGACATGATTTAAGTTTTGTTAAAAAAACCCACCACCACCACCACCACCAAAACACTCCATTTATTTCTATCTCGTTTTTTAAAGCATAGGGTAATACATTTCTCACAAGGTTTTTGGTTTTGTGGGTTTTTTTTTTCCCCAGGGCTAATTAACTGAATTCTATGCAAAGTGCATTGAAGTTCACTGAGGAAAGATAATACTTGACAGATACAATGCATTAATCTGGAGACTCAGAGAGCTGCAGACACACTCAGATATAATGATAATAGCAAATAGACTTGGCCATCTCTCGTGGCTCAAATCAGAATTTGTGCAAGGTCTAACAGACCGTAAGAAGTTGCTAATTATCTTTCTTTAGTATTGACTGTAACTTTGAAGCAAAATACATCTCTAGAGTCTTCACAAAGTTCTTTAACTTCCAAAAAGGGTTCTGGAGAGCCCAGAGGAAGAACTTTGTATCTATAGTATATAAACATTGCTGGAAACATTGAATTAAGATCCTTAACAGCAGAAATAGCATAATTCACATTGAATAGTCTTTCCTGATGTAGAGCAGTTACTTTGACTTTTCTGTGACTGCAGTTTCCTTACAGACTGAAATGCCCTCAAACAGAGAGGGCTGAAGTATGAGAGCAAGCAAGGGTGCACCTCTCACCTGCTGTTTGGGGAACAACTGTGGAAGGGAGAAAATAACTTCTTTCAGTGCTTGGGCCACAGGCTATTTAGAGTAAAATCATTTCAAAAGTGGAAAATACAGAACGTATTGAGGGAAAAATAAAGAACCTGCGTCCTCTGTCTTGAAACTGGTTCCCTGTGCTAGGGCAGGATGTGTATGTATTTGAGAAAACAAAATGCAACCCAACTGTGATAGCTACATTTCTTCTGCTGTGATCTGTGACCTGTACTGACAACACATGTGCAACTTCATTCATCTGGTTGCAGGGGAAACCCCCCATCCTGCCTTGAATACAAAATGTTACTTGACTTCATCATCTTTAAGACTAATATATCACTCTGGTCCCTTTGAGTAGTGGAAAAATATTATCTGCATGCTTAAAAGTCATGTTAGAGAAATAAAATGTACTTCTTAGATCTTTAAAAACTGATTAATGCTACCATCACTCAAATGAAACAAATTGAACCCTAGATTTAATGAAACTTATATAATTTTGTTGCATTACTTCTGTATCTAAAACCCTTTAATTAACTTTAGAAATTAAGGAAGAATCATCCATTCATTAACATTTCTTGACAAGTGAAAGAAACCATTAGAAGCAAGACTAAATATTTATGCCTGAGTTATGTCTCTGTGTAGCAGAAAGATTTCCTCAGCTGAAGCTGAGCTGCTGCATGATCAAGTTATATTTCACCAGGTAAATTTTCTGCAGGAATATTTAATCTCGTTCTTCTTTGCAGTACTTTGTATTCCAGTGTCAGCAACACAAGTCATGTGTCTACTACGAAGCGGTCATCCTGTTGAGGCATTCAAAGGGCACCTGTCCCCACCATGGTGTACGGGCCTATTCTGGTGCCCACAGTCTGCTGCTGAGTGGCACTGAGTGTGCGCTTGGGCTCTGTTCTCACACCTTCACTCAGGGTGAAACATCTTGCCGTACCTCATTCCACAAAACTTCCCCTATGTGTGAATGAAGGGTATCCGAACCTGGATCTATCAAATCGAAAGGTACACAGAGTCTTTGTTCAGTGTTGCAGCCCAGTGTGAGTAGACAAAATGAATCCTGCTTTGCTCTCCCTGCTGACATCCTCGGTGCCGGTGTTTGTGCAGGGAGTTTGTTTATACTTTCAGGCAAATGTCTCACATTGCAGATATAGCTTCTGATGTTTACATAGGTGGCAAGCAAATAAGATAACTTTGGAATATTTTCAGCATAGTTGATGTATCTGAGTTCTTGAAGAAGTCCATAGTCATCTCCACCAAATGAACACGCTCTTAAGAAATGCTGCCTTTTCTTTGAGGTTGGAGGATGCAGGGGAGAAAACAGTGTCTAAAAGTCATAGGTACAGTATTTGTGACAAATCTTGAATAGCCCTAGAGGTTAAAATACTGATTTTTCTGTGAAGTCCTAGATTCTTTAAGGTGCTTTTTCTTTTCTGTGTTTTGGTTTTGGCTTTGGGTGTGGTTTATTTTTCCATAGGGTCTGCAAGGTTTTCTCTACAGAACCATAAATTTCACCTTTCTTGTAGACAAGCTTTGTTTGCTGATTAATAACCTTGTTGCTAAATGATATTAATATTTCAAAAAGTGTTTGCTTGCTTGCTACTGCTGCTTTGGAGGCTTTCCTAACCTTTTTGCTGATGAAGTGACATAAACCACTTCACTTTCCATCATTCCTAAATTAGTATTTTATGACTGACAGTGATTGTTAAGAAATAGGAAGTTACAGTTTTGATTTTGCAGGCCTAGTTTTTTCCACTTACTTCTGCAGTGGTTTCCTCCATCTTTTCAGATGTTCTTATACAAAGTTCTCCAGCTGCACTGACAAGGTTTCTAACAAGAGTAGAAAAAAAAAGTGACCTCTTTTATCAACAGAAAAGCTCTTCAGATTTCTCAGCTTGTCTCCACAATCAGAAACCTGCTGCTACCGTATACAAGAAAAGCTTTTTGCTTATAAAAGGGATTCCAAAATACATACACCTCAAATGTCCAAGTGAGGCATAAGGATTAAGCAGCCCATTTCCATTAAGGCTTTGTGCTATATTTAGATAGCAATCCCTCTAACATTTGCCATCATTTTGAAATGCCAGGCAATCACTTCAATAATTTGCTTTTTCCTGAGCTTTCTCATTCCTCATGATGGGAAAAAATCCACCTATTGGGACCATTACATTTCTCATACGTCTTGAATGCCTCAAAAACCGTATCACCAGAGCAGCTTCTGCTGAGTAAGCTCATCACTCATGTAAAGTCCTCATTCCTGAGATGATAAGTTTGCAAGGTCTGTTTCACTATCCTTGTGAACCTCTTCCTCTGCCTTAGCTGCATTCAGTTCGGAGTTAAATCAAGCCTGAAGCAAACTTTGCAGTGTGGACATCCAGGCCGAGTGGAGCTCTGAAGTGTAGCAAGGGGATCTTATTTCAAAGACGACTGGAAACTCAGTTCTAGGGAAATTATTTTTAAGAATGAGTGAGAAGGTTGTGTCAGATGGCACAATAATGGCAAATGGTGCTGCACCAATTCAAGGGCTGTAAGGGACCACATACAAGTTATTTATTGCCTTCACAGACCTCTGGCCAGAGAAATAAAGGGTGATTAGTTGATAAAACTTGTATGTGCCAAAGAGAACCTGAAGCTGTGCGCATAATTTGAAAGACTTTACTAAATGAACTAATGCACTTCGCTCCAGAAGCAGACTCCATGCAGTCCAAATCCAATGGGGATCTAGTGCGCTAGAGCTAGAATGATGAAAGACCTCACACATAGTTTGTGCAGAAGATTTGGGCACAGATGCACTCCTCCTGGGCCATGCTATTTGCTGAGGTAGATGTGGCCCATGTTTACCGAGAATAAGATGGATATCCACCTAGGATAACTAGCTAGGTGGGTTGGAATAAATCTATTTGGAGAGTGGTTTGGAGGAGACTGGTCTTGTACCTTGCATTTCAAAATTTGCTTTGGAAGGATTTTAGACATGTCTGTTTGCTACAGTTGCAGGGGACTTTGCACAAGTGCCTTATCAAGTGCTTTGATGCTCCAGAGAACTCTCACTGGAGAGTCTTTTGGATCAGATCACACTCCTTTTCTACCTCTCCTTACCGAGGAACACGAGGGTAGGAGGCACACTGTGTTCCTCCTGCTATCACAGTCTCACTCTACACGTGACCGCCTCTGCCCTGTGATGAGACAAATAAAAAGGCAACCTTGGAGAGCCAGGCTAAGCTAACATCAGGATTTTTGCCTGAGTTTTCACAAAGTCTCAGGTTCATTATGTTGCTTTTGAAACATCTGGTCTTATAATTCAGCCTCTCAAGCTGCAGGTGCCACAGCAACAATGCCAGTATACCAATAGTGACAAATTAGTAGAGGCAGAATAATAGGGCCCAGCTTTATGATGGTGATTAGAAGACAGCTTCTGAGTTCTGCTCCTGGTGCTGGGAGAGAATTTCCCTGCATCTGAACAAATTACACAACTATTCCTATTGATTTCATCCCTCTCTTTTTTTCTTCCCCCCACACAGGAGAAGGCACACAGTTCAGAAGAAAATGTGAGTTTTTCAATTTCCTGCTGCATCAGCCAGCTGTTAGGGCAATCAGTCATGGGTCTGAGCCTCAGAGAAGGACCATAGCAAGTGAGAAGGATTATTTCCAGGAGAAGTAGTGGTAATGACACTTCTGCAGGCTTAATCAAACACATTTGTATGAAGGGAGTTCAGAAGAGTCTTTTCAGATGAGGGAGAAATGGAAAAAAAATCTGGAGTTCCTAACAGACAGTCCCTGTTCTTTGTGGAGGGAGGTTTTGAGAGCTTTTCCTTGGAGTGTGAGCAGAAGAAACGGTTTAAAAAGAGACTTGGCAGAAAGGAGGGCATTGCATTCCACACTTTGTGACAGCATACAGATAAGCAACCAGATAAGGACATATCCAGCCATTAGAAACAGAGATGCAGAAGAATTTAGAGGTATACACCATTTTTTAGGAGAGGTGATATATTTCACCACTTCGAGCAAGGCTCTTCACCTTTTATCTCCTTCACTAGCATTTAATATACTTTGTTACAGACGGGAAAAGAAGGTGTATGCTATAGCTCGATCAGCCTATGTCATCTTCAGACATTTTCAAACAGTTTTACATTTGTTACTTTAATACGCTCTCACCTAAGTAAAACAACAAAGCTTTCATTCCATCTGTTCTACGTCCAAAAGTAGAAATGGTTTCAGCCCCAGAAAACAATAGTTAAGCATCTCTTTTTTGTCCAAAGCATTTACAAGAAAAAAAGAAATATTTTGAAGATGTCCTTATAGTTGTTTTTGTAACCTTATCTGTTCACTCACACTTTTGCCTTTATTGCAGATACTAATTTAAATCAATCCTATTTTACAGCATATCTGTAGAGAAACTAGATAATTCAAAAAAAATTCTCAAATCCTAGTGGCTTTGATTTGAGTACTCAATCTAATGAAATGCAATTAAACCACCACTGAGAGCATGACTGGAAGTGACTGCCAGCGTGTTCATCATTCACAAGGTGGCTTGGCCGAAGTAAAGTTTGAGGTTTCACATCAAAATACATGAAACAGAGGTAGTATTAATGTAGCTTTCATATTTTCACCTCTACTAAGAGGGAAAGGAAGTTTTACCTTCAGAACAAAGGGATGACAAGTACAAGCCACCATTAACTATGAATGGCCAGGGTTTCCATCCTCTGTTCAAATGCAGTAGGCCACCTAAGTCTTGGAACTAACATTCATATCAGCTATCTGAGCTTCAGGTTCCATACTGCCTGAATCACATGCCATTTACTATGAAGTTTTTTACTAATGGAGTGATGTAACACTTTTTTTTGTCATATTAGTAGAAAGAAATAGTTTTCCTTAGATTAGATATCAAGCTTATTTCAGTTGGTTTACAATGCTTCTCACAACTGTTTCCATAATTTCATATGTGAGCATGCCTCATGGAATCGCTGCCTACTGCAGCACACAAGGTACTGCTGTAATTTATAGTGATTAGATCAGTGGCAGATCTGTGCCTACTTTGTTGAAATGCTGCATACTTTCACCATAGCAGTTTTAAGGGAGATGCCAAGTACTTAGTGGAAAGTAGGAGCTTAGCAATTGAAAGAAGGCTATCTGAGGAGGCTTTTTGAAGAGCTGGGACCAGGTTCTCATCTACCATGAAACTGTACATTGGGCACTTGAAGGTGACATATGTGAGGAAGGTAACTCCTAAGTCAGCTCTTAGATATCCCTGAAAGAATCAATTACAGAAACTAAGGGCTGTTCTGGATTACAATAGTAGGAGTGTCAGAAACAGGGATCAAGAGAAGACTGGATTTACTCTTTCTCCCCATGTTTTATTTTTCTCTTCACACACACAGGAGAGAAATACAATAAAAGGGGGAAGAAAGACAAATATTGAAGATCCACAGAAACAAGCAGTCTGCTCTATTTCAAGTTAGTCTAGTGTTATTCCATTACAGCTGCTTTAAGATCCTTCCGGTGCTTAAATGGTGCAAAGACAGTAGGAATGGACTGGTAGAAAATCATGCCAAAGAGGATTGTAGTAATAGCTCTTGACGTAAGAGAACTTGGCAATTATTTTGCAGAAATATCTGGAATCCGGCATTTTATGCCTGAAAGATTTTTTACCTAGTTTTAATAAGGAAAATTAATTTTGTCTTGTGCTTTACATAAATGTCACAACTGGGCTTAGAAGATTTGTGGCAAGATATAATTACCCAATCAATCCATGTTCTTTATATTTGATACAAATAATCCAGAATTTCAGGAGCATTTTCAACTGAAAACAATTTCATCTGAGCATGTAAAGAAAATATTTCCTTGTAAAATGCTTTTAAAATTTACTTGTTTGTTTATTTATGTCAAATAGAGCATCAAGTGTTAACATAATTAGTATAATACACTTGTAACAAAATGCTATTTCACATAATGTAACAAAACCGGGATTTATTTTTATTGGTATTTCTTCTGGGTTTCAATACAGTTCTCATGACATAAGACTCCTAATTGACTTAAATGTGAATTGGAACTGATCAATTTATTAAAGAAGCAATCATTAGGGCACTGGGGGCTCATATTTGACATTTTAAAGAAAAACTTCAACACAAGTTTAAAACTTTAACCTCCATATTCTGTTTTTATTGCTCTCTTCTTTAATTATCATTCAGACAAACCAGCATTGTTTGTGAGACTCCCCTTAAGATTACAGAGCAGCTGCAAATAGCACAGACATGAGATTCACTTTGTCGGAGGAATGTAGCACAAAGATAATAAAAGGTTTTTAATTTGCCTTATTTGCAACTTTGGTGGGACTAGCTTATTCAATTCTTCCTTATCTGTGAGCTTTACTCTCATCCCAGCTGTCTTTTTTTGCTTTTGAGGTGATGTTGCAACGACAGAATCTGGCAAATCATCTCTCTTTTGTCCACAGGTTTCAAGAATCCTGTGGACAATATTCTGCATTGCCAAACAATGGGGGAGTTTTGAAAGTCTTTTTATATTCATTCCTATAGAAGAGCAAATAACAGTCAGTGGAGTTAATGAGTGTCTTGATATTTTCTTCCTAAGAATTGAAATTCTGATTAAAAATCTTAAAATCATCTCCTATAGTGAGCTCAATTTTTACTGGAAATGTGTTAGGGACATGTTTTTTATAGAGTATTCTGCTAGGAGTGTTTTAAGGAAAAGTAAGCTGTAAAATACTCATGTACTCTGCTGAGACCAGGCAGAGGAAGATTATGGGACTGAGGAAGAAAAGGTTGCTAAAAGACTTTGGGTAATCACTGGTTGTGTCTATACCCAAGGCAAGAATTTTCAGTTCTGTAAAATTTAAATAAGAAAAATGTCAGCTATGTGATGCTTCCTGTAAATCTTCAGGATGTCCAATGACTCTTGCTGTTCCCAAAGGTCCTGCATCTCCACCAGAAAAAAACCCGCAAATATCTCATCCTTGGGAGCACCCAGACCTCAGCTGTCAGAACACAGCTTCCTTTTTCATATGTTTTTACTGTATTTACCAATTTCAATAAATTTTGCAAGGTCTTTGAATGTATTTAGTGCTTACAAATTTCAGGAAAACAATAGACAGGAGAAATACAAGTGAATCACAGAAAGAGAATTTTATTGCTGTTTATTGCTTAGTGCAGGTATATATGAATCAGGTTTTGTGAGTAACTCTGAAAACTGAAAAAGTTTTAAGTGGCCCATGTCCTCAGTTGTGAGCTTTTGCATTGTTCCTGAATGAATTTATTGCTGAAAACAATATCTACTTGAGTAACACAAACATGCAGGGTTTTTTTCTATTAGGAAAATTATACTGTGTTAATATGATGTGATATTGATTTCTCCCAGTGATATAACACCACCCCAACAATGCATTGTCTTGGCTTAGGCCTTTAAAGATTACTGTGTTTCAGAATTTAAATGGAATAGATACTTCTACCTAGGAGCTGTCACTGGTCTATGAAATATTTTTATATGTTCATAGAGTGGAAAGGGCATGGTAGACTTCACAGAACATTTTGCTTCTACGTTAGCTGCTAGACAAAAAGACAATAAAGCCAGAAATATGAAGCTAATAAACTGAGTTACTAACTTTGTGCCAAATTGTGAGTTGTTGAAACTCACTGCAAGAAGGTAGCACAAATATGGTCCTATTTCCCCAATCCCAAGGGAAACTGATTACAATATTCCACCCATCTGGACTATGCTATGTGAGACTATCTACATCATCTTTCCAGTTCCTGATCTAAGTGCTCACTAAAGGCAGTAAACATGTAATGGGAGCCAGAAATACAAATTAGGATTCTGTATGTGGAAAGCATCTTAAATCATTAGGAAATGGGATTAAGAAGTCGAATTCAGATTGCCAGTTTATGTTGCAAAATATTTTCCAAGTGCTACATGCGGTCTTATGGACAGAAATGTTAACAAGAACCGCACTGCAAAACATAACAGGTGGACGCTATCGTTTCAGTCATAATAACAAGTTTAAGGAAGTGAATCAAGCAAGCATTAAGAAATGACAAAAGGAGAAAGGCACAGTCTTTATGAGTGTCTCTAAAACATTTTACAGGGCTGAATCTACAAATCTACAATTTCCCAGCTGATCTTCTCCTTGTCTCATGATCGATTTATTCAAGGGGAGGTAGCAAGATGACATTAAGTCCCCTTCCTATTATACTTGTCTGTAGGCATAACCTAGGGGACTGTTTCTTCCAGATGCTGTACAAATATAAAGACAGTCACCACCCCAGAAATCTCACAGAGTGAGCTATAACATAGGATAAAAACACAGATAAAGAGTGCCTGGCAGGGAAACACGCAATGAGTTGAACGTGTTCCTGAGGCATAAGCAACTTAGTCAGAGCTATCTTTTCTTCATTTCTGAGAGACAAGGAAAGGAAAGAGAGGACAGAAAAAGAACTCAAAGCATGGTATGTTTCACATAAGGAACTGTATCAGAAACCTGTAGTTTAATATCTTGCTAATAGAAGTTAACTTTTCTTCTTTTAGTGCTTTTTTCATTGCCATAAAATGATGTGACTGTTACCATGCATCAATTCAGACAATAGGGAAAAGGCAAACAGAATGTTTTGACAGAACTGCCTCCCCTTTGCAAGAGGTATTCTTGCTGTGTGCTTACTGCTGTGCATTACTACTCCTATATTTATTGTTCAAGGGGGAGTAGAATTTGAAAGGAAAAGAAAAAATCTGATTTAACATCATTTGTGATCTGCGTTCGATTCCTGAGTGTTTGTTCTATGGTAATTTTGTCAGGATAGGGCTACAAGAGCAACTATTCGCTCTATAGTACAACACAGTGATGTGTATGGAGTAATAGGATGGAAGAACAACAGAGCCACTGCATAGTCCCCTGTAATGACTGCCAGCACAGAACACCATAGAAGTGTTTGCAATGTTGTGTGCAATTAGTTCCTCGTTGCATGGTAGAGATGCTTTTATCTAAAAATGCCAAGTCTTCTATAGCTGTCATTCTGTATGAGATACCATGGGAGTTAACACAGGGATCATAGTTTTAAATACAGTGCTAAAATCATGCAGAACTCTTTTATAGGTGTAATGTAAATACTCTCAGTCATGGGGTCAGTAAATCACTTGAAGGAACCTTTGCCCTTATGATGCCTCTGCATTACAGTTTTAATACAGAACTGAAGTTTAAAGTCTAATCGAAAATTTGAGAGTCCTGTGAAAACTTTTGTTCAGTATTTATTTGCATTAGCCTCATAGTTTTATTGTTGCTGACAGCTGTTATTAACATACATATGTTTTATTTCAGCAGTGTGGTTAAAGTTTAGTAAGATCTCTGACATACAGTGACAAATAAGAAAATGCAGTTATTCCATGAAAGAGTAAATACTGCCTAAAACTGCGATGTATTCAGTATAAAATGAACCATGCCACAGCCTGTGGACTGTATACAAAATTTTCAGGTTTGCCTTTAGTGTTACCGTGCACTGGTTCACTTTGCTACTCATTTTCAATTCCATATTACTTATGATATAATTAAATAATCATGCAGTCTTCTACCTCAGCCCTCAACTGCACATTACTTGATATCTGAAGGGCCAATTCTTTCTCTTAAGCAGAGGTATCTAGCTGCAGAAAGGAAACAAAAGATATAATCTAGTTTTGAGTAGATCTCAGACAACTAAGCTATTTATCACCTTTCAGCATCTCTTCGCTATGTGTCATTATCAAAAAGCAAGGTTATTTTTCCTACTAGTGTACAGAACTAACATGACTTCTTGACGCTAGCAGCCATAATCACTAAATACTTTCTTTAACCTTCTTATTGTTGACTTATATTGAAAGTCTTTTCAGAATTCTCTATCTCCTTAACATTCCCAACAGAGATAGTGGGACATTGTCAACATGACAGCCATCCCATTTGGAAGATCCCAGTTTCTCACAACAGCATCTTCTTCCATAAGATCTCTCCAAATTGCTTAAATGAGTCTCTTATAAATGTTTTGAACCGCAGGTGTCTCCTGCTGTCTGCTTTAGTTTTTCTTCTAATGTCTTTGGTCAAAGAATCCAAGTTATGGTGGGAATGGCATAATGGCAATGAATCAATTTAAAGTTGAAAGCTACAACCCAACAATTTTATTTGTCTTCAGAAAGCGACAGCATAGGTGTAAAAGGGACATAAGTGACATCACAAATGTAGTGAATTTCCAGCTATTAAAAGGAATTGCTTTTTCTGGAACTTATTTCTGCAGGAATCATAGAATCATAGAATCATTAAGGTTGGAAAGACCTCTAAAATCACCAAGTCCAACTGTCAACCCATCAC
>Ga0181612_169190_pt1 | contig 15724 bp, 7 predicted proteins | sample HoacroProtozoa21_FD_119630 | JGI IMG/M metagenome (GOLD analysis project Ga0181612, IMG submission 119630) | Hoatzin crop microbial communities from Cojedes, Venezuel. Combined Assembly of Gp0051906, Gp0051904, Gp0051908
AGGAAGTTCTGTCTGAACATGAGGAAGAACTTCTTCCCTCTGAGGGTGACGGAGCACTGGAACAGGCTGCCCAGGGAGGTTGTGGAGTCTCCTTCTCTGGAGATATTCAAGACCCGCCTGGACGAGGTCCTGTTCAACCTGCTGTAGGTGACCCTGCTTTGGCAGGAGGGTTGGACTAGATGACCCACAGAGGTCCCTTCCAACCCCTACCATTCTGTGATTCTGTGATTCCATCCAATTTCCATTTGGAAAGAAGCATGTGAGTCTCCTACAAGGATGAGAAGTTGTGCTGTGCTTATCTCAGCCGTTTGACACCACTAAGATTAACCATTTGTGCTGTTTTGCGTAGTGGCACGGGACATCTGAGGTAGAGTGTGAAGTGCAGTTTGGGCCAAGCTCATGGTTTTGTAGGACGGGGTGAACTTGGGCTTCTGTAGACCATCCAGATATCCATAATACTCTGCAGGTTGGGTGCTCTGAGGTTCCCTACTTGCTGTCGAAGAGCTCAAAGTGCACCCTGAGGGACGGTTAGTGGCCAGGCAGTGTAGACAGTGAGGGAGGCCACTCCCCGGTATGCTGGTGCAAGATAACATAGATGTAATTGTTTCTGCATCTGTGGGTCAATGGTCATTAATTTGCATTCATTGACTGCTTGATACTGTCAGAGGTCTACAGCATAGCAATCTCAATAATGCAAGAACAGCAGCTAGTCCTATTTTAAAGAACTAATTGAATGACTCATTCTAAGCATCAATTAGCACGATCAGGTCCTTACTGATGATTTTTGAAGCATTATTGTTAATTTTCTGTTTGGATTTTTTATAGCTGTCATCTGTTGCTATCAGTGTTAATGCGATACACAGTGTGCTCTCTTTGTAGGAGCAAAATGAGAAAAACATTTCCGTACTGCACACAGATAGCTGCTAATTACCTTTGCTGGGGACAACTCCATTCTGTGTCGAAGAATTTTTTAAATACATAAAGTGGCAGAAAATCATGTTAAGTAAAATTGAAATAAACTCCACAATTTCTAATAAAAGGCCTGGCTTTTGTTGGAGCTGTACAGGTCACCGGACTGTAGTTGTTTGCCATAGAGCATACTTGCACGTCTGTTATCCAGATGAGGAACTTTTTCAGAGAACAGCCTAACTTCCGCTGACATTAAAGGTACAACAGGAATGGGGTGCACACCGATTCCCAATTCAGGAGCACTCTTTCCTTGCTGTTTGCTGAAGAATATAAAAATAGGCTAGATCCCTGCTGCAACTGTATCAAGGGATCAAGATAGCTCAGCCACAAAGCATTCCTACTGATGGCAGCATTTTTTTGGAAGGGAAAATTGATCCAAGCTGTCAGCTGTGCTGGAATGGCTAGACTGCATCTAAGTCGTTTAAGGCCAGTTTGGATATCTCGCCCTGCACTGCAGCCCAGACATGGCACAGAGAAGCCCCTACACAAAGAAGGCACGCTTTAACTAAACAGTTAATGTGGGATTTTGTTATTGCAGAAGGACATTAAGACAGCTCAGTTTAGAAGTTAGAAAAAATAAGGACAAGTATGAATAAAGGAACATACTCTGAACATGGTCAGGGTCTTTTTGCTCTTGCAGTACAATAGGGCTGTAAAATGGCACGAAAACAATGGCGGAAATCACTTTAAATACCCCAAAACTTCTACACAAGCCACCTTGAGACAAGACAAGCTGCAGATCTTGCTGTCTCACTCTGAGAGCGCAGAGGGACCGAACGTGACCTGCACAGCAGCAGTCCCCACAGAGGAGCTCAGCCAGCACCTTCAGTGGCCAGCTCAGCGGGTAGTCACAACCTGGAATGCAGGTCCGAGCACCTACAGATATTCAAATGTAACCATGAGTGCCCAGCAGTGGCAACATCTGAATGCTCACGGGCACTCAGCATTAAGTGAATTGATGGTTTCCCTCTACTTTTTGCTGGTAATGGTCTACTTCATAGAAAATACACCTGCATGTGGCACTCTTATTAGTACTTCCAGCAGAGACAAAGAATGGAGTACGTCCATGGAGTCAGCTGCCCAGGGTCACTATAATAAATCTGTGGTTCAGGAAGGTCTGCACAGCCTCTGTCCTGAAGTACCTGTAGTTTGGACAAATTAAGGGGTTGGTATCCTTTCCTATTATCACCACCTTAATTATCAGAATTAATAAAAATGCTTTAGGACTTATTTGTTACTTTCTCCCTCCAGTACATCTATATCTGCTGTCTGGAACAATGACTATGCCAGACCTTTGCTTTACTCCTAGGCCTAGAGAAAGTTTTATGAAGAGAGATAGGAAAGTTATTCATTACCTGAGAGAGGAAATTAATAAAAAGGATCGAATTAGAATATGTAAGATAGTGAGAGGCAGAGAAGACTGAGGAGGAGCTTCTGTTCTCTCAGGCTGTTTAAACTGCAAGATCAGGGAATACTTCTCCATTGTCTCATCCAGGTATGGGATTTAAGTAGAAGCGTACCTCTCAAGTGGAGACATGCCATCTTTGTCTGTCCTCTCTGCTCTGTGTTGGCTTCCATGGAAAACAAAGCTTAATGTGAAGAGCAACATTGCTGGTACCATACTCAGGTCTGGTTCCTGCATAGACCACAAAGGATCAGGATCCTGACGCTTTTGAGGTTTTTTTTATACATATATACACATAGAAAGAGAGAACCAACCAGCATATGCTTATCTACTCACATTTTTTAGTCTTGCACCACATTTTGCCTCAAAAACAAGTGTGATGGCATGGAATAATTTTATTGTAAGACTGTGGTCATCTGTTTCTCGCCATCAGCTGGTGAGGGCAGAAGAGCTGCTAGCTATTACATCATCTAATGCTTGTCTGAGAATATGTGGTGGTTTTCCAGGAGTTCTATATAGTGCCCCACCTTAAACAGGAGGGATGGAAAGTGCCTTCATACAAATTAACTTGTAGGCGAAGACGCCTTGCTTGAACAGGAAAGGTGTACCTGTCAACTTGCTCGCACCAAAGGGAGATGTTCAGCCCTGGTAAACGACATGGCCCAGTGAGCACACCCGCTGCTGGACAGCTTGGTTATATGAAATGGGAATTAAGTTCTTGATTTGGCATGAAGGTATTGAGATGAAGCAGTTTCCTTCTGATCTGACAGATCACAAGTAGGTACCTAAGCACTGAAGAACAGGGTCATTCTGTACTGGCTAGTTTGGGCATCGCTCTCTTACCATCTGTTATGAAGCTCATTTTGAGATGCATTCAGCCAAAAAGGTGCTTAAAAGCTGGGCACTGCAATAGCTACATATCTGTGATTTTAGCTTCTAAGCCAAAAGCCTACTTTTTCGTTGCCTAAATATGCTTAGCGCATCTAAAAATCAGGTCACGTACTAACTTCTTATATAAGAATATGGCATCTGCAGCCTTTACCAACAACAAGTTTCTATTTTCTTCCTTCTCATTGATAAAGATATTGAATAGCACCGAAATAAGAATAGATCTGTGTGGAACCCCATTATATAATGACGCCCTCTGTGCAATTAGTCTTTAGCTTTATCAGCCTTTTCAAGCCAGTTAAAATATGCTACTTGGATTTTACGTTGTGTCGCTTTTAACCAGAAGGTCAGAGTACAAGGTAAAATATCTCAGCTCAGTTATATTAAGCAACTTCCTTTAGCAACAGAACCTTTTCATTTCATCAAAAGACGCAATCAGTTCTGTCACTAATTTTTCATGAAAACTCGTTCACTGAAATGGATTATCCTACAGTCTTTATAAACTTACTGATTAGATCCCGTTCTATTCCATATCCCAGTATTTTGTCTGGAATGAATATAAGGTTACTAGATTTTTACCTACTTTGATAATGTTGTTTACGCATTTTTAAAAAAATGCCAATGTGTTAGATGTTTTCCAGACTACTGAAACCTTGACATAATTACAGTATTTTTGAAAGATTGTTCCATGAGCAGTAGAAAGAATTAAATCTTATTTTCTTTGGAGTTATATCTTCCACTCACTCACTGCTGTCATCCCAGCTCTCTTCATGTCTTCTAAATCTTCCCCAACACAGTTTTGCCATGTCATCCCCTCTGTGTCTCTAGCTCTTCTCCATCACATCACCTAGCTCACACCACCGCTGCTGTGCACTCCTTCCAGTGTTGTCGATCTCTGATACTGTTGTCCCTGTCCCCAGCTCCCTTCCATCTCCTTTATGTCCAGTACAACAAAAGCTCCATGTTCTCCATGCTCTCTATGTTCATCTTTCCGTGTTCTCTACCTCTGTATTTTGCCCTGCCAGCTGGGGAAGAGCCAGCACATCTGGCAGAGACATGCTGTCTAGCTGGCGAGTACATGTGTGATCTCTGAATAAGCTGGCTGCTGCTAAGTGTAACAGACAATGAATTCTCTTCTGTGCATGAGTAGTCTTTCTCTTCTACCCAGACAGTACTTTTTTTTTTCCAATTAAATGTGGAGGAAATTAATTCTCTTTGCTACTTCTATGCCTCTGCTAAATGTGACTGCACCTAAACCAAAGGGTGAAAATTATTTGGGGGTGGGGGAAGAGGGTGGGGAAGGAAAAGAGGACTAATGGCCAGCTGAGGGGGCAGCCACACAAACCACATTATTTATTAAGCCACACACATAAATCAACCTTAGAATGCTTCTTTGGCCAATTGCTTTAAAACTCTGGGGTCCTTATTATGCCGTCCTTCAGATCTGAAAACGATTTAATGTCTGTGTTTACTGTAAATATTCCCTACCACTGGGAAAATAGGATGTACGTTTTATGACAGAGGTATCACTCAGTTTCTTCCCAGTTGTGAAAGAGAAGAATTTATATCATGCACTGATGTGAATTAATAATTGTTTTTACAATATTGGGTCTAATATAAACTTCAAATACAAAAGAGAAAACTGTAACATGTATACCTCATAACACAACCCTGAGACTAAGAGGGCCAGTGTTAGTTCAGAGGCTTTTGCTGGAGATCTGTAAAAAGCACAAGCTATAACTTGTACTGCCGAAGAATGCTCTTGTTAACTCGACTCATGTGAAACCCCTTCAGTTTGCCAGTATTGTGCCCTGCACTGCCCCAGACTAGGAAAGTGCACTTCACTTAATATACATATAAAAATACTAAACAACATAAATTCTTCAGCAAGAGCTTGAAGCAGTATCTGTGCTACAATCACATATCACATTAACATTTGATGTTATTACTGCGTTGCAGGTGCAACAATCCTTGGTCCTTGCCCCTGTGGGAGAGCAGCGGTTGACTTCTATTTCTTTTTTTAACTGTTTACATTTTTACTTCAATCATAGTTTGTCTTATCTCTCCCTCTGCAGGAGGGCAATCATCAGTGAGATTTGCTGCGAATACATTGTGGCTGATGTATCTAATGGAACCTGCACTTATAGCCAGACCTGTCAATAACCCTAGCACCATTACAGTAGATAGCTTTTCACAAGATTGGCTTCTTCTTGCAAAGATTATTCAGTACCATATGCGCAAACAACAGCAGCCATTATTGCCCTTTATTTCCCACCTCTCCTTTCCTTAGACTAGCACATCTCTTTATTATTTGACAGCAATGAAGAATAGCCCAATCTTTGCCATCATTTGGTAACAACAATTCTTTGCACTTTTCGTGTTCAAAGCGCTTTGCAGTCATTATCTAATTAATCTTCACAACGGCTCTATGAGGCTGATAAGAAAGGTTTAGCCTCATTTTATAGATGGGGAAACTGAAGCTGTGAGTTTAGCTGCTTGATTTTCAAAGGTGCTGTGCATTCTTGGCTCCCATTGAAGTTAATGACAGCACAGAGGGAGCAACATCTCTGAAAATAAAGGAGCTGATGCAGGCTTGCAGAGGAGGTTACTGGCAGCGTGCGGTGGGCATTCCTTGGTCCCAGACCTCTGCTCAGACCGTTTGGTTGGACCTCCCTCCAGTCTGGGTTGTCAGTGGCAAGCTGGCCATTGCACCTTGGATATTCCCAGCTAGCTTTTCATTTAAATGTTTTGGTGTCACAGGGGAATATTTCAGAAACTCTGCACTTGAAGTTTCACCCCAGGGGGATTTTATCTGATGTGTCCTCACTCTAGAAAAATGCCTTTAACCTGTGAAAAGATGCCACTGTGCAATGAGAGCACTAGGTTTCACGTAGATTGATTTGCTTGCAGTTTTATGGCTACATTTTACAGAAATTGCACTTATTTTGAAACACTCCCTAAGCACTAAGGACCATAGACAGAATGCATTCACTAATGCTTCCCTAATTCATGGAGGTGGCTGCTTTACCAGTCACTATCAGATCCTTAATCAGCAGAGTTGTAAAGCTTGTAGATATTCAGTAAAAGTGCTTAATAAAAATCATTTAATTCTAAATTACAAGAGTGCACTTAACCCTAAAGATATTAAAAATGATTGTTTGACGCACTGCACTGAGTGGTAGAAATTTAAAAATAAAAGCTTTCCTTACTTGCATCAAGGCGAATAAATCTTCTAGCCTTCATATCCTTGCGTCATGATATTATGCTGTGATAAACTAATCCATTTTAGAGTTTTAAGCTGTAAATACGAAGTACTTCAACCCGACTGGTGACAACAGGAGGAACTGAGTTTTGAAGAAATGAGCCAGCATTACGGCTGGTTTTCCTATTACGTGGTTCTTGAAGGCCATCTGTCTCTGTCAGTGTACTTTCTGTGGTGGATTTATAAATCCATCCTACAGTCTGGCTGGTGGTGCAACATCGTGCAGTGCTGTAGTGGCTGTTAGATATTTTTGGTAATAAATTATAAAACATCTGTGTCTCCTCTTTGTAAAATATGCCAGAAAACATTTACATTCACCCCTATATGCATGGATCAGTCCCCCCCAGACACGTGTGCACGTGCACACACCCCCCCATACAGGTGGTCACCTTCCTTTCATGCTCCCACCAGTTAAACATTCAGAAACTAGACCAGCAAAGTCCAGGCTTTGGGTGGGTGGAGATGCTGGTATTTATTTACATCATATGAAAAGTAATAAATAAGCATATTCAGACTGCATATCAATTTTTTTTCAATTGAAATGATTTTGCATTTTGTTTGTGGTCAAAATGTAGCCTTTTTGGAAAACATCAGTAGCAGTGATCCTTTTGAAGAAATAAAACACTTCACTTTTTTTTTAGGCAGTTAGTAACAAAATGATTTCTTTTCATCCTAACTCAACAAATGGTAGTATTTTATTGTCAAAAAAGACATGAAAGAAAGGTGATGGGTGTGTCTGGATTTTGATAAAATGCAAAAACTTATGAACATGTATTAATTTTTAGAGCAACAAATACCTTTTATGTTCCAGCACTTTTCCCATGGGAACAAAAATCATCTTCCTTCCCTATCTATTGTGCAAATAACCATAACAGAAATATTTTAATATATTCTTCCCCTGGATCTTTATATATTTTGCCTGTCTTCCTGGACAAGATGCAGAACTTGCCTAAGCATTAGTGCTTGGCAGCAGGACCGATCTTGGTGTCAGACTAGAGCAAGGTTCTGTATTTCTCTCACTACTGGTATTGTTTGTATTCAACTTCCTTTATTTTCCAGCTTTATAGCCAGATGTTTCCAGATGCATTTGCTGACAGCTTCAATAGAGTATTCATGGATTATGGAGTGTTTTATTTGCCTAATTTGGAGGATGTGGAAAGGTGCAGGTTTTATTTTCTCTGAAGTCCTCCAGAATTGTGACATGAAATCTATCAGTCCACTGTACTGAGAATTGCCTGTAATAAAAAAGGTTTAATTCTATCTTACGATGTTAAAAATCTCCCACAATTATAAAATTATTTGTTTAAAAACTTTTATATTTTCGGGTTGTTTGGATTTCCCTTATTCCAAAATAGAATTTAAAATCTTGGGAACAAAGTCAAGGAGTCGTGTGGCTTTTGATTTTTTTTTCTTGTAATGTTTTCTGACGAATTTGTACAGTATGTTTGATTGCTTAATTGTTTAATTTTGCCTTCCATAAACAAGATTAATTGCAATTCGCTAGCCTGAATAAATATATACCCATTATAGTAAATAAGCAAGTACTGACATTCTGCTTCCGAGCTGTAGTGAAAACTTAAGACAGATAGAAGTGGGTGCACTGCAATCCTCAAACTGTTCCTGACACCTCACTACACAGCATCAGAATAGAAATGGAGAATTTTGAAAAGATTGTTGCATAGGCTTACAGCCTTGGAGGGCAAGGAGATAACAGGCAGGTGCTGATTTAGAGGCCTGCGTCTCCTCTCTCATCACTCTTGGATCCACTGGGGCAACCTTCTGTTTCTTGCTGGTTTGAAAGAGAGGAATAGGATCTCGTCACCCTTTAAAGTACTCTAAGGAGAATTCCTACCACATTTAGAGGTCATTGAGCTGCAAAGAGGCCATGGTCAGAATGCAGGAAGGCTGCCTGGCTTTGTGGATCTCCCATCATACACTTAAAGCCTCATTCTCATCACATCATACTGTTATACTTCATGTGATGGAACTCACTTACTCCACATAGTGCACAGCTTGATAAATAATGGCTTAAATATTGTATATCACAAGAGATGATGTAAAGAAAAATTACTAAAAAATCTGCTGAGAAGACCCAAACTGATGAAAATTGCCATATAGTAATAACCTAATTCAATGAAATGTTCAATTAATTTAATTTACTAATTTAAACATTCACACATATGCAAAAAAATATTTCCATCCACCTGACTCCCATGCACCAGAATGAATTATTTCATCAACGTTTGCACACAGCTGGGTGATTGTGAACTCAGTTTTTACCCGTTACATACAAAACTAAATATAAACTTAACTTTTCTGTCTGGGATAAGCATTGTGAGTACAGAATACAGTGGGATCTTTTCAAATAGCTGTTTGAAATGTTTTTACTGAATTCTATGGCTCTGACTCTGCTCCCTTTTCGTTTTGGCAAAACCCCAGGTTTAATGTATGCAATCAGAGTTTACAGTAGATATGTACAGGGTGAGCAGCTAGCTGCAGATAATGTTACAAGCAAAATTGCACATCTATTGATAATATTAAGAGATTAACATTTCTGCATTTACTTGCCAGAAGAACTATAGTAAGTTAATTAAATATGTGTGTTATTAATTCAGGGAATTGTTGTTAACTTAAAAAGCACAATCTTCTTGTCTGTTCTGCATCTTGCATTATTTTCCACATGTACACAAAGAAGTGACCACCTTCACCTTCTAATACTCTTGCAAAAAGATATGTGGCTGTATAAAGGACAAAACAGCCACAGGAAAACGGTTCATTCCCTTGTTTATACCACGAAATACTTTACATTACTGAAAAAGGAAAAAATCCAAAATTTACTGTAATCGTCATGATTTTTTTTCTGCTTGTTTACTTTTTTCATTTATCTTAGCTTAAACATGTAAAAATTATAAATTGAATTTCACTGCAGCTTATTATGAGCTTCTCTATTTGCTTCTTAGATTCTAACAAATACCTTTGCTACATTAAATATTTCTACTGATTATTTTGTTTGGAAAAATTGACTGTTACAAAAGCAGAAGTTTGGATTATGCTTTGGAATTTAACCCATGGCTTGTAATTTAATGAGTCCTGTCAAAATCATTTATCAGGCAATGCCATTCATCAGAGTGCTTTTTCAGCCAATACATATATCCTTGATACTCGACATGAATGCTATGTAACACTGATTTCATAGTAGAGAAACTCATCTCTGTGTGCCTGAATTTAAAAATAATTTCTTAATACTTGTGTTCCAGAAAAAAGAAAATATTCAGAGTAGCCTAGTGGTCAGATTCTCAGCCTGTGTAAATTAGTATTAAAATCACTAATCCAAAATAGTTATTGTTTCAATGGCATGAGCAATATTGTATTTAGTTTTCATTTCCAGGAGTTTTTCTTTATTCAGCTCTGCCAGATGTATCATACTAAACTCTTGAATAATTCCTTTTTAAATTAAACAGCGGATTCATATCTTACCAGATTTATGAGTCATTTATATTCCACTAAGCCACATTACCCAAATGGTTATGTATACAATTTTGATGAGCTGGTAGTTTAAGTACAGAGATAATACAGAGAGCTTTTTCTGAAGTGGGTATGAAGATATTAGTATAGTTGGTGTCTAAATATGTTTTCAGTGTGAAATAGAAAAGCTGGAATAAAATCAGTTTGCCATTAGATCTTAAGAAGTTTTAGTCTAAAGTTTTTCAGAATGATGTTGATGTTATGATAAACCCACAAGCACAGTGATGCTGAAGTACTATATGTGTGCAGTTAGTGCACTGGAGTTCACTGAAAACCAAATATAGGTTGTGGTGGCAGGGTTACCCCCAAATTATGTAGAAATAGAAATGAGAGTTTCACAAGAAATTCGCTATTATGGCAATTTTCTGGAAAGCCACTAGGTGGAAGTTATTTTCCTACTGAGCAACAGTATTCCGCTCACAGAGGCCATTGCTTTCTAATATAAGGCTGTAAAGAAGGTATTTTCTTTCTATATTATCCAAGCTAGAGTTTCAAGCAAAAACTTAGAATAAAAATTTGTCATTTACAAAAGTCCTGGAATATAAAGCCAGAACCTGCCTTTACTGGGACAAGCGCTAGGCAGGAGTTATTCTACTGATATTAGTGCAAGTAAATTGATAAAACATTTGCCAAACTAGAAAGGATCAGGCCAAATAAAGGTGAAAAATGGCTGTAAAACTAATCATAGATAGAAAAAGAAATTAAACACAATGTAGTATTGAATATGAGCAGAAATAAAAAAAGTCTGTTTAAAACTGCAGAATTACGGAGGAAAAAGCTCTTTCATCAAGAATGCTTCCAGCTAAAGTATACTTTTTCAGATCACTCTTTTGATTTTATAAAATTAATCTTACAGCACAGGCTTTCCGATAAATTATTCCAAATTTCACTTTCCAGTCTTTTCTGAACTTGTTGGTACAAAACCTAAATAGCAGGGAAATTGGCATCTCAGCTGGAACTATTCAAACTCTATTTGCAGTGAAGTTGAAAGAGTGTGACTTCAAATCGGTTACCGAACCTCTTCTAGGGAGCAGAGACTTCTGCAGTCCTCACCATGCAGAAGGTGAAGATCAGTCTTTCCTGGATTTTCCTTTCACTTTCTAGTAGTCCTAATTTCACTAGTGATGAAAGATTGTTGTTTGGTCCTGTACCAAAGAGGATATGAATAGCAGAAGGCCATGCTCGCAGTCTCTGCTTCAGCTATTGCTTTCTTCTCCCAATAGAGCCTTTATTGAAGAAGGGGGGTGGGATGCACAGCGCTAATAACTGGCACAAGTTGTGTTTTGTGTCAAAAGGAAAATGTGGCCAATTCTGAAATATTTTTTGCTGAGGCATGTGATGAGGGAGCACAAAGAACCAGAGCAGATCATACCACCAACTTTGTGTGGTCTCCAAAAGAAAAGGAAAACAACTGATTGTCAAGAATGCAAATACAAAAATCATACCGTGGGTATAATGTGCACTGCTGGGAATACCACATGATTAGTGCCAATAAGTTGCCTAAGATATCTGAAAATCATGACTTTTCATGGCAAAGTGTTGGGGTTTTTGTTTGTTTGTTTTTGTTGTATGAGTTGTTTTTTTTTTAATTAAGTCCACAGTAAAGAATTAATTACCAGGAACTCTGAATATTTGAGAAGAAAGCAACTTTGACTTTATAGGCTTTTTATTTAAAATCATTATGTTGCTTTATGTACTATTTGAGCATTAGATACAAAAATATACATAGCAATAAAAATTGGGCCAGTAATAGAACTTGATATTATAAATAAAAATATTAAATTCTTATGATCTTATAATGATTTTTAGCAGGATGAAAAATGAAAGATCTACCATCAATATCTCATATAAGGATTTGTCCTGTATGAACCATGCTGGTAAAAAAAAATGTAATAATATGTCTAGATAATATGATTGTATAAGTCACGGAATCAGGGGGCCTGAAATTCTTTCAATGAATGCTAGCAGTGGTTAAATACATGATAATAACTGATATAAATAGACTTCCTCTTCCACTACTACTTCATAGACCAGAAGAGAGAAAAATCTATTGAAAAAGCCAAGATGGGGACAAGCAGTTTAGAAAGTGATTTTTGAAGGGTTTTTTCCCTTCCTACCTGAACCTCTTCTCTCCAGATAGATTCTTCCATGAATCATTTGGAATAAGAACAGAAACAGATATGGGGAGACAAAAGTCAGAGACAAGCTAAATGGATACTCACTCCAGACTACAATCAGTCCTTGAGAAAAGCCAGTTAATGATACTTGAGACAATGGGCCTGATCTCCTGCTCTCCCATAGCCACACTGAAATGCTCCCACTATAATGGTTTCATAGCAGCCTGGTTTCTGCCTCAGCCTGTCCTTCATCCTTTGTGGGGATGTAGTCTGTGGGCCTCACCATGAGACATGATGTTGTGTCCAGGGCAGAGTAAATGGAAATAATTCAGAAGACAAAGCCGAAAGCATTTTAGGCAGTTAAATTTTATAAGATAAGATTTTTTTCTTTGCTGTATGCGTGTAGCAGTTTTAACAAACTGTGTCAGTTTTCCTGGCTCTCTGCTGGAGAAGGAGCCCTCCTCCAGTGTCCCTAACTGATGAAATGGGCCTTGCCTGGTGAGGAGGTCTAGGAGTCCTGGCTCCAGCAGAAATTCCCAGGATCTAGGATATCAACTCTATGATGATAATCCTCTATACTTTGAAAGATCAAGTTGAAGATGGGGTCTTAGGACTTCGCTACTCTCTGTCTCATAGTGAGAGCGGTCTGTGATTTTGGGGACCTTTCTAAGCTGTCCTGATTTAGATGTTCTTTGCAGTAAACCTGGGGCAGACCTGGAGGAGGCTGGGAGAAGTGTTTATTGCAATGCTTGGCACTTCAGCTGAGGGCAGGAAACCTCAGGGATTTCCAGGGTGTTGCAGAGAGGGTATGATGTGGCAACCTGAATAATAAAGTAGGATAGATAAAGGGAGAGGAACTGGAGAACAGGAAGAAGTTAGGAGCATGGCAGAAGCTGGAGATGGGAGGATGAGAGTAGTGGTGGCTGTCAGTGAGGATGAGACAGTGAGGACAACAAAAGAGGAAGAATCTGGGGACATGAGAAAGAGCAATAGATACAGAAGCTGTCTGTGTGAGTTGGGACCCCAGGGGACCAGTACCTCAGATGACTTTCTCATCCATCTTTCAATCAGCCCCAAAAGATTCTGTGGCTCTAAATATTTCAGTCCTGCTAAAGAACCTATTCCCTGTTGGGTCATGCAATGACACGTGACAAATAGTTTGGTTTTCCAAAGTCTAAGATTTTATAATCTAGGAAATCATAAAAACCCCCAAATTTTAAAAAATCCGTATGTAAAGACTTCTATAAAGGTCATGTAGTCAAACACTCAAAATAAGAATTACCAGAATTAAGACTGCTTTTATTATTAAGAGCATAATAATATGCTCTTTAATTCCATGATTTTGTAAGCTTTCTCAGCATGAGAAACCTTAACCTCATTTCACTGTACATAGGGGCTCATCTGAGGATGAATCCATGTTATGTAGTTCAGGGTATTACCATCTCAGTAACCCTATCTCAGTAAGTACCAAAACCTGAGAAAGCACGCAGTCGGTGAGAAAGGGAATTGCAGGAAGGGACACAGAGTGGCCTGGTGACCTAAGGCAATGAAACACTGCCCTAACTGGTTCGTATCCCAAATTCTGCCATGGAGCTCCTGCGTGATGCTGAGAAGTCACAAGCTGCCATTTGCACAAAAGGCCACTGTTTTGATTTTGTCACTTTCCAAAGGTCGTGTTTGTGCTTCACTGTTGTACCAAGCGCTGACCTCTGCATCTTCGAATCCTTGGAAGCTATACTGTGAAAAAGAAGTGCCTCGAGAAGTTGTGATAGAATAAAATTAGGTGCTTGGCCCTTCAAACCAACCACCCATATTCACCTGCCACTGTCAGTTTGGGCTTTAATGTCAGTGGCTATGTGTGCCTTAGGGAATTTTAAAGTGTTTTTATACTTGAAAACTCCTGGAGGAAGAGGACGAGGAAGGGGTGTGCATCAATCCCTTTTCCTAGCCTTCTGTTATTCAAAATAAACCTGGCCCAAAAGAGAATGTCAATAAGTAGAGTCATGGCCACATTGCCTCACCTGGACAACCAGGGTGTACCCATGGAATGCACTTTCCCTGCCTTTTGCTTGGCCATCTGGAGCACAGAAAGGATAACGTCACCTCTCAGGGAAGGAACAGCACAGGTCCTAGTGTTTCTGAAGAACTAAGAACTAAATTTAAGAGGAATTTAATCCAGTGTTTCTCCCACTACCATGATACAAGGACCTGTGGGCTGAGTCTGCAGGGGTTGACTTCTGTGGCTACAATAGTGTTAATTCATGGGTTTTGGCTTCCCTGCATCACCACATTGCACTAACACAACCAAACTGCTTTCAAACCTGAGCTGCTGGGTCTACATACAGCTATTCTGTGTTGTGTGGATGTACTAGGTCAGGACAATATGGGCTAGCTCAGGGATCTTTGCACTGAGATCCACTGCTGTATAGACATGCCTTTGGGTACCTCCAGGAAACGTCATGAGCTTCATTCTGTCCAAAGTTTGACAGCTCCTGATGGTGACCAAATCCTGGAGGTTACTACTCTCCATAAGTACCTTCCTCTGTAATTGTGGCATTCCCAGGTGCAAACATCGGCACTTCTATGCACTCAGAACTGCCCAGTTCTGACACATCTCAGCAGATTCACCCCCAAGTCCCAACCCCAGTTTCCATGGGATACCCCCAGACATTCCCAGAGCACAGCAGACTAGAAATCTTTACAAAATGCAGTTGTGTGCACCGCTTTCTTGTCATTTTCAGCAGAAAGAGGAGGAGTTGCCACCTTTCTTACAATAGCCAGTTATTGGAGCTATGCTCCTTCAGTCAATGAAAGCCACAGTGAATACAGATGGAATCCCATTAATGTGTTTTCTAGAGGGAGATGTTCAGGATTTCAGTCAGTCTTGATAGATATATTCAGCATATAGCTGGGGCTGTCTCTGTGCCTTATACAGAAGCTGTTTTGTATTAAAATATAAAACATGAGATGCCAGAAATGAAAATCCTCATTCTAGTCCAGTGCTTAACCATTAGTGCTCCTTCCTAAGACTTGCTTTTCTGCAGAGGTTCAGGTTCAAAACAAGCAAAAGGAGAGGAGCTGACATCTGGATCTTCTTGCTAAAGTTTATGTGGGCTCAAGAGAAGATGGGACAATTGTGATCATCCTGCTGTATTTAGTGCTGGTGTGGCCTCACCTTCAGTACTCTGTGCAGCTCTGGGCCCCACAATTTAAGACAGATGCGAAATTACTCAAATGTATCTAGAGGGGGGCAACAGAGCTGATGAAAGGGCTGGAAGGCATGTCCTATAAGGAGTGGCTAAGGACAAGGGGCTTGTCTAGTTTTGTGAAAAGGAGGCTGAGGGACAACCTCATTGCTCTCTACAGTTTCCTGAGGAGGGGAAGTGGAGAGGGAAGTGGAGAGGGAGGTGCTGACCTCTTCTCCCTGATATGCAGGGATAGGATGTTTGGGAATCGTTCAATGCTGTGCCAGGGGAGGTTTAGACTGGACACTAGAAAGCATTTCTTTACCAAGAGGGTGGTCAAACACTGCAACAGGCTACGTAGAGAGGTGGTCGA
>Ga0181612_163391_pt1 | contig 15723 bp, 11 predicted proteins | sample HoacroProtozoa21_FD_119630 | JGI IMG/M metagenome (GOLD analysis project Ga0181612, IMG submission 119630) | Hoatzin crop microbial communities from Cojedes, Venezuel. Combined Assembly of Gp0051906, Gp0051904, Gp0051908
AGATGAGAGGGCTCCAATGGTGTGGGGGGCTGTCGTGCGGTAGGTTGGGGTTGTGGTGGGGGGGAGGGGGTGGGGGTGGGGGGGGGTGTGGGGGGGGGGGGGGTGTGGGGGGGGTGTGGGGGGTGGGTGGGGGGGGGGGGGGGGGGGGGGGGGGGGAGGAGGGGGTTTTTTTGTTTGTTTAAAAAAAAAAAAACCCACAGGTTTTTCAAAGTCACTTTGGAACTCAAATTGTATTGTAATTCGAATATTTAATTGAGAAACCACCAGAATATACTACTAACAATACTGAGAATTTTAATTAGGCCCCAAAATCATGTGGGAAGCAGCTAGGAGCAAACGTTTACTGTCATGTTTATTCTTCTAAAGGCAGGCCTACCTGTAAGGAGACTGAACTGATGTTGCTACTGTAGGCATAGCAGTTGCTGTAAGCATTTTTGTAGCTCTTGTGACAGCATGTGTTAATGTTGGACCACCGAGTGCAGAGCTGGCTGCCTAGAATACAAAGCAGAGTAGAAGTGCTCGTTTACATGGACAATTAGTATGGCCTGGAGAGCTAAGAGGACAAGAAATATTTGTGGAAAGAAATTTTTTCTTTAAATAGAACTCTTGTAGTCCATTACTCTAATTCTAAGATACAAAACTGAAAAAGGATGTAGGTACAAGAACAATTAAAATTTGTGCTTTACCTCTAATCGTGTGTAGCAATCAGCAATAAACTTCTTGTGCAGTGATACTGAATCCTAAAGATAAAATGTACAAATGAATTAGAACTTAAAACAAAATCATGGGAATTACTCATAAACTGACAGAATGCAACAAATTACACATTTTAACATTCAGAGTACCAAGGCTCTATGAATGTCAAAGCACTTGCGTGTCCAAATACATGCCTACCTTTTTCAATCTAGGAGTTAGATTAATATAGCTGTAATTTATTATCAATTGAATAGCTTCATTGGCAATTTCTTCATCAGGTGACTCCATTGCAATCTTCCAAATGAAATCCATTCCTATCAATTCCAGTTTTTCTACACTCTATGCAAGAAAGCACAACAGTAAAACATGACTGGATTTCTTACGCAATAGTGAGTCGAACCACAGGAACAAAACAGTCTTCCATCTGCTGGAAAAGCATCTTTTGACTGCATCTTAAAAATTTTCTTGTCAAACACATTGCCAAGCTTTTGCACAGTGCAAAGTGAAATCACTAGCTGCAGATTTGTATATTTGTACTAGAAAAAAGTAATTTGTTTGCAGATGGATAAACAAGTTCCAAAGAACACTCTCAGTCAAGCCAAGAGAAAAATTAGAAACTTCAAAAGCATGGAGAAACCTAACTGGGACTAGAATTTGTTTCACAAAGGTCAAAATGGTAACTAACCACATAATAAACCATCACAAAACCTACTATGATACTTGGCAAAAATGTATCCATTTGAAAGAAGTCTCTGTGATAAAGATCTAAAATGCCTATGGAAAACTACTTAACACAGCCATTAATTTAATAAAAACACTGAAGGATCAAAGTTAAAAAATATTGCAGATGATAATTTGAGTATGACAAGCCTAAACCTCTTGTAAAAAAGAAAAACAAAAATAAAATAAAAGAAACATTTCGCTGCTAGAAAGAAGCAAAAAATGCACACTAGAATTCATGATTATTAATAAAAAAGTGGTCCACTCATTTCTCTTGCAAACTTTTAGAAGCTACATACCAGCTTCCAGCTACTCATTGCTGAATTTTAACAGTTGTAATTCTGGAGTTTAGGCTTCAAAATTTAACAATGGTAATACCAGAAGGACGATCTGCGTATTAATACAAACATGACCACACCAAATAGCTGCTGAGAATCCTTGTCTCACCTCCTCCCATCCCCAGGATGCCACAGCTGGTATACAAGAACGAACTTGCCAGAACACTCACCAACTGAGTTCCTTGCCTCTTTAGTCGATGGTCACACAGGTTCACATTTTCAAAGAAAGTCTTAAATAAACTAAAACCTGAAAGTGAAAAAAGGTGCAAGCTTTTTATTCAGGTCAGGCTAAGTTTCTATGCTTTTTTGAAAAAATGTAGATGTCAAATACAGGAAATGACCTTTTCCCTCTAAAACTATCAAAACTCAAAATGATAGAAAAAGACCACTTTATTATAGTGATTTACAGAACTTTTTGGCTATTTACTTTGAAGGCTTAGAAAGCAAATTTCTGGTATATATTTCAAAAACAGATCTGTTGACCAAAGCCATTTTCTTACCATTCATAGTAATTTCATATGACTCCAGTTTAAGAATTTTCTCTTTGAAGAGCTGTTGCTGTACATCACTCTCTAGATCATGCTGTCCTTTTGTAAACCACTCAAAGCACATCTGAATGAAAGGCATACGTATTTTTAACCCATTGTCATGACAAATATTTTAGTTTCATACAGTATTGGCAAACTATGTCAGACACGCCAGTAACTCATCTTACAGAAGTTTTATCCAGAGCAAGAGATTCAAAATCTAACCTCCAATAACCTCACTTATTTTACAGGCTGTATTGCAGCATCAGGGCACTTCATCTTCATAGTCATCTTTTACCCAAATAATGCTGAACATCTCTTATGACTCTGCAAACTTGCAAGTACCCCTTTTCGAACCAGCACCCATAACCTATAACTAATCTCCCGGCCAATGTTTGTACTTCAGTCAAATTTAGTGTTAAAAGAACATCCTAGTCATAAGTGAACATCTAACAGTGGCACCATTACCTTACACAAAGCATATAAATGCATTATTAGTTTGTGTTTGCTACTTATGTTTCACATCTCAGCAAATGCATGTGCGATTCATTATCCATTAAGATTCACTCTGCAATCACAGACATCAACTTTTCAATTTTTTCTTACCTCTCGATCTAACTCACAAACATCCTGGCCAGTTACAAGGCATTCCCAGATCTCCTTGGCACGATTCCAGCCCAAATAAAGGGTGGCTTCTTGCAGAAAAAATGCCAAAAATTTTAGATGTGCCTCCAAATACTGAGAAAGAAGAAACAAAAACTCAAGCGTTCAGACTTTTCTTTCTGAAACAAAAACTCTAGGCATTCTTTTCATTTTCTGCAAACTTAGTTGTCAAATAACAGTACACTTAGCAAAGCCTGGAAACCAGAAAGTGTTTCTGCAGTGAGATTTATTTTTGTTTCACACAGCTTTAAACGTTACTTCTTCTTGATTACCTTTCTAAAAGAGATCACTGAATTCCTCTTGGATTTGCTATTACTCTCCCAATATCGATACTATTTGACACTAGTTACTAAGTCACAACTAGTGTGGAAAAAAAAATTATCAAAACCTTTGCAACAAAGCGTTACAAGCTCTCTCTGTGCGTGGCTTCCATGTCCTAACTAGGAAAACTTTCGTGTTTCCAAGAGCTTCGCACCAAATGCGAAGGTACAGTCTCTGCAAGAGTAGTTGAACTGAAGCTGTTGGAGAAGCCAAAAGTTTGTCGATCCTAGCTCTGTTATATAACAACAAAGCTACAACAAGCCCTAATAGATAAGTGTCAGAACTATAAATAAAAACTAGTGTAATTATTCACCAGAGAGAACATACATACCAGTGAATTCCAAAAATGAAACATCACCTAATCTTATGCAACTTGGTCAGTGATACACTACACGTTTTCAAAAACATAAGGTAGCAAGAAATTCAGGGTCCAGTACCTCCCGGTAAGTGTATCGACCATCCACTAATGTTGCTCCAACAAGCCCTCCTGGACCTGCCACAGATGCAGCCAAACGGTGGCATGATATTAAGCTTCCAGTCACCAGCTTCACTATTTCAAAGTTTTTCTTTAAATCTTGAATAATGCTCTTGGCAGAAAAAACCACAAAAACAAAAACAACCAAATATAAAACACTGAGAAAAGAGGCTTTTAAGAAAATACAAAAACAGGCACATGCACACAGCAGTCTGCTATTCTATAGATGTGTGTCTTCTCAGAAGGAGTAACGTTCCCCCCTCAGTCAGCTGTATCCCTTTCAAGCATCCAAAGCCCCCTGACGTCAGTGTTTTCAGCATATGCTGAAATACATTTGCTGCAGATTGCAAAGTCCCACACCTCCACTCAGCCACTGTATGACACATGTGACCTGCTGGTATTTTAGTCTGTTTTCCAAGAGTCAATGTCAATTCAATTACAAAGCAGCTGGTTTAAACATTAGCCATTGTTCATTTCTTAATGGAGACATGCCTGTTAATTACTCAACAAAAAGCTGAGAACAAAAATAAATTAGTCCTACCACAGCAAACATATTTATAGACATATATACACGCACACACAAATGGATGGCACAAAACACAGCATCCATACCTGCAGAGTTTGTTTATGCTACATCACTCAACTGTACTTGTCAAAGTGGTATTTAGTTCCCCCCGCCCCCCCTCTAAATTCAGACTTCCATGTTCTACAGAAAAGCCACACAGACATAACAAGGGCTTCAAAAATCATCTCACCATATATTCTTACCTTGTCTTGCTTTTGATAAGTTTGCTTAATAAACGAACGCGTGATTTCATGGAGCTGACGTAATGCTGGCACCACCCACACAAACTGAGGATTATTGTGCTGGGACGACTAGTAGTAAGAAAGGCAAAAACAATTACACATGTGTACAGGCTCAGCAACAGATTAACTTTCCTCTAAGACTCCCAGAAGCCTAATGATTTCTATCAGTGTCACTGCTTCACAACAACACCTGCTAGTTCTGCAGGCTTCAGTTACCTGTTCCTGGTCCCTTTCCAAACACACTCCAGGTGCCCTCCTTCACTTTCTACAAGAAGACCCTTGACACACACACACATCATTTTGCAATCCTTATTATTAAGCCCCAAGTACCACCTCTTTGCTAGAGAACATGCAAATTAAGAAGACAGAGAGCTCAGTTGCATGAGGGAGAGATTATAACCACCACCTTCCTCAATTATGGGAGATGAAGCAGGCCTGTTAGGGCATAAAAGGGGCAAATCCAGTCAAATGATGTTACTTCTTGCTAAAGCAAGAATAATAGAAGAAAGGACCTGAAATACTGAGGGTTAAGAGACAAGACGAAATTTCTGATTGGTGGTGCAAGGAGCCCTCTGATAGGAAGCAAAGAATATTCAAGCTGCATTTTGAAAGAGATCCTACAAAGAATAACCCTCCTACCTCATTGTTAGAACTGCTCATCACTTTTCTGGGAGGCTTCATTTTCTGTAAAGTTTGACCACACAAACCAGTACTGAGGTTGCTTGTTCAGAGACATGATGTCTGGTTTAAATACTGACAACAACCAATACCACCTACACATTTAGAGAGACTAAAGTACCCTGTCTGTAACAGAGCTCTCTACTGAAGACTCCCTCGTGTATTTGAGAATGCTGCCTTAATATTACATTCCTTCTCAGTTTATGCCTTCATTTCCCCTAACGAAGTGAAATTAGAAAATCATGTCTTTTTAAACATCTGCTGTATGGTTACCCCAGTCCCATCCAGCCTACAATGACAGCTTTCCCTTAGTGTTCCCCACTGCAGCACCTCTCTGAAGACCTTTGCCAGAATGTAATTAAAAAGAACGCACAACAGGAAAGGACAAGCGAAGATCCAAAAGAAAAGACTGCAAGTTTCACAGAGATTGAGAACTCAAAGTTTGAAATCCGTATTCATAAGCATACACAAAAAAGTGTGATCAATATCAAGAAGCAACATACTATACCTCCTAAACAACTGAAATCCTCTACAGATTCTGCACCACAGACAAAAGTATATTTACCATGAAATAAATGCATGAAAAAAGTACAAGTCTGTTTCTTTATTTACAGGTATACTTCAGACTGAAAAAAATCAGACATCAGCACTCCTGCAGACCTCAAGAAAAACTGCCTGCTATGTGAACAGCGCAACATAGAGTATATGCAGTCTTTCAAGCCATGCATATCTCTGCTGCTGCCAGGAAACGTCTTAGCACAGGCAGCTGTGGGAATGGCTTCTTTACGTTAGATGAAAAGAATTTAAGTAACCTATTAAAATACAAAACTACTATGATTTACATATTGATCTGCATTTTGCAACTTAACAGCCATGCCAGAACACATGCTTAACTCAAAGAAAACTAATCTAGGCTTTCACATGAAAGGGACAGTTAAAATACTGACATACCTTTACAGTGGTTCCATTTGCAAATTCTAACCTTGGGCCCATCCTGGCAGTTTCCCATAAACTGATCACTCCTTGTGCTGAAAATTTGCTTAAAACAAAGGCAAGAGACTTACTATGAGTCTCATGGTCAACAAACTGGCTCACACAAAGCCTACCCCTCTCGTGGACTCCCCAAGGTAAGAACTTACAGATGGGACACGCAATTTGTGCATCTTGAAAGAAAGGGCAACATCAAAGCTAGATAACATTTCATTTGGGAAAAGATAAAATAATAAACCAACCCTCTTTATATCCTCTATGCATTTGATGATATAGCTTCTTTTGATTGCCTCTTTCACTGCATAGGCATCACTGAGGATTGTCAGATGTTCCTCCAAGGCCTGTTGAATAAGACTACATGGTAATGTTGGAAGATGAGCCAGCTCCCAAAGGACTTCCAGAACCTAGACGAAGAAGTGCAAGGTTAGTCAGGACCTAGGAAGTACAGAGACTAGCAACCCTATGTTTAATAAATTGGGGGGGGGGGGAGGGAGAGATTTTATTTCACATTCACATGCCTTTCCAGTGGTTGTCTCCACCCGTGCTTCTCGACCAATGCGCCCGATCAGGCTCAACAGCTTCTGTCGTACTCGATCACTCTCTGTCTCCCAGCTCTGTATGGTCAAAAATGACATTCACTATTACAGCAGCAAGCACTGTCAGTCTGTTAAGTCTCAAATGTACACAAAAATACAATTTACAATTTTTTACTGCTGGAAAATCAAACAAACAAGCATATTTCTACCATGCGTACTTCCTTATTTTTGTTACTGGGAGTTACGGTACTAATTTGCCCAACTCTTTTTCAAATATAAACTAGAAGAGATTAAATAGAATAATAAAATGTCTCTTTTTCAGTACCTTAGCACTGCCTATATCATGTACATAAAAATCTAAGTCAATTAGCAGTATCAAGAGCAGATCAGGTTTTTGGGTTAGCAAGAAAATAGTCAGTATTAAAAGTGTTATTTTGTAGTCAATTTCATATTTCTATTTTTATATAGAGAGTACAAATGTATTCAAGGCATTTGCCTTTTGGCAGGCTGGATGCACAAGTATATCTCATAAATTCTCTTCCTAAGGAATGTAAATTAATGTGAAAACTTACCTTTTGGATTAGGACAAATAAATGATTGAGCTGGTCGGAGCTAAACTTCACAGCAGCTGCAGCAATAATGGTATGTATGTTTTCAATCACAGTGGAGGATTGTCCTGACTGAAAAGAGGAAGAAAACACATGAAGGTAGGTCTTCATGCCAAATGAGACAGAGAAAAATCTTCATGTAAGCATTATCCTACTATTCACAATAATGAGAAAGGATAACAGCTTTTGACATGTTAGAAACAGAAGGTAAGATTAACTGTCTCTGCTTCTCGCTTCACTGGCAGAGAGATCTTTGGAAGTCATTCTATAGCAGGAGAGAACAAGTTCGTCTGCCATTATTACAGCAACATTAAGAGGCTGCAATGGCACGTAGCACCATAAGGTGTGGTGCCAGCAGTACAAAAGTCACCATTTTTGCTGCTTGGTGAAGTTCATGTGTGGGGTGCTCCATCTCTGACACTCTTTCAGGCTTTATTCAAAAGTGAGCAATACAAAATCTCCTCCCACACTGATGGGAGCACCATGGTAACAAGAGCCAGAAGGGGGGAGGAAGTATTGCATTTTATTAAAGAACAAAAGTGAGCAAGCTAGAATCACGCTTCAGCTCTACCAAGCACGCAAGACTTGCTACCATGCCCGCACATACTGCGGATCTGACAGCGTCCAACGAGTTTAGTCTAAAACGTCAACATTTGGACAGAGAAGAAAATCATTTCCTGCAGCGGAATATTACATTTCTGGTCAAAATTTCCGCATGTCATTTGCATGAAGTAGTCAAATCACCTTTCCTACACAGAGATAAGTTGAATATACATAAAGTGAATGTGAAAAGTTGACTTGTCAGTCAATTATATACAGGAAGTTCAACGGGAATTCATACAGTTTGAGCCCACTCTCTTTAAAGTCACACTGTGAGCTGCATTCAAATTTATACCTCCAGCCACAAAAATTAATATTCTTAGGCACGGTCTTTGGTCTAGACAAACACTATCACCGGTTTCAGGCTGACAACCTCTTATTCCAATATTTTTGCAGCCCCTTAACACTTGTTGCAAATAACTGAACTTCATCATAAGATTTAACAGCTGTGTTACAAGAAATTGCCAGAACACTTGATTTTAAATGGTAAAGGAAGAAGTAGAAGAAAGCGTTTGCACTAACTGTACTGTTAAAATCTCAACACCTCCACTTTGCAATGAAGAGATGCCTATACTATAAACCAAAAAATCCCACCATTAGAATGTCTGCTTTTGTAAGACAGTCTGAAAGCACCTGCCTAGTCTTGGTTGCTTACCTGAATTCTCCAAATTTTAGTGAGCTCATCTAGAGATAATTTACTGCCCAGCAGTTCAATAATTCCCTTTATACGATCACAGTATTGTGCTTGGTCTATATTACCTACGAAATAGAGGCAGCACATTAAATTAATATATTTAAAACAGTATTAGGTACATTAAATGCATAAGAATAAACAAGTTCTTTTAAAAGGAAGATATGTTATGTTCATTTGCAATTTTTTTCTTTACTGTTACAGACAAATCCATCAGCTCAAAGAAAGAGAAAAGGCTCTTTCCATTTTTATTTTGTTAAATACATTCACACATTTGGTAGCAGTTCACACCCATAGGGCCTTACTACTTGAAAAAAAAAATCAACCCCAAAACCTCTCAACTGTCTTTTCCAGAGGCTAAAAATATGCAAAGATAAACTGAGAGTAAAAACCCCAGGTACAGCAGAAGACATCTGCACAGATATCAAATAGAGGACTAGATGATAGCAGGAGAATTTGCAGGGTTTTCCTTACTCTATTTTGAAGATGCTAAAAACCTTGAACTCTTTTTTAAATAGTGTTCCATTAAAATGCATTGAAAGTAACAGATGAAATTATTACATTGAAGGCATTCAAAGCACATGCCAAAAGTCTTTGTGAAAGTGCTTACCTTCTAGAGCAATGGACAGGACAGAATTTTCTACTAGCCAATTTAGTAATCTGTCTGTATCTATTGCATTCTTCACTGACTTGGACACAGTGCTGTCTTCTATTAATTTCGTTACCTAGAAATTGCAAAATGTGAGATTCTAACAATGATTCCCACATGCATTATACACGTACACAATGAAATCTGTTCAAAAGGCTTACTGCAAAGCTTCAGTGTGAATGCTGGAATATTTTGAGCACAGGAGATATTTGGGTTTTTTGGGTTGGTTGGTTTTGGGGTTTCCTTTGTTGTTTTGTGGTTGTTCGGGTTTTGTTTTTTAATAAGCTGTTTAAAGGCAAATTGCTAACCAGAAACAGCTCCTTGCCATCAGTCTCTGATGCAGCAAATTCTTATTCCCAGTGTGACACAGGAAAGCTGGCCTGTGTTGCCAGGTATGTTTCTACAGATATACCAGAAATAGGTTACCTCAGGCTTCTGTTTCTTACACTCAAATCAGTGTCCTATTTTTATCCAATACAGAACTGATACAGGCTCCTCACTCTAGGGAGAAAGAGTATATTTCTGCCAAAGCCTTCAAAAGCAACACACTTATAACTTCACCAAGGATACATGGCATTTATGATTGTGAACCAAATAGCAATGAGGCTTAACAGCCCAACTTTCCCATAAACAAAAAAGCAAAAAGCACAAAAGAGGGACTCTAAAACACCTCACAATGTCTGCATACTAAAAAAATGCCTTTTTTGGGACACTTAAAATGCAGAAGTTCTGGAAGGAAGAGATGAATGAACAATTCTACACTTAAACCATGACTCTGGTGAAAAACAAACTGTTCTCATCTTCTACTTCGATATAAGCTTCAAGCACAGAGCCCTGGTCCATAAACTCCAGCTCCTAGGTGCTACTACAGTGTCCATGTACAATCATAATTAAAAAAAAAAAAAAGTTACACAGTGTAATGATCTAACTGGACTGAGACACCGATCTAGGATTAAGTCCCATTTGTTTTTTTTCTTGCTTTTCTCTCAATGAAAGGAGGACAGAAAAGGGATATCCCCATAGGATGCTCTGAATTATCAGGGTTATCTCAGAGTGAATATTCAATGAATAGCACACACTCTTGCTGATAAATCAATCTGAAATTGCAGTTCTTCGAAAGGGTTCAGACTATGTCTAGTTGTTTTCTAATCGGGAGGCCACGGTCCTCGCAGTGGCTACTAACATTACAAACAACTCTCGTCATATCAACTTGTCCTGGTATTTATTATGAACTGAGCTTTTGCTAAGGCAACATCACTTGTCAGGAAATATTGCGCCATCTCTTTTTTAAGGTTGTGGTTTCAACGACTTACTAACAACCCCTCCCACCTACACACATACACACACACACAAAGCAAACCTACTTCTTTGAGGGAATTCATTTTTGCACTGAAGTGAGGAGATTTTAACATGCGCAACAGAATGTCCAGCCGTAAGTCATCCACCGCAGTTACCAAATCAGGCTGGAAGCGCATACACAGCAGTTTGATACCAGACAAGAGCTCAGGGATACTGACCAGTCTCTGTTTAAAACAAACAAACAAAAAAGGAGAAACAGAAGCACTGCTATTTCTGCTATTCTATTTCAGACTTCAACAATTCACAAAGAGCAGGTTTAGTGACCCAACACAGACTGTAATCTATGAAACACAGTACCAGGTACATCTGAAAGTATTACTTGTACACTAGAAATTCTAAGACAACAAAACCTTTGGTTAAAGTGGACTCTCCTGCTACAGATTTGACACACTGAATTGCTCCTCTTTAGTTACACAACCTATGCATACTTTTCAGTTTACAATTATCAATTTAAGTTTAAGTAAAAAGTCAACACTCAAAAATATAAAGCTGAACAGCAAATTCAAGGTAATACAGGAACTAGTCACAAGTTACATGAATATTTTATCAACCATTACCAAATTCTCAGAAGCAAATAGCTAATGCAACAGTCATATGCATACAAGCTGTAAGAATTTAACAGACTGCAAGACAGTAAGCATCTTCAAGTCAGAGAAGTGAGTAGTCCTTACACTTCAGAAGGGGACCAACAAAACCCTATTTGATAGCAACAGCAGCAAAATATTTTAATCATGACATCAGATATCTACTGGAAAAGGTATTGAATGCAATTGGGTAAATGTATTTTGTTCTATGTCATTCAGTTAGAATTCAGACCAGGCTGTATTTTTGTCAGTGAAAATAAAGCTATTGTTCTAGTCTACTTTGCCAGCATTTCCAAGATACACAGTAAGTTCTTCCCAAATATTTAATATATAAAAGATTACCTTGTCTTTCAAGTCCTTCTCTTCTACATTCTGTACATATTTAATCATTTTATGAATGATTGGATCCAGCATGGGCTAAAGAACGTGAGAAAAGACATGACAATCTTTTTATGTTTCCTGAAATCAATTACATTACTTGGAAGATCTGGCGGCAGCAAAGTGAAATATGTAGCTGAAAGCTCACAATTATCTTAGCCATAAAGCAACATACATAAAACTATCCTGCTAGGTACAGCCAGAAAAAGAAGCAATTAGAGTAAGAAGCCATTTCAGACCACCATAATACAGGTTAAAAAAAAAACAGAAACAAACAAACATCTTTCAAAAATGCATCAGTTATTAGATGCATCTCCCTCTCTGACTTCCAGTGGCTTCTGAACTACCTCCTCTTCAAATAAGTGACTTCCAGTCACTTACTAAATTGATAGTTTTGTTAGTGAGCGCAGGTGTGAAGCCTGGGGTATATTTGTACCTACAAATATACCATGGTGAATTTTTCTTCCTGTACCGCATTTTTTTCTAGTGTAAACTCCCATATGTATGTGCTTGATCTCAGCCAGAAACTTAAATTTAAAACAAAATCCATCCAGCAAGCTAGATTCTTTTCCCACATGCTTTACACCGATGAAGCTTACTAATGGCAGTGGCAAAGCTTCTCACTGTTGCAGATGTAGGCAAGTGACTACAGATCACTGTGCTTAGAAAATGAATCTGAACACCGTCTGCGCCCTCTATCCATCACTCTCAGGATGCTCAAAATGATTCTCGTACTTTATGCAAAGTGAGTTTTGAAGGCTTTTCGAATTAGTCACCAGTTTCACAACAACACAGCTGTAAACTAATTTTCAGTCCTCTCTTTCAAATTCCTACGGTAAAAAGCACAGGTTCTCGCGTAGTTGTCTTTCTGATACCATACTGCCCAAGATCTACTTTAACACAGACAGCTTCATCTAAATCTGAGCAAACTACTACCATCACATTTCAAGGCTGTACTATTTCCTGAAAAGAACTCATAACAAAGGCACTTTACCTGTACTACAGAAGAGTTAAGATACTCTGCACAAACTCCAAATGGCTGAACTAACGCAGAGATTGCCTGAAAGAAATACAGCAAGTATTTAGGTGCACTTAAAAGAGACCTTTTCAGAGCTAGTGATCTATACCTTAAAAGGCAAATGAAGGTGAATAAGCACTGTTTGTCTCATACCACAATTTCCAGTCATTTGCTACAAATTGATTTTGGTGTGCAACTCCTTTACAACCACACATGGTTCAGGAAAGATTTACTCTAAGGCATATATATTTTTGCCTGAAATCAAACACACTTTCCCAGTTTTCACTAATTTTGGTCCTCTCAGTATTCTGTTCAGTCTTCTCTGTCTAATCCTGTTTCAGTCACAGAAGTAAACAGATGGAAAAGGACACATCACATTTTGGTTGCTCTCTACAGAAATGAGAAGCATGAATGCAAGACTTAAAGTTAAAGCCATATGGCAAATTTCTTCCCCAAAGCATTAAATGGGAGAAAGCTTTTGTAAATGTGTCATATACATGTCAAAATTTCTTCAATGCATGATTTTATTCTTATTTACTTTATACCCAAACTATACACCTATACTACCCAAACTACATTTGGAATTCTATACCCAAACTATTCTATGATTTTCAAGGGATGTCTACCATCAAGAAATTAAAAGTATAACAACATTTTTTTGCCAATAAATAATATCAAAATTGGTTTCTTCTCACACTGGATCAAGAAATGTGAAACTGAGTGTGCACCACCGCAGTCGAAGAACTAAATTAAATGATGCTGAACTAGACTTCCTTCCTAAGCCAGCAGTTATTAGTCACTAAACAAAGTCAAAGTTTCTATTGCAGTATCAGGATTTAAATAAAATTTCCTTTTTCTTCTGTCATGCTCATATATATATAAGCCTATTTCTTCACACAGTAGCAAATATTAGTACCCCAAGAAAAGAAGCTGAATTCTCTCCAACTGGCATTTCACTGAAAGCAGACTGATTTTATACTGAGGGACAAGATTCTGAATGACGTGGTTTTCTCTTTGCTTCCTTGTTCTTCAAAGTTTGAAAGATTATGAAGTCTCCTGAATATAGGTTAGGAAGCTAAAACTAGTTGAACTAGTCAGTTTTTAGACACAGCTCTTGAGAAGTTGCTTAGGATTAGACAGTACCTGTCTTCCTAAGTTGTTTTTTTTTTTTTTTTTAAACAATGATTTCTACAACAAATGACATAAGTCAATTCACTTGCAGCTAAATGCAGCTACAGCCGCAGTAAACGGAAAACCAGGGACCTACTTGTGAATTTACAGTGAAACTAGACTGACTGATGTCTAACTGGAAGGCTGAATGTTAGCCACAAAGGTACACTGACCCTTCCTTTTTTCTGTGATGTCTCAAAAACTCTTCAGTCAGGATTCTTACGCACAACCTCATTTGACCTGACAGCACTTCTCCAGGGCTCTGTGGGAATTTTGCTCTGGTACCAAAGCAAAGGTAAGAGCAGTGCCAAAAGGGACACTACTGGTTCTACATAAAGTGTGTAATGGAAAGGGAAAAGTCTCAAGATGAACTTACCCCAAGTTCAATATCTTCTGAATTGAGTTTGGACTGAATTGCTGAAAATCCACCCAACTCCGCAAACTGAAACAAAATAATCAGTATGATGTTAATGAACTACAGTATTGTATCTTTTAAATAAACTATTACAGAAAATGCTCCATTGAGAGTTTCTGGGATGACAACAAGTATCTTTACCATGGAACATCACATTCAACATAAACTTTATGTTTTCATGAGAATTCAGGAGTACACTGGGGAATGCAATTCTACCTGGTAGCAGTTTAAACAACAATCTAGAAACTGTCTGAGGTAAAAATGGATATAGGGAAGAAAGCTAGACCACATATAGCAACAGCTAACTGGCCTAGCACGTTTGACTGGGAAACAGAACCACAGCCTAAGCTGAGCTCTCAGCCTCCTCTAGTCATAGTTATCATGTTAAGGTAAAGGTGCTCAAGGGAGAAGGCAGCAACTGAACACGGTTCATTTAGCAGGGCTCCTTCCCTACATTTAGGCAGGAGTAAAATCTTAAACTGGGTTTTGTTTTGTGGTTGTCACAAAAGTGAATAGTGGAAAAACAGATCATAGGGAAGGGGGAAGAAGAAATTACCTCTGAAGCACAAAGAATTCGAGTGACAAATAGCAATTCTGCTTCGTTTGCATTTACCTACCCTGTTTACCAGATCCACCAGCCACCCATGAGGTTCCTTGAATAATTAAAATATTAACAAATTAGTAGCTGTAACAGTCAATGATAAACATTTGTCTTCTGAAACAGAGATTTGGACAGACACATTCAGCCCGTTAACCTACACCCTAAATGCATGCACTGTTATTTCAAATACAACAGCAATGTTTATAACAGCTTCTTTACTAAGAAAGTAGCTGGAGCTCTGGGAGGTTCTCATTAGCATCGTACTTTCTTGGACTCTGCATGACATCACTGACCATGTGCTGTGGCAACAGTATGCACTGTGGCTGCTGACTCACAAGCAACTATATTTATAGCGCATTATCAGTGTGGAACATTACTAAAGAACATTGCCCAAAGCAGCAGACGTAGAATTTTCTTTTTATGGCCACAAACTTGTTTCCTGAAGGAGAGATCAACTCCACCGATGCTTTTTTAGACCCACCCATCTGGAACAACTGTGACAAGACAGCACAAGCCTCAAAAACTGCCTCCTTGCCAGTGTGTCTGACTTCAAGATATCCTATCCTTGACTATCAGAAAAGCACGAATTCTCTGCTAGAACTGTACACTAAGAGTTATCCTGGTCATTTCACACTCAACAGCCAAACAGATGTCAGTCCTTCGATACAACAGATCTACCCGTCTGATTGTTGTGATTCAGACAGGAAAGTACACCAGTTTCTAAATCCAGCCTCTGACAGAGAGCTGGACCAATTTGAGAGGAGAAATTCATTTCTACAGACCAACATACACTGAAGAGCTATTTGCTGTAACTCTTGGTGACAGATTTAAGGTTTCTTGTGTTACAAATACTTACTAATCAAACAATATTTTCTGAAAAAAACACTTCTACCCTAAAA
>Ga0181612_129693_pt1 | contig 15722 bp, 9 predicted proteins | sample HoacroProtozoa21_FD_119630 | JGI IMG/M metagenome (GOLD analysis project Ga0181612, IMG submission 119630) | Hoatzin crop microbial communities from Cojedes, Venezuel. Combined Assembly of Gp0051906, Gp0051904, Gp0051908
GCTGAGGGCGGTAGATGCCGCAGGCAGAGGTGGAGCACAGGTCGTAGCAAGCCATCTTCCAAGGATGGAGGTAAGCTGCAGCACACACTGATAGTTAGACTAAGTAGAAGACAAAGACTTCAACATTCAACAGCTTACATAAAATAATGATGCAAGTATAGGATTTTGAGTAAACAAATTGACTTCCCACTTTGCAATCATAATCCTTTTTTTCAAAAAGCACATTTTCAAAAATTCTCTAAAAGATGCCCGAAAATACAAAAGCCCATGGGAAATGTTATGCCTGGCTCTGAAAGTGTTATCCTTCATCAACATCCTGCAAAGAACTTAGATATATTTCTACACATTAAAATGAAAAATGAGAAGCAAAACCAGAGAGAGCAAAGTGGTTTTGTCCAAGGTTATTTGATGAGTCATTAGGAAAACTTGGATTTGGGTTCAGCAGGTTTACAGGAGATGTAGTTTATATATACTTTAATTACAGTAGCTTCTTCTTCCCACTCATCCCAATTTTGCTGAGAGTTGTAGGAACAACAGATCATAGGATTGTCACTGCCCAGATTGCTCAGAAAGCCATTTGACAAGACAATAAAGAATAGATGGTAGAGTTATTATCCCAGTTCCCACCTATGAAGCCACTATATGGATACAGCCTGGACATTTTCAATATAAATAACATTTTAGTCCCTAATGTCTTTCAAAAAACTCATTTCAAATTATTATTCCTAGGACAAACCAGGACTTCTTCGTAGACCCAAGAATTCAGCCTATATTCTCCCCTTCAAACTTAGTTATTTTTTTGAAGGTTGATTTTACTGTTCTCCACTTACTATGTCCTGCAAGTCCTCAGCTGGGTTCTGAGGAGGAATATGAATGCAAGAAAGTACACGACAGCCAGAAGATTTGCTGTACCAGGGTAACACACACAACTTTCTCAGATGCATCACTTGTTCATCTCAGGTTGCATGAATGGTTGTAGTGGTGATGCCCTTATTAAACATTGAACCTCATATGCAAACTTTGAAATAAGTTCAATGCAATGAAGTAAGAAACATACAATCACAGAATATCTCAAGTTGGAAGGGACCCATAAAGATCATTGAGTCCAACTGCCTGCTGCTTGCAGGACTACCTAAAACTAAACCAGATGCTTAAGAGCATCATCCAGTCACTCCAGAGTCTAGTGTTTCTGACACTGAGTACTCCACAGAGATCCACACCACAAATAGGTGTATCTGCCACCCCAGAGCTAGCGTTAGAACCTCTGTCCCAAGGTAATGCAGATACATTCAACAGTATGGATGGTGGACATCAACTGAAGTTGACACCAGAAATAAAAAATACATTGATAGCAGAGAAGAATCAGACTTACCTGGGTCACCAAGAAGCCAAGGGAAGTGTTTGGAAGAGCTATGAGAGAGAAGAGCTTTTATATCAGAGCATCTGGAGGTGCAAGATCAACATTGGTTGCCCGCCCCAATTTCGAACATGTGTAAGCCATCGAGATGATGAAATTGCTGTTTATTAATGGAGTTGATGAGTCCTTTCAAATTTGTTTGTAATAAGGACCTAAACATTACTGTAGATTATAGAGAATTCTTTCATCTTGTGACAACTTGGGGAAAATTAACACCTGGCACTATTCCAGGTACTTCCTTGAAATTACGAGAGAAACTATTAAGCCAGCTCCTCTTTTATTAACTTAACACCTGGAGAGTGTCTCATGGGTTTATCAGAATTATAAACTGCTGTCATAGACAGGATTTTTGTTTAAGTACATATAATTCAGATTACAACCTGCCAGGACAGAAGCTAAAGACTGACAATGTGATATGCAGAAAGGTTGGGGGTGGTTTCTGTATGTTTAGCTTCCCCAACTACAGTTGGAGGACACATCACCCTTGGGAGTCGATGTTTTCCAGTAGCATTTGACACTGGCTGTAATGGGGACAATTCAGCTCAGAAGAGCAGCAGCATCTCCAGGGGCCTGCAACGTGTGCTTCAGTCTCTAAATAAGGCTTATGTGGAAACTGCAATTTAACCTTGAGCGGAAAAATGGTGAAATCCTTTGTTTTGCAGTGCTGGAACTCTTCTCATGCAGATATGGGCTGAATCAGTTTCCTCGTTCACTGGTCACTCAAACAGTTGTATTCGCTCACAAAAACATGTAGGTTAAGTCTGCAGAATTTCACACAGGAGGCAGAGATGAAGTCTTCGTCTTCCTGGGGCTTGATTTTGTTGTTTTAGAGATAAACAAGGAATGAGTTTTTGAAGTTAACTAAAGCTACAGTGGGATTTGAGATCCCAAAGAGACTTCTTCCAGGTATTGTTGGTTTGATGTTGTCAGTACAAAGATGGTACTTGAGAATATTTAACAGGCAGGAGGAAACGCAACTTTTTCAGTACAAGTGGATCCTCTGGTGCAAAAACTGAAATATGACAGAAGCGCTTTGAATTATTGACTTTGATTCTCAGGAATTCATGACCTCCTGTAATACCCTATTGGTGCTGCGAGCCATAAGCCCAGAGCAGGGCTGAGCTGGCAGCTTCTGCGAACAGGGAACGATGACGTACTTGCAATGCACCACGCGGAACAAAGGCCGGTTCTTTCCTTCTTTACAGATGTGTTGTTTTAATACTGCAGACTCTATGCCATAGATTATCTCTAAATTGTGAGGTGGGTTTCTTTGTGGGTTTGTGGGTTTTTTTGGACACTAATATTTTCAAGCTTCCAGGGAGCAAGTCTTTTCGTATGCCGCAAACAATCCACTAATGGTTTAAGAATGCATTCTAACAATTAGATTACAGGCATGTAGCTGGATTGAGGTGCCTAGCAATTATGGCATGACATCACATTAAAATATGTAAGTCAAAGTATTTGTGTCCTTGGTATAATCAGTTCATGGCTGAATACTGGGGATTTGTGTATCTTCATTTTTTTTCAATGTAAGAGTATAGAAATGTAAAATTTTAAATAAAATACAGCATTTCTTAGGCTGTATAATCAGTGTATCTATATCATTTCAGTTGCACATCGGACCACACAAACAGAGGATTTAATTATTTTCTTGAGATGTTACAATTCTATCAATGATCAGACTTTATCCGTGTAAAAGATTTCTCTGTCTCTATCGTGGCTTATATCCAGATAGCTTTAGCAAGTTGCCACCAGTCATGTTTCATTTAATTTATTTCTCAGTAGTCTTCAATACTGTCTGATCTGAAGATGGACCTAAAAAAGGATCCCTGAAGTCTTCCTATCAGGAGATAGAAAGCTGGAAAATGTGGGTGACACGCTTCACAAAGAAAGCGTCTTGCAATCTTGAGAACAGAAAAGCTAAGTATTAGTTTGCCTCTAGACTCCAACCTGGGTTGAAATACAGTGAGAGGGATCTGTTAGAAAAATCTGAGTGTTTAAAAGGATTTTTTATCATAGAATCATAGAATGGTTTGGGTTGGAAGGGGCCTTAAAGATCATCTAGTTCCAACCCCCCTGTCATGGGCAGGGACACCTTCCACTAGACCACGTTGCTCAAAGCCCCGTCCAGCCTGGCCTTGAACACTTCCAAGGAGGGGAACAATATCCACCTTCCGCTTAAAATGGTCCAAAGGACTTGCCAGTGTTTGACAAAAGGACAGGGAGAGTAATCCACTGCTGAGTGCACAACAAAGCAAGCAAGAGGTTTTTCTCCCTCTTTCCCTTGTCCTTTAGATAAGGCCAGCATTGTTTTCAGGAGCAAAAGTCAAACAACAGAAAACCATTTAAGGACCACAAGATGTTTTCTACGGCTTCCTTTTGGTGCGGTATTGGTTTCACAAGAAGTAGCTGAGAGTGCAAACGATAAAGATAAAAACAACGACCTCAAAGTTGCTCTAATGAACTCCATTATATCTCCAGGTATTTTGCAGCCTGGATTCAATGGAAAAATCTGTTCTCACCAGGTGATGACAGCCATGCAGTGAGCTGCTGGGTTTTGCGATTAATAATGGAGAAGCTAAGGAAGCTCCTTAGTATAATTCTTGTTGTAACGCCAAGGATGTGAATGGAATGATAACAGGAATGAATAGGACATGTAACCATTAGAGATGAAAGAGGCTTCTGTGATGAAATGCACCTATCATATTTCATGAGACTTCGAACCAACAAATAAACAAATAGTCAGCAAAAATTTGAGGACCTACGTGTCATATTAGTTTTGGGTTTGTCCCAATTACGCACATGCACAAATTGCACCTTAGGTGATCCCCGTGATCTAGTGAACTGTATAAAAGCTCTCCCAACTCAGGGCTCTTCATTCCGCCTTGCTTGCTTTATTCTCCTCTGCAAAAAGGGTAAGTATCATTCTGTGCGATCTCTTTCCAAAATCTCGAGTATCTCTTTTCCACCATTTTTAAATAAGGTCTGAATAATCCATAAGTATTCTAAGATTCTTAATAATGTTGGATTATTTTGCCATGAATTTGTCTAATTTAGTGTTGAACATCCATGTCTTTGGGTTTGAATTGGTAAAACTACATTTTTCAAAAATTATTATTGTTTCCTGTTAACACAAATTTGAGCTATTGAAGCAGCTTCCAAAACGTCAGCAGAAGGCTTGTTCAATCACTAGGAATTATTTAAGGGTTTTACATGTAACTTTTTTCTATATGTCTATGTATATGTACATATTTGTTGAAGGAACAGGCTCAGAAAGAATATAGAAGTATTGTCTAAAAAAGTATTGGAAACCAGAGATGAAACTAGGATATCCTAACCTACCTTTTACATTGTCCTTCCTTTGAGCAGGGAAGTGGACTAGATGACCTCCAGAAGTCCCTTCTGATGCAATATTTTATTAGTTCTAGTGGGGAAAAAAATTGTTCACAGGCAATACTAATTCCTAGTCCTTCCATGGGTTTTCTTTTAGATTGGAACATGTCATATGGCGACCATCTCTCCAAAGAGCTCATATCTCAGCATACCTATCTGCAGTAGAAACCTAGTCCTAGTCATCTGAATGTACCAATTTCCCAACTTGGAAATCAAACAAACAATCTTTTAACCCACCATGTGACTCTCAAGCTACTTTGCAAGCACTTCAGGGCAGGGAATATCTTATTTAATCCATGTTTGTAGGAGGTTCAGTGTACTGGCAGCGTGATTTTAGCTATTGCTTCTGGAAGCACGTTACAAGTCAATATACAAGAGTTGTTCTTCCAGCTACCCAGCAATGTACCACATGAGCTTTGCTGGTTGTCAGGTTACTCTGCTTTGTTTTTGCTAGTATAAAAGCAACATGAAACGACCTTTTAGATACAGATATTGTAACAGTGGCTGCAAAGTATAATGGAAGGAATTTACAAAGTAAAGAGCTGGATAATATTTCTGCAGTGTTTGGCAGTGGGGTAGAACAAAGAACTACTTCTGAAAGAGAACCACGTATAAAAAATTAGAAAGGAGACCACAGCAGAGGGGTGCAATCTGGGCAAAGCTGATTTACAAGAGGGAGAGATGCCTCATGAAAAATACTGAAGAGAAATCAGGACAATCGAGACCTGAAAGATAAAGCCATCATTCTAGTCCATGTGTCCAACTTTCATACTCTTTTTCCCACTGAATTTGTGCCTTTCGTTTACTCATCAGTGTGTGCTGCAGCTTACCTCCATCCTTGGAAGATGGCTTGCTACGACCTGTGCTCCACCTCTGCCTGCGGCATCTACCGCCCTCAGCCCCTCGCTGACAGCTGCAATGAGCCGTGCGTCCGTCAGTGCCCCGACTCCACGACTGTGATCCAGCCGCCTCCAGTCGTCGTCACCTTCCCCGGCCCCATCCTCAGCTCTTTCCCTCAGGATTCAGTTGTGGGATCCTCTGGAGCACCCGTCCTTGGGGGCTATGGAGGCTATGGCTATGGGGGCTACGGAGGCCTCAGTGGTTATGGGGGCTATGGGGGCTATGGGGGTCTGTATGGCTATGGGGGCTCCCTGGGTTACGGGGGCCTGTATGGCTATGGTAGACCCTATGGATCTAGCTATTGCAACCCTTACTCCTACTGGAGCAACAGGTACCTCCGTGGCAGCTGTGGGCCCTGCTAAATGCAACAGGAAAACCCACTGAAAAATGTACAAGTGAAAAACCAAATGCGGATTCACTGGTGAGCAGATGAGTGACAGCTTTGTGAAAGCACTCATAAATCCTGTTCAGTGCAGTGCATTCTCCATGCTCCACACCTCTCCTTTTTTCCCTTTGAATTCTTTCCTCCTATCTTCATCAGTTCATTTCCATGTTATCTTCTACTTTATCATACTTGTGCCTGAATGCAGTGAGACACTTAACAGCGTCTGTCAAAATGCATTGGACTCTGACATCTTGGATATGCATTCTTGATACTGCAATACATTTTTGTTCCTTTCATTCTCATTAAAGTTCTGTTGCATCATTCAAAATAAGCGTGTTGTGGTTTTGTGTTCTCGTCCATTCTGAATTTGCCAGCTTTTCTGGATAAAGCTGCCTGTTGCACATCTGGCTGCAATAATATTGCGCAAACCCTGCCCACATAGTGAAAGTCTCCACGAGGAGCCCTTGTTAGGCCTGTTTCACCACTGAATTGCAACAACATGGTCGCAACACACTGGTTATAGATGAACAGCAGTCTTGTCTACACATTACTTTATTAGAGTCTCCACTCATCAGTTTGTGAGATAATTCTGTGAACTACAAGTGACTGGTCACACTCTGAAAGTTAAGCTCTTGCTTCTTCCACTGCAGACTGCTAATTCCATGCCGTACAAATAACTTCGCCACCACAGCTCTTAATGGAATATTGGTGACTGATACAAAATTAATTTCAGATTCTTTGTTTCTCTAGCACAGACCAGCCTAGATCCCTCCTATTAAATTCTCTCACTCTCCAAAATTTGGGCTGGGTGCAGATGACACTTCCTCAAACCCACAGTAGGGACTATGTGCATAGTTTCACAGTATATCTGATTGAATTCCTGGGTCTGGGAGTTCTTTGGTTCTGTTCAAGTTGTGTATATATTAAATATAAATAGAATTTGTGTAAATATTGTATAGGTAGAACAAAAATACTTTAAAGCTACTGGTATAACTTGTTAGGTTGTCAGTAAAGCATGTAACCATCTCTGGATTCAGGCAGATGCTTATCTCACAAGATAGTTTTCTTTATGTGGTTCAGCTGCCAAAAGATCTTAGGCTACATATTTTGCTGCAGTAAGAAGTCTGGCTAAGCATAATACAACAGTGTTCAGAGAACATCAGACCAGAAACCGAAGGCAGAATATGAGGAAAGAAAGGCAAGAGCTGCTGCGCACAGGCATCTCCACTCTTTGTGCATACAGCACACTTCTCAGCACTCAGTACCTGAAAAGTCAGCTATAAATCTCCCTTTAATTTGTTTTGATTTAGTTGTCTCTGATAAATTGAATACCTCTTCCAGCAAGGCACCTAGCTTCCACAGTAGTATCCAGTATTGAAACAACAGCCAGAAGGGATTTTGTACTTTTTGCCAGGACCTGAAAATCTGAAAGAAAATCTGTTCTGGTAAAGACTACCACAACAAAAGCTCCTACAACAAAAGGAGCCCTTAAGTATGGGTACTGACAAAGATCCCGGTATGCTGTCCTGAAGGAAGGAACTAAGCCTCTGGGCTGGCAAGGTGATGATGATGGATGGCAGATGAGCCACTGCCCTCGGGTCAGGGCAGCCAGCTGCTTGCAGCTATTGGCACTGGTGCTGGAGATGAATTGGCCAACCGGAGCATAACACAGCAAAAATTCCCTTGGAACAGGAAGAAGAGCTTAGATCTCATGGGAATAGGAAAGGCACAGCTGTCTGGATCCTCTGCAACGCTACTTTATTTCCAGATCCATCCCGCCTAATTGTAGTTACCCCACCAAGATCCACTTGCTGCTGTGGATGTAGTTCCTCAAATCTGTGTAAGCCCCGTAAGAAAAAATATTTTTAAGTGATGGCTAATCGTTGCTTAGTGGAAACACGGGAATATAGAAGATCATTTGCTTCCTCAGACAAATGGTTGCTCTTCTCCTATACCTTTTCTCTGATAAAAGTCAGTTCTATGTCGTCTGAAGTTTAGTGTAAAAGCCCTGATGCTCTGCACTATTGAAAGAACTGTCCAAAGGCTCACCTGATTCCTAACACCCGGGGGGGCTCTTTTCGCTGAGAGTAGGGAAGCTTTGCTTACATCCCTTTCAAGCTTTGGCTTTCTTCCATACAAACTAATTTGAAACAGCGAGTGGAAGACCAAGTAATTAACTCTGAAGAGGACATCTCCTCTGTTAAAGCTGGCTGTGACTGAGGCCTTTGTGGTGCAGGAGTACAAAGCAGTTTGCCTGACTACGGTCTGGGTTTTTGGTGTTTGTGTAGCAGATTATAACACTCAGGTTTGAACTAGTGGTGAGCTGACAGCTCCTGTACAATTCATTATAGAAAATACCAGCTTGGTCCTTAAAAAGTGCATATAACATTGCCTCCTCACAAATGACGGAAGAGGACGAATTTAAATGTACACAGAAAGAACAGCTGAATACCTAGAATAGCTGGCTTTGGGAACATGAAGGCAAGAGAAGTAAACAGAGGGCAGTTTTCAGGAGGGACTTTTTATACATTTCCTCAAACTGCCTGAAGAAGCTGAAACTCCCATTAACACCAGCCCACATTTATCACACCTAGTTCACCTCAAAATGATGAAACAGTTTGGCTTCATGTTTCTGTTCATTCGTTGATTCAAATTCTCACACTGCATGAAATGAAAATTACAAAACAAATATTTCTTTCATCTTAGCACTTATTTGGCAAGATTCATTGCTGGTAACGTTCCATTAAATACATTAGAATGCCATCAGGAATTATGCTGGCTTCATTTATTTAACCTCTGCTTTTACTGGTTGACATAATGCTGGTTGGTCAAATGTTAATCATAATTGCCATCTCCTTTCATATGCAGGTTTTCTTTCCGTCCTTCCTTAACTTTGCTAGATATGGTGTCTTTCTTGTGAAATCAGCAACCCTCATCCGAAGTTGGAATTAAGATTTGAACACGACCATCCTGCAATTTTCAGGGGAAAAATCAACAGATACATTGAAAAGTACTTTTAAAAATCATCCAGACCCATGCCTTGTCTCCCAGACTACCCAGTTGCAAGGTTTCTTCATATTTTAGAGGTAAATTCACTGGCCACCGCAAAGGTAAACAGTTTCTTAGCCAGATTACAGACAACTTGTTAATTTTTTTTTTTTTCGGAAGATGAGCATGTGTTTAAAATGCAGAAGAGAGGTAGACCGCTCACGGTTAGACTAGGAAAGTTCTAGGAAAAGCTTTCAAAACATGAGGACAGAGGCAGATGTGGCAGATCTTTGTGCTACGGACGCCGAAGGGGATGTGAATTCGTACAACATCAGCACTGAAGGAGCTTATACACCAACGTAGACAAATCAACGAAAACCTGAATTATAAAAGAAAATCAACCGAAATCCTAAGGTTAGAAATCATGAGCTGGTAAACGGAACAGGAAGAGTGCTCTTGACCAGAACAATTTAATAAATGTGTTTCAAAATGCTGGGCTGCTTGAAACCAACCACATACTTACATTACAATAATGACACACCTCTTCATCCATAAACTACGAAGGAGGGTTTGGGAACTGCTTAAAAACACACACACAAAATATTTGAACAACCTTTGTGAGTCTTACTGCTCTTGTGATCCCCTAGGGCCACCTCAAAGTCTGGAAAAAGGAACACCATGATTTAAGTATAACTTCTGGTAGAAATGTTGCGGTGTTCATTATGTGACAAACAACCAATCCACAGGCAAATGAGGATTTCTGCAGCGTTGATTACACAGAATTTCAGAATATGGGAACATGGGCAGAACACATCTCATCAAACCTTCCCTATTTAAAAGCTGGGTGTTTCAGCTGAGCTTGTTGCCTGTCTCCACCGTCAATGAAAGCAAAATTGTTATGTTTTGAGGATGATACCGGTTCTGGTAAGGTAAGCACCTGAGACAGGATGAAGTGTCTTGCAGAAATTCTTGTCCCTCCCCACTAAGTACGGGGGAAGCCTGAGTAATGTCAAGTGACAAGTCACTTGAAACCTTGGCAGTCAAACTTGGGCTCTGCAACAATCTGCACTCTGCAGGTGATGTCCTGCTAGTCAGGAAAGCAAGAAAAAGAAGAAAAAAGACCCATTGCTTCAATAACTATTCCTCAGATAATTCCACTACTTTTCCTGACACTTACCCAGTAAGCCTGGGAAAGAAGCACTTCAAAATTGTCCCTGTGACGTCCTTCAGCGAAACTTTGGTTCGTTTCCTTTGTAAGGTGCAGGAGCAGATCTGAGGGCAAATCACGCTCCACCACATGAATAAAGAGAAGATACAGACTGAATGAGTGCAGTGGTGGACAGAAACATTTAATTTCACAAAGAAACTAAGAAATTTGCACCTGCTTCACCACTGCCTTTTGTTATGTCCTCCTTTGGATCTGTGCAATGTCAATACAGAGTAGCCAGCAACTACTTATCTGTTTATGTTTGCAACCATGCTACACTGGTGAACCTATGAGATAATCTCTGGGTGCCTTTGCAGATTCCAAGTGAAAAATGAGGAAAAAAACCCTGGCTTCCTTCCAGAGAAAGCTTTAGCCTTTGGTTTGAACACTGTTTCAGGCACTAAAAAACTATGTTTTCTGCTGGTCTTGCCAAGCAGCAAGGCAAAGTCAGAATTTCTAAATCAAAGACCATTAGACAATGTCCATGATTCCCATAGGTGCAGGACTCCTCTCACGTTTTGTGGCTGTGGGAGGGAAAAGGGTCGGAAGGTGTCCTCTGCCTCACTGAACATCTCATTGCAAAAGGCGTGAGTAGATTAGATTACAGTCTAGATTGAAAGGGCTTAAACCAAAACATGTATATGACAGCAGGTTAAAGCTCTGATTAAAATCATTATGGGAAGTTAATGAAGGAAGTGCTAAATAAATAGAACCAGTTTAATTCGTCCTGCGATGCCAGTGAGCAGGGCGGAATGATACCAGCAATGAAGCTGGTCAATTAGGCTTCAAGATCAAAGCGAGCTGGGAGCTGGAATGTGCATATCATGCTATTCGGAGATTTTGGGTGATTTTGCAAACAGCAAGCAAAAACAGTTTCATCACTTTGGGAAGTTATATGTGCTTCATATTTGGGCTGGTTGGTGATTATGACTTCATGTGTACACTCTGCCTCAGACCCCCCCAGGCAATCCAAAGCACTGTATAAAAGGAGTAAGGACGCAGCCCTATTCCATCTCCCTCCTGCATACTCTCCTCTACATCAGGTAAGGCTGATGCCATTTCATTTCTAGCTAAATGCCAGAATGCCTTCGCACTGCAGCTTAGAATACTCTTCACCACTGTTATATTAGAGATTTTAGGACTTTTTTTCAATTCTCTTTCTTTTTCTCTCCTTTTGTTTTTTAGTATGTTGGAAAGTTGTGTTACTGGTAGGCTTTAGGAATCAAGACCAGGGTTTGAGGTATTTATTTCACTATAATTCATATTTGGGCATTCTTGTACTGTTAGCAGGTTGAAAATGTAGGATGGTATAAACTTTCAAATGCAGAATTCTCCTGCACCGTTTTGGCTAACGACTGAATCAGAGAGACATGGCCATGTCCTAAGCTGTTTAATGACGCAGCTGAAGAAAGAGCACTATCTGCATGGGAATTTTACTGCAGAAAAATCCTAGCTTGTATTTAGTTTTTATGAGTAGGTAAAAACTAAATCCTGCTTATTTTAAACCCTAGTTATTTTCACCGAAGACAACAATAAGGGAAGTAAACTGGTGGTCTGATCCAGCGTGTTCATCTTGTGTCTCTTTGAAAATCCAGATTCAGATTTGCTGAGTTCAGTGATTCAATTCTCTGCATTTCAGGGCTACTTCATGAACTAAAAAATATCTCCCCTTTTTCATGGGAAAAAGTGATAAGCCATAAGCTTTTGTGGCCAGACACTTAGCTGAAATGGTAGTTTGCAAAGTGTTTTTTTATCTAATGAATGAAATTGGCTCCTTACATTTTACCAACCTGCTTCACACTCTATGTGAAATTACACTGCTATGCCAAGAAATATTTGGATAGAAATATTTTATTTATAGATAGATATAAATCTATAGATAGATATAAATCTATCCTCAGGCTCAAATGCTTTGGGAGTTGTATCAGAGGGATTACAGAGATTAAGATAACATAGAACTAAAAGGTAACAACTGAAAGTATATTACCCCAAAGGGCTTGAAAAGAAACAGAGACCAGGAAAGGAGGAAGAAATGTGTGATTAAAGCAGTGGTGGGTTCTTGACTCCATCCCATCTCTGCCAAGACAAAACCTGCTTCAGCCCCATTTGGTGTAACGAGGTCAGCTCTGGTGTAGCTCCTGCAGCTCCTGGCTTTCAACCCACATTCACCAGGGAGAAGCACTGGTGTTTTAGTAAAAAATGTGCCACCACCACTCTGTTCCTCCGGGAGGGAACGTGAGTTAAAAAAAAAAAGAAGCAGCAATTTCAGAAGTCTTGGTGGATGTGACAAGCGCAGGGATTACTGGATAGGAAAGCTCAGAGCTATGGTGATTGACAGGAAAGTTTGTGAACAGAGTCACCAATTTTTGTTATGCATCCGGTGATCATTTTCCTGTTCCCCAACAACCCAGCACCGAATCTTGACCTGTTGCACTTGTAGGTCTTGTGCTTTGTTTTTACGCAGCTCTGTGTTCTGTGTTTCAGGATCGCCTTCATCCCTGCGAAGAAATGTCTTGCTACGACCTGTGCCCCACCACCAGCAGCATTGCCTGCCCCCAGCCCATCGCTAACAGCTGTAATGAGCCATGTGTCCGGCAGTGCCCTGACTCGACTGCCGTGATCCAGCCGCCCCCCGTTGTCGTCACCTTCCCCGGCCCCATCCTCAGCTCCTTCCCCCAGCAAGCCGTGGTGGGCTCGTCCGGAGCACCGGCCTTTGGAGGCTCCCTGGGGCTGGGGGGCCTCTACGGTGCTGGTGCCACGCAGGGCTCGGGGGGCCTCTGCACCTTTGGCAGACCCTATGCTTCTCCTGCCTACAGCCCTTGTGCCTTGCCCCGCTACAGCAAGAAGCTGTGGGACACCTGTGGGCCCTGCTAAAGCCAGAACCACAAGTCTCTGATGGCCCTGGGCCACCTCAGCTCCACACATCCTCTACTTTCTCCTTCCCTTCCCTTCTCTCCATGACACCTCCTGTCCTCTTTGCTCCTGCCCATTCCCAGATGCGTGACTCCACCATCCTGCCACAGGGCACTTGCTTGTCTCTGGGACAGCCACCGCCTGGAAGAAGCCTGAAAGAACATTTCTCTCAAAGCCACGGTGACAACAGGCCTGCCTCTGCCTTGTGTGTCTTTCTCTGCTGCAATAAAACAATCCTGCATCCAACGCCTGCCTCTCCAGCTTTTCTTTCTAAGTTGAGCCTGGACTGCAGCCTTCCCTTGCCCTGCCATGGCAAACACCACCCAGGCCAGTGCAGGGTGTCAGCCCCAGCAGAGCCAGGCTGAGCTGCCTCGGGGGAGACCCCACAGCCCTGACAGCTCTGGCCACACACAGTCCCGCGGCCGAGCTCCCAGGACCCTGCCTGAATGCAGGCTGCTCCCCTGCCTGCAGGACATGCCAGCTGGGGGCCTCTGCAGACCTCCAGGCTCCCTGTACACGTGCGTGGCTGCCCCAGGGGCTGGGAGCCAGCCAGGGGCAATGGCTGCTGTTACTGCTGCCCCTTTGTGCCTCTGTGGCTCTGCTAAAGGTCTTGTGGGAGAAAGCAAAGGGGACGATTCCCTTTCCTCTTCCTTATCTTGTTCCCTTCCCCTGCTCTTTCCTCTTGTTCTTGCCTGCTCCCTCCTTCTTCTCCCCCTTCTTCTCTTCTTCCTCTTCCCTTCCCTTTTCTTATTCTAGTGTCCAATTTCCATTCCATTTCCCGCATCCTTCCCCTCCCCTCTGCCCTTCCCTCTTCTCATTCCCTTTCATTTTCCCCTTCATAACCCCAGCACAGACCAACACACTCCATGCTACTCAGTTCTCTGCCGCAAATACAAAATCACAGAAATCACAGCCTGACTGTTGTGGCAGCAGCCTTTGCATCTTCTCAGGCTGCACCCTCAAACATAGTCACCCAGAGCGGGCTGCCCAGCACCATGTCCAGACAGTTTTTGCCCATCTCCAAGGACAGAGACTCCATAACCTCCCAGGGTGATGTCTACCAGTGCTCCGTCAGCCTCACTGCTCAGAAGAGGTTTGGGATGTTGAGGTGAATCCTCTGGTGTTGCAGCTGGTGCCCACGGCCTCTTGTCCTGGCACTGGACGCCTTCAAAAAGAGCCTGGCTCCATCTTCTTCATGCCTTCCCTTCACACCTGTGTGCACATTAAGGAGTCCCCCTGAGCCTCCTCAGAGCCAGGAGGAGCAGTCCCAGCTCCCTCAGGCTCTCCCCACAGGACACATGCTCCCTGTGCATTCTGCATCCATGTGTGGTCCTGTACAGGACTCTCTCCAGCAGCCCCACAGCTCTCATGTACTGGGAGTCCAGTACGAGACACAGCACTGCAGGGCTGGCTTCCCCAGTGCTGAGTGGTGTCCAGGGATCCCCTCCCTCCACCTCCTGCCCACATTCCACCCTATACAGCCCAGGACAACTCTGCATGCCCTTGCCGTCACATGCATTGCTGCCTCCTGCTCACCTTGGTGTCCCCCAGCATCCTCAGGGCCTTTCCTGACAAGCCGCTCTCCAGCAATCACCAGCCACATCCCAAGCTCAGGCTTGAGTACTGGCTCCTCTCCAGCCTCCTCTGTGCAGATGCCTGGAGATGCTGCTGTGCTTCTGCAGACCTGAGGGACCTCTGGGGACTGGTGCTGCTCCCAAGCTGAGAAGAACAGGCAAAAGAGCACTGCCAGAGCCTGTCCTGCTCCCTGCCCTTTCCCCAGCTGCTGCAAGTCCCACCAAAAGGCTCTGTCTACCCTCTGCCCTGCCTGCATCCTCCCTCTCCAGACACTGCCCACTCTCACCTGGCCTGGGCATCTCAGGAGCACCATTTGCCCTTCCACAACGGACAGTCACTAAGCACCCAGGCTCTTTCTGACTTGGGAGAAAGAGGGAAGGAGACAGCACTTGGATGCAGGAAAGCTTTATTGTGCCCAGAGGGGCAGGAGAGACTCTCAGAGAGAGCAGTGGTCAAGACCCAGAGATGCTGGTTGTCACATGTTGTGGGAAGCAGAGGGATCTTCTCCAGAGTATAGCTTCTCACTCCAGATGACCTCTAGGTGCAGCATTCAAGATCACAAGCACATGGTCCACCAGCCTCACAGGAACTTATGGATCCTTCTTCCACCTTGTCCAACAGCCTGGGGGAGAGGGAAGGGGAAGAGAGCAGCAGGTAGGAGAAGAGGAAAGGGAGGGGCTGAGGGTGTGCAGCACTGGCATTTGCCCAGGTGCTGAGTGGGGCTGGGGATGCTCAGCATTCCTCGGTGCCCCATGGCCACCAGCTCAGCCCAGTTTGGGTGCTGGGGGTGTTGGTGTGTGGGCTGAGGTCAGGGCCTTTGTCTGGGCTGCATTTAGCAGGGCCCACAGGTGTCCCACAGCTTCTTGCTGTAGCGGGGCAAGGCACAAGGGCTGTAGGCAGGAGAAGCATAGGGTCTGCCAAAGCTGCAGAGGCCCCCCGAGCCC
>Ga0181612_148136_pt1 | contig 15722 bp, 9 predicted proteins | sample HoacroProtozoa21_FD_119630 | JGI IMG/M metagenome (GOLD analysis project Ga0181612, IMG submission 119630) | Hoatzin crop microbial communities from Cojedes, Venezuel. Combined Assembly of Gp0051906, Gp0051904, Gp0051908
ACGAAGATTATTCAGGACTTGGCCGCAAGACTGCTGCAGAAAACACAGGTGCAGAGAGTGTTCTGCTGATGTTTAGTGCCTTTCTGTATCATTCCTGCAATGTGTTATTCCTTCCCCTGAGTAAAAATTGCCGTCAGCAATGTATTCTAATGATCCTCTATTTAAGATAATTTGTAAATAAATAAGTAATGATTAAAGAAAAAAAATCCCATGACAGTTTTTCTAAGCAATGTGTCATGGTTCCTGGCTAGATTTCTGTTTGCCTGCAGACATTTTGTAACCTGCTTAATTTAACTGAGGAGGCTTAACTGATCGTATAGCAGAGGATAATGAATTGTTCTTGTTTCTAGTCACTGGATCGCATTCTAAAGGAGCAGGAAAAGTCAGTCCTTTGTCTGTGTACATGTAAAAGAACAGAGAACATATACGTGCTATTTGATGTGGTGCGAGGGGTCTCTTAACGTACTTTTGATGATCCTGGTACACTGATAACAAAGCTACATCCTGATTATTTGGTGTGTTTAGTCTTTCCCATCAGGACATCCGAAGATGCAGGTACTTTATAAGGAAGGCCATGCATTATTGATAGTGGTTACATGAGACTGTATTTACTACAAGTTCTGCTGTGTAGGACTCTGGTTGTCACTGTAGTGGCACACAAAATGAATGAAGCAACAGAATAACAAATAAATAACTTCATTTTCTTAACACAGAACATTTTATTTTTATAGTCTTATTGTTTCAGAACTTTGTGGTACAGTAAAAAGTGATGAATACTGGGAACTGTAGAGTTTTTATGCAATGCTGTATAGAGAGTTAGAGCTCACAGAACTAATCTTAAACCTAAAAATACCACAGACTTTCAAAATAACAGTTTTGCATTGCATCTCCTTCTCTGGAGATATTCAAGACCCACCTGGACAAGGTCCTCTACAGCCTGCTGTAGGTGACCCTGCTTTGGCAGGAGGGTTGGACTAGATGACCCACAGAGGTCCCTTCCAATCCCTACTATTCTGTGATTCTGTGATTGATTTCAGTACCACCAGAATTGTTCTGAAATTTGGCTTGTGAAAGTCCAGGACTCTATAGGTTCTCCTTGGTAGTTAGGTGAAAATCTTTGAGACTCTGCTTTCTGTTTCAGCCCTGGAACTGACCATCCTTTACTTAGAGACTAATATATTTGGCCTAATATAATATATATTTTGTGGTCCTAATATAGTATTTATTGGGGCCCCATAAAAGATCCAAGGGCTGGAGCACCTCTTCTATAAGGAAAGGTGGAGACAGTTGGGGCTGTTCAGCCTGGAGATGAGACTTTAGAGCAGCCTTCCAGTACCTCCAGCCTACAAGAGAGCTGGAGAGGGACTTTTTACAAGGTCATGGAGTGACAGGACAAGGGGTAATGGCTTCAGAGTGAAAGAGGGGAGATTTAGATTAGATAGAAGGAAGAAATTTTTTATGATGAGGGTGGTGGAAACACTGGAACAGGTTGCTCACAGAGGTGGTAGATGCCCCATCCCTGGGAATACTCAAGGTCAAGGGCCTCTGAGCAACCTTGATCTGGCTGAAGATGTCCCTTCTCATTGCCAGAGGGTCGAATTAGATGGTCTGTAAAGGACCCTTCCAAACTATTCTATTCTAAGAAATTGCAGTAAGGCTAACCAGATGAGGAGTAACCTGTAAATTTTTTTCCGAGACTCACAGTATGTGAGGAAGCTTTACCAGATGGTCACTGCTTGGTGTCCTGCTTGGACAGTTTTAAGTTTGTGGTTGCTCTTCTGTGAGTTTGCTCCAAGCCCTTGGCTGTTGTATGGGTCAGTAATCTGTGTCCTCACTACAGAATGCATTCTTCTCTTACCCTGTAACAAAATGAATGGTTTGGTTTCCAGTTTCCCTGATACTGGTTTTGAGCCACTCACTTGGCTTCAGCCTCAGTTTTGTGCTGGTAGCATGGTTTCCACATCTGTGTGGAATGATTAGGGGCGTGGGAATATTAACAAGTAAATCCAACAGATAGCTCAGGCTCTATGAGGAGATGGAAAGGACATCTGATATTTATGTGTGAGAGAGTAATAAATTAAATATGCTGGGGTGTGTATGTATTAATCTGTATAAGTACTGTATGATTTGATATAGCTATAAAAAACATAACCAGGCGGGAAAGCAACTTGGATGTTTCCTGCCAGAAACTTTTTATTTTTTTGCAAGAAAGTTTTCCTTTGCTGAAACTGGAGCAAGAGAAATTTCCTGAGAAAATGTTTGAAATATCTCACTAATACATTCCTTCTGGTAAGGTTTTTTTATTGTTTGAAAAGAAATCGTGCATCAATATTTTAGCTAGTGTATACCGGAGAATCTGAAAATGAGATGCCCTCTCTTTACTTTACTAGGGAAGAAACAAAAAATGAATGTTACATGACAGAACTTGTTTAGTTTGGCTTAGTTTCATTGTAATTCAAAATGACTTATTTTTTAAAGTCTACAGAAATGTCTCTGCTTTACAGCTATGTCAACCAGAAGAAAAAAGACTTCCTCCGGGACAGTGCCTACGGGGATGCACATAGAAATATCCTTGAGGTTATAACCTCAGAGCTACACGGAGAGCAGCAGCTTATGGCAGAGCATTTTGACAGCTGTACTTTCCTGTGAAGTAGCACTGAGTATCTTGCAACATTAAGACTCCCAGGGCTTGGGTGTGTTTTGGTTTTTTTTTTTTTTTTTTATAATCAAACACCAGAACTTCAAGAATGGTGCAAATAGTTTAAAGAGAAACATCTTATACAATGAGTGAAAGACTCAACTGTAAGTGGAATTGTAAAATAAGTAACTATAAAATTGCAGTTTTGGGACTAAACTGTATACATTGTTTTTTCTGTTTAAAAACAGGGACAGAAAGTTGTCTACTTCTCTGAAAAAATGAGGACTCCTGGGTAGCAGGAGGAGTTCTAAAAGTAAGACAGTGCATTTTCCTTCTGTTGCTGTGGATGCTAGAAAGAAGTAGAGGAAATTCAATTCTAGAAAACAAGTAAATCAAAAGTTGGAAAAAAAAAGTTGGACCTTGATTCAAGAAGAAATTGTTTGAAGAAAGATAAAAATGCAGAATTATAATACAGAATAGGAGGAAAAATAATGTAAAACATTGATACGTGAAAATTTGTAGATACTTGATAGCAAACTCAGAGACAGATCTAAAGCTTGAGATGAAGAGCCTGTCTGCTGCCCTGTATCTTAACCTTTGATAGTTTTATCCAAGAAAAGCAGATACAAAAAAACTCACCTGCACTCACTGTAGGTAGATATAAATGACTAATAAATGCGAGAGGCACTGCATGTTTGTTTGAAAGTTCCCATACCACTGACTTGGTTTTAGGATGGAAGAGAAATTCTGAAGGAATTTTCAGAGCCTTCCAGTATTTCTATTTTCATCTTAATATTTGACTTGGAGTTAGGATAATCAGAAACAAATATAAAGCATATGTTGTCTCTTAAAAAAAGTATTTTTTTCCCTCCTCTCACAAAAGATGTGCAATGTGGTGATTGTTTTCTCCCTGCAAAGTGCTGATATCTTATCTTCTTACCACTGAAGAAATGTGAGGAGTTCGTTTCATCTGTCTCTGGGGAGAAAAATATGAAACTCTACCCATACAAAAATTAACAGTTTTTACTTGAGCTGTCTTTAGTCAGCACTGTTTTCTGTGGGTTTTACTCCTAAACCAGATGCAAATAGGAATGGGATGAGAACCACAGATTAATATATATTATGTTAACAATTTCATTTGCAACAAGTCAAATTCTGTTAGTTTCTGCCCTTTGATAGGCTATATATGTATTTGGAAAACAAACAGAAGAGTTCAGGTCTGTATGTGCAGCTCTTTTTCTCAAGTCACTTTCCAATAGAGGAAGAAAAATCCAGCGTATGGGGTTGATATTTATATAATAATGTCTTTTAATATATGAAGGAATTTTATATGGTTGCTTCTACAGAGAAACCTGTCAGAATCCCTTGTGTTAGGCTGAATTACTTAGGGGAGGGGTTTATGATAGATAGCAGGTGTGATGGGGTGGCTGATGTTCCGAGCTGCTATGGTTTACATATTCCCAGTGTTCACTTGTCCTGAGAAGCTGTTGCATTGCCATGGTGCTGAGCTGGAGCTGATGCTACAGTAGAGCCAGAAAACGTTGACACTTGTGACCATCAGCTGGAGCACAGAATACAAACGAGTTTTAAGAGAGGCAAAGGGGGAGGTGGGGAATGAGTGAGGTGAATGTTAAAAATTGAAATAATAGGTGTCAGCTAACTCAGTTGGACTGGAACAAGTTAGGAGATGCTGACGCAAAAGGGACGCTAGAGAGCAGATGATCATAATGAGAAAATGGGGAAAGTGATCTCTCCAGCTGCCACAGCAGCAGCCAGAAAAAAACCCGAAGTGAAGGACCTCTGAAGGTCACTAATCCGTCAAGAGCTAACTAGCTTGTAAATGGTGCCAACATTTCTATTGTATGTGCAAATGTTGAAAATGTCACTTACTACTATGAGCAGTGCAATTTACTTGTGCAAACTGATAAAACACAATAGGGAACATCCAGTTAATATAATGATTTCATTCAGCCATCTAATGAAAAGAAATTTTTCTGCTCAAGATTAGAAGTTGGATTAGATGCTTTCTTACACAGTGACAAAACAATAATACCAAGTGCTATAAAAAAGGCTTTCATAGGGGAAATGTAATTTGAATTGTAGTAGTTGTAGGTTTCTGTTAAATATTTTAGTACCTAATAAATATTCCAGCAACAATGTAGATGAATTTTAACAGAGTGTCTTGCTGGTACTGCTCATGCTAATTTGCAAGATTTACAGCAATTACCATTCCTGAAAGCTAAAAAATGGTGAGTTATTTCATGAACACATAAAACAAGGTCTTTGAAAGGATTTAACAGGACTCTTAAAATGAAATATTTGGCTCCGATATAATTTGAGCTGGATACAAAATTAAAGTGCACTGTCATTCCTCGCATTCATAAAAATAAATTATTGTGTATTGTTTCTCTCTATTTCTGAATATAGATCAGTTTGAAAGAAATTAGATATCTCTATTCTCTTGTTGCTGAGGGTTTTGGGAGGTTGCTGTGTGCATATCCAAATAGCTAATTAACCCTGGAATCAAAGAAGCCTGTCTCATAAGTTTATGTATGGTAAAATAGAAAGATTAGTCTTTTAAATAGCTGGAACTTTTTGTAAAAAACATATTTATAAATCTGATTCAATTTTAATGGTTTTTCCATGTGTTCCTTAGGACATCCTATCTGCAGCCATTTCAGCAGGTATCATATATGTAAGGATTTTGTCTTTTAAAGGGGAGTCAGAGAGGCAGCACATGAGAGGGAGTTCACAGCATTGCAGTTCAGAGATGAAAACTTGATTGTATTGAAATCAATGAGAAAAAAATCTAATGATTAGTTGGGCAGGTTTTATTTATTATTGACAGTTGGCTAGAAGTTCGCTTTGAGGTTTTAAATGAAAGAATTTGGGTGTGCTCTTCCCTCCCACTGATGTTTATTGTCCTGTTCAGTTTTCATGCATATGTATGTATATACATACGTAATATGGTACTTAGAATCATAGAATGGTAAGGGTTGGAAGGGACCTTAAAGATCATGTAGTTCCAACCCCCCTGCCATGAGTGGGGACATCTTGCACCAGACCAGGCTGCTCATTAACTTCGTTAATATTACTTTGTTTTTCATCTCCTTTAGGGTTCTTATACTGACTACTCTAAGACTTGAATTCATAATAATTTTTTGTAATCAGCAGGAAGAAAAACTAGAAGTCTATGATTTTTAATTTTGTATCAAATCTCTGATAAATATTATGTACTAGAACAAAAATTGTTCTCTCAAAATTATCTGCTTTTACACAATGCCATATATAAATGGCATAATGCCATATTTAAACTATTTGCGGTTGAATGGTGTAGAAACTTTCTTGATAATGGTTTATAAGCTGGTAGTTTATGATTGAATTGATATCTTTAGAAGATACGAAGAGTTGTGTAAAGTGCTCTCAGCATGTATCTATGCAAGTAAAATTCTCTATCAATGTCTTTGCTGAAGTTAGGTAGTTCAAAAAAGCAACCACCACCAGCACATCATGTGGTTTTCCCACACACATCCAAAATGGTCTTTGATCATTTGAAGCTCAAGTAGAGAATTAAAAGTATAAAAAGTAGTAAACTACTTTATCTTGGTTCCAAGGGAGGAAACAAATGAAAAATGAGAGTATGTATAAAACCAAACAGGTATACATGGTAACACATAGCTGTAGGTGTGCAATTGTAAGCATGGAAGTGGTAAATTTTCTCTTAGCCTCTGAGTGTAGCCGTGGGAATAATTTAGTTGTATACTCTAGCCATTCTTTTCTTCAGGTGCTCAAAAAGCATGCTCTGTGCTGCAAACCAACTATTCCACACCATGTTAGAAAATAAAATGGATATTTTTGTTACGAACAGTGTATTTTTAATAGGAATATACTGATAAATGTGTACATATTCTCTTAATATAGACCCAAGAAAAGTTTCTGAACTTGATGATATTCTTCAATATTATGCTTTCACAACATGGTGATGGTACATGTCCACTGAAATGTAATTGATAATAGCATGGTAGCAAGTGGACATCTCTTCAATTTCACTTGAAAATTAAGGTTAGTTTTTCTGAGAAAGAATGGAAGGCTGGGCTGTTTCCAGTTGTATTCTTCAGCTGCTCTGTTTGCAGACAATCTTGTGTGTAAGCTATTTTTAATGAATATGTGCCACCATAATCACAAGGAACTCCTAAATTTGTGCTGCGTGTGGCATACTGGCATTTTAAAGTCATGTATGTACAATTTAATTAGACTATGCTTTTCCTTCTCATTTTGATACCTGTATGTATACCACTGCTGTGTCTACACCTTTTCTTGCCCTTGTTTGCAAATGATATAGAATAAGCATGCCAAAAGCATGTTTACGTTGTGGGTTGAAAGAGAGACTCTTGCTATTAACTGTTCAAGTGGTAGAGAGGCACCTGAGTGTCAGGCTGACGGTAAGCCAGGTTCATGACTGCTTTTGGTCTAAACATGAGTGTCTTCAGCCCATCCTTGAATGACCCATGCAACTGCAAAGTTTCCTACTCATAACAACAACTTAGTCCAATTACATCAGTTGCCTGGTATTCACTTGCTTCAGCCAGTTGCAGGAGCCTCCTTTTTGAAACGGCCATGAGTAGGCTTGAGACCAGAAGTTCATTTCTGCCATGGCATGCTGAAAGAGCAGATGGCTTCAGGGTAGGAAGCAGTGTTTTTGCTCTTCTGGGGCGATGAGAAGGATGTGCTGCTTACTGGACTCTCTACCTAGAATCCAGATGTACAGGAGAGAGGAAGTAGGGGAGGTGTAGTACCTTCATTTGCAAAAAAATTCTGAAAAGGTTCACCAAGTATTGTTTACTGCCATGCTGTCATGGGGTTTTGCTCAAGCAATATGCAATCAGCTGCAGTATTTCAGGTCGTATTCAGCCTCAATCTGTAAGTCCGAGTAAGTCTGCATCTTTAGCATGGTTGTCAAAATAAGGAAGGCCAGTCAGAGAGTCTGCCTAGTTATGAAAGTTGTTTCTTTCTCAAAACTCTTAGTGCTGGGAAGATAAATATGTGTGGATGCTCTTTTATGTACAAAGCAAGGTGTGCCTCAGTTAGCATGAGATGCATGTTGCCATTGGGATGGACATCAGTTGTTATTTTCTTTAATGACTCTGAACATGCAGAGAAAGCAGCACTGTAAATAAAGTTGAGTGGAATTTTGTATTTTGGTATAGATTTGTTCACATTATGTGTGAGTTATACAGAATATGCTAATCCAGATCCTTTCTTCCTTGACTACTGAATTATTTTTAGAAGTTTTGAAGTAAATCTGGTAAGTTATTCATAGTTTATAAGTATTTCTGGGAATAGGTGTTTTAAAAATTTGTCACTTTGTGCAAAATAATGGGGAGTGGCATAAGGAAATAAAAGTATATTTTTAAAGTCAGCTTGAAATAATGTGACACTTCCCCCAGTGCTAAAACAATACACATGTACGTATCCCCAGTAGAAGAGAGAAGTGCACGTGCTGGAAAGAGTCCAAAAAAAGGCCGTGGTGATGATGATGAAGGGACTTGAGCATCTCTCCTCTGAGGAAAGGCTGGGAGAGCTGGGATTACTTAGGCTGGAGATGAGAAGGCTGGGGAGGAAACTCATCAATGTGAAAAAAATGTGAAGGGAGAGTGCAGTCTCTTTTCAGTGCTGCCGAGGGACACGACAGAATAAATTGTATTAATTTAATTAATTGTAAAAGTATTCCATAGCATTACTATAATATTATGAATGTTGTGTTACTTAGATACCTTAATGATTTTTTTCTTACATGTCTACATGCTTGTCCTTCTCTAGTTTCCTTTGAGGTCAGAATACCGTGGGTTTATGACTGTAATATTTTTTGACCTTGAATTAACAGGTACTCTCAGTGTCAGTTGTTTGTTCCAGGATTAACAAAGTTTTAAAAACAGGTGGGTATTTCTGTAAGACTAGGAAGCGGGTTGGATTGACTAAGTGAGGAATGCACAGAAATAGATGTGTTGGGGAAAAAAATATTCATAGTTCTGAATTTTGCCCAGCCAGGTACAAAATAATCAAACTTTGTTTGAAGAAATTATTTCTTGATCATTTTAACCTATTTTAATTATGTTATGGATCTCAGCTTTTGTATTGGGAGGGAAGGGTAGGCAAAGAACTGTCAGGGTGTGAGAGTTAATACAAATAATATTCTTATAATGGAGAGGAAATTAATGTTAAAGGCAACAGAGAAGATATTATCACCAACTATTCTTAAATACCCAAATCCTTCTTTGTAGCTTGATTTTTTTTAATGTTTGTTTTGCATTTACATTTCACAGTTCTCAATAAAATTAAGTGTGACTGAATTGATATTTCCAGCCTTTTTTTCTTAGCCGGAGGAAATTCAATTAACAGCAAGGACAGAGGAAAAAGATAACAAATCATTATTAACCTTCTTTTTACCTTTTTTTTCCATGTAGGTTTAGCTTCAGCAAAACCAGATTTCAAAGAAAGATGTTAGACACTTAAGGAGCTTGTAAATAACATCTCCAGCTGGTTTTACTGATTTTGTGTTAAACAAATTGTGCTTTGCAATTTTATAAGTGTAATGGGTCCTTTTTGCTAATTTATTGGAATGATGCTCCATTTTTGCTTTACACATTTTTAAAGCTGTTATTTATAGTTTAAGTATTTTCAACATCAGGACTATGCTGAAGTCTTTATTTTTATAAACTAGCTTTGGTGTCTTAGCATAAGATCGACAACATGCATTCCGCTGGCTTTTTCCTTCTGGAAATGGAGTTTGAATGGCTTAGAAAATAAACAGAAGAATACAAAATGAGATCAGGCATAGCATGAAAAAGGAAGAAGCTTTTCCTGAAGTAGGCAAAATGCAGAAAAATGAGAAAATAACAGATGCCAGAATCCTTACTAAAGGGAAGACATCAAAACCATTTGTACATAAGTGTAATTGCCCCGTGTCACAAATAATCTCTTCTGAAAGATGCGACAAAAGTTACTGGCGTGAGGAAGTATTCCCATGTTTCATCATACCCTTTTGGATGTTTTCTTCCTCAAGATTGTGTGCTGCTGACATATGTGACATTGAATTATGAAATTGTTCCTTATCATAAACACCTTAAAATTATACATGTACTTAAATTGGACTAACGTCATGGAAGATACGTGTGATCGTTAAGGACTTCATTCCTTTACTTACAAAAGTAAAGACTGCAACCATATCCTTGTCAGTTTGCATGCTGGGAAGCAATATGAATACCATTTTGATTACAGTGGCTGTGGTGTGAGTCATAAATGCTATAGATCAGTGTACTGACAGTCGAGCAGTCTGTGTTGTGCTGGCTGGGACTCTTGCTTACAGTCTGTGTGCTGTGTTTTAAAGTCAACTATAGTATTTCTTAAAATAGCTGTCACCATTTTCTCAAGAAATGGCTACAAAGAAGAAATGGACAAAGTGGTTGCTGCAATTAATGAATGAATATTTATCGTATACACTATAGGACATGAGAGGAAGAAAACAGCATGTGTCAGGCAGGAATAAAGGGAGGTCCCTAAGTTTTCAATTCTGGTCCCACTGAAAACAGTGACTTTTTATAGCTATACCTCCTAGTGCTTTATGAAGCTTGCCTGTATGACAGAAGCTGACCTGTTAACATGTCTGGAGGAGACCTCCAGGTACGTGTCTCTCCTCTTTCTCCCTTTTCCCCATACCCTGTTTCTATAGGAAGACAGTCTGAGTGCATAGACTGGAAATGAGATCTGGTCTATATCCAGTATACTCTGGTATAGTCTGCCAGGTCTTCAGTCTGAATGAGCCTCTTGGAGGGTGTCTGCTCCACAACTGCAGCAAAGTTTTTGGTGGGATTTTTTGACACGAGGAGAGAAATCTGGTTAAGTCGTCTGCAAAAAGTTTGCAGGCAATTGGGAGTGAATTGGTAACTCATCCAAGATAAGCAGGGCAAAATTCTGGGGATTCCTTACTTCAGGAATCTTGACCTCCAAAAGAATTTGCTAAGTCCAAGGAATTTTTGCCAGATAAAGAGATGAAAATTGATTGCAAATGTCTGCCTTGTAAGGTAGTTTTAGCAGCAAGTGTAGGAGAAAAGCAGACTGGAAAAAAATACAAGACTTGGACCAGTTTGAACTGATGAGAATTTTGCCAGTACTGGCAAGATTTTACCCAAAACATTCAATTTATGAGATGATTGCCAGCTAATGAAAGAAATATGAGCCTCTTAAACTTGTGTTTGCAGTATAGTGATAATTTACTTTCAAGAGATACATTTTGATGGTAGGCATGATATAGGCATACTTCCACTTCTTTCTATTTCAAAGGTCATTGCAGCCTAGAATTTATGCAATGTAAAGTCTAGAAACATCTCATGTTCTATAGGACCTTGTTCTACAGAGAAACGCCGATTACAAATTGTTTGAAAGGTGTATTTTTTGTCTTTATTTCTATCAGTAAGTTCCAGTGGACAAGTATAGTGTGTTGGTATTGGCATACTCCTAGTTGCCAAAGAAATTAGGAATAGTAAACTAACCTTAAAAATGTATTTCATATATTACAGAAGGTAGAGCTTTGAGGTGAAATCCTTGTTCCACTGTCAGTGGGACAGGCAGACAGTGAGCCAGTAGGATTTTTCAACAGTTTAATTTCTGATCCTTTTAAAGGTCTGTTTTTGATGCATGCTTGTTTACCTGGATTCCTGAGGAAGTCATACTGATACTAAATGGCTTAGGCAGTATCATGGAAATGTGTTTCTCTGGTGTAGCTGGTGGTATCTGCTTGAGCAACATTACATAGGTAAGATTAGCTATGTGCATGACATCTGCATTATATTTTGTGTCACGATATGAGGCAGGTTGACATTTTCATTTTATTTAGAGTTTTACTGAGTGAGACACATCAAGGAATGATTATTTTGTTAGCCGCACTGGGGGAAAACGAGGGAGGAAGAAAAAGAAATGGATTTAGAAACAAGACTAAATATTTTATCCCTCCCCCCAAAGGAAAAAATGCATGCCGTTTTATGGAGCCTAAATGTGTTTGCTGGGAAATAAATAAATGAATTACAGAGAGCACTTCCTAGCCATAAATGTAAGTCATGCAGTGAGTCATAGAAACTTGTCACTGTTATGGGAGTGATTCTCAGAGAGGGGGAATATCACAAGCAGGACAATGGCAATTACATAGAGAGATTACCCCTCCGCCCCCAGCTTTAGTTTCTTTTTGAATATGTGTTCTGTGCCTGCCTGAAACAATGACAGCTCATCCTTGTCCTAAATGTAATAATCTAGTTTTCCTCTTCTTCACTTGTATGCACAGAGGACCTGCATCTACACAGATTCATTTCTCTGTAGGCGTTTTTAAGTTTCTGCTTCCTTTCTGCTGAAGATAGATATACCTAGGACCAAATCTGGGATTGATTCTACTCCATGCTGCCATGCTATTGAGGATGATGTTGGGGCAATACTGGATAAAGAAGGGTGAACATGACAGATTTCTGGTTTGCAAGTATGGCAGCTGTTTCAGTTGGAGAGTCTGAGTGTCAAAAGCAGACAGATTTTGCACCACAGATACGATCACAACTAAAACAATGTGAAGCTCCACATGTAGTAAGCGGAAAGAGACAGTCTGGTTTGGAGTGTTTAAGCAAGGAGCTTTTTCATTCACTATATAGATTTAGATTCCTAAAACACCCAATCAATCATTAAACATGAGTCATCCAAATATCCTTCAGTTCTTTGCGGCACTGCTAGCCATAGTTTCACTAGTGTTGTCCCTAAACATCCCAGCTCAGGGCCTCCCAAAGAACAAACATAAGAGAAAAATCAAAGCAGAGAAGTATTTAAAAAAATAAACCCAAGAAATTGAAAGTTGGGCTGGCTTCATTCCTTTGCAGTGATTTTTTTCTGCAACCTTTCTTTCATAATCCTTTGTTTTGTGACTGTTTTGGAATTAACAAGACCTCTGAAGAGAGATCGTGCAGAGTGCCATCTAGTTGCAGGCCTCCAGTCATGACAAATGTAGGAAAACTTGGTAAGAACAGATTAAATAAGTTTTGTGTGAGAGTGCATGTTATTTTCCCTGCTCTTGGGCAAGATGCATTAGGTGACTCCTGAAATTCCTTCCATCTATCTTCCACTATTCTGTGATTTATGGAGTAGTGACTCATTTCTTTGTCCCTCCTGACTGGATAGAAAGCTCCTGATCCTTTACAGTTTGATGTGATTACCACAGCAAATGTGACCTTTCCTCACCACTTGCAGGTCTGTGTTCCCCCACAAGTAGTGGTAGACCATTGAGTACTAGGTGTTTGCAGAGCACAGTATTTGTTTGAGAGAAAAGCAAATTGAAGGAAAATGTAAACAATTTAAACACAACTAGCTTACTGGAAATTACCCCTTGGCTATTTGAGATCATCACTAGTAAAGTCAAGTTTTCATCAGTTTTTAATTCTGTAGTGGTGCATTTTCAGCTGTTCTTGAGTGAATCTCAACAAAGTTCTTGTGTCTACATGGCACCAAGCAGAGCTGTGTGAAGATACTGATCTGGTCTGAGAATCATCTCTGTTAACCTGGTGTAGTGCTTGAGCTAATAAGCCTTCCTCTTACATGGAGTCAGCTTTTTGATTTCTGCATGGTGGCAGATTTATACAGGATTCTGCTATTTAACTCTGGAGCTTAAGATGCCTTCATATTTTTGGCTTTTAGGCTTATTGATTCTAAACAACGATACATATCATTTTACAGTTGTGCAAAAGGAAACTTCCAGATGTATTTATTTGCTGTGTGATGTATGCCAGCTACCTTATGATGTTTCCAGGCTCCTGAACAATGTGGTGATTCAGTATGTTTAGGAAATGGATCTATTTCAAAAGACCACAACATCAGACATACTCATATTTAACGGTCCATGCTTCCAGGAGCTCATATTTGTCCTTATGAAGTAAATGGATTTCAATCATAAAAGCTGTTTTAATGAGAACATACGTTAACTTTGGGAATAAAATCAATGGACACAACCCAGAGTTTAATTTCTTTTTTAAGAAAGGACAGCTGTTGGTCTGGAACTATCTGTGTGTTTACACTTAGAGCAGATAAAGATTTTTATGGTTTAAGCAGATCAACATATGAAAGTCTGATAGATTTTTGTTTCTAAATGAGCAATTTTTTTCTTGTTTTTCTCTGTAACAAACCTGCTGCAAAACACTGGACTAGTTTTTTTTTTTTTTAAATATCAGTAGTCACCACGGAGCCAAATTACCAGTTTGGAATAATTGCCAATTATTCTTTCTATAAGGAAACTAGACCCAAATGATTAGGAAATACTATCTCCATGATTCTGAGAAGTGTTTCTAGTTCCTAAACTCTGTATATAGCACAATCAGTGAATTTTCAGAGGAAATGACCTTGTACCACTGGAAAAACAGATTTGCATCTGAAAGATTACATTACAGGAGTAGAATTGTAACAGTTGTCAAGCAAAAAGAATGGCTTGTATTGATGGCTGTCATGATGGCTTTTGAGATTTGTAATTGACTATTGACAGCAGACCATTGCAATGATCTTTCTGCCAAAATGAACATCTGCTGATGTGTGAATTGCATAAAAAACAGCTCTGTGAAACTCTCTGCATAGATATCTCTAGTTTCATTGCCGTGTTAATGTGCAATGGAACTTTACACTGAGAGTTCTGTGAAGGTAAGTTTATATTTCTGTTCACACCAATCTTTTTCAGGTCTTTGACTGAAGCCTGCTGGGTTGGGTATGTCTCTGTTAACAGAAGGAACCTTACCGCTCTCCCCTCTGCAGTTGCCAAAACTTACCTGAGAATTTGTAAACATTTGGGCACTTGGCCCAGCTGCAGTTCCTTGTGTCAACACTTCTCTGCCATCTGTACCAAATTTAGGCAGTTTAAAAATATCTTAGGGATGTCTGCACCAGCTGTGGGCGTACCTTCAGGTATGCTGTGGGCATGCATGTATTTCCTAATGTTCTTTTCTGATTATGACTGCAAGATGGTGGAGAGTCAAACTGTTGGTACGTTTGTTAGGGAGCAAGGACAGCAGTATCTTACGTAAGCAGGGATCTCGTCAATGTTGGTAGGGTACACTGATGGACCTAAACCAATTCCTTTAGGAGTTGATTATGCTTATGTAAGGTCTATTGTAGATGCTTGCAAATTTGGAGGTCAGTTCTTGCTGCACCACCAGTCAGTGGCTGTGGCCCAGCTGCACACAGTCTGCTTTCGGTGAGTTAGTTCATTTCCTGTTCTTACTGAAGGTGTCAGAAATGCTAAATAGACCTTATAGTTCTACTTATTTTGGCTGTAGAGTACCTTTAAAAGCAACAGCAGACTACAGTCCTGCTGCTTTGCATGTTGCTGTCTATGCCTTCTGCTTTTGAGTTTCTGAGATGACAGATGTGCAGAAATCCCAGAAAAAGGCCCCTACCCATCCTCTGAGTAACTCAACTCTTTACGTGAGGTACAGGTGGTCTGCTTGTACGTGATCAATTATTTGCAGCCATTTTATGAATGCAACAGATAGTGTCCATATGAGGTTAATATGGAGGTAATATGTTAATATGAGGTAAGCGTTGTATTCTTAAAACTTCCAATGTTGAGAGATTTGCGTGTAAAGTAAGTACAAATTGCATTTAACAGTAATCTTAACTAATCTGTATGCTGCCCAATATATGTACTGGACATGACTGTTATTTACATTATCCCTTTCAAAAGTGTCTCTTTTGCTGGGGGAGCTGGCGGATGTCATTGCTGAGCCACTCTCCATCATCTTTGAGAGGTCCTGGAGGACAGGAGAGGTGCCGGAGGACTGGAGAAAGGCCAATGTCACTCCAGTCTTCAACAAGGGCAAGAAGGAGGACCCAGGGAACTACAGGCCGGTCAGCCTCACCTTCATCCCAGGAAAGGTGATGGAGCAGCTTATCCTGGAGGTCATCATCAAGCAAGTGGAGGAAAAGAAGGTTATCAGGAGTAGTCAGCATGGATTCACAAAGGGTAAATCATGCCTGACCAATCTAATAGCTTTCTACGATGACATGACTGGCTGGG
>Ga0181612_159404_pt1 | contig 15722 bp, 10 predicted proteins | sample HoacroProtozoa21_FD_119630 | JGI IMG/M metagenome (GOLD analysis project Ga0181612, IMG submission 119630) | Hoatzin crop microbial communities from Cojedes, Venezuel. Combined Assembly of Gp0051906, Gp0051904, Gp0051908
AAAAAGTAAAAATGGGGGAAGAGAAAAAAGAAAAAGGGTTGTGGGTCCTCCCACCGCCCCCCCCCTACCCTTTTTTTTCTCCTTTCGGCCCCCCTCCCCCCCCCCCCCCCCTCCCCGGCCCTGTTTCATGCCAGTGCTTCCCACTTGCTATGCTTTCTTCGTCTAAGTGGTATCGAATTTAAGTATTAGGCCTTCAGGGAAGGGCTGCTTTCTTACTCTGTGTATGTGACTTCACAGTGGCATTCAGATATCACTGCCGTATTGGTATCTTTTAGCATAAATAGGTAAAGTAAACCTTCTAAAACTGTGAAATAACACAGAAATAGTTGTGGGTTTTTTTTAATTGAGAATTTTTGTATGCCATTTCCAATGAACTGAAAGCATCTGGTGTGCAGAGCTGAGTGCTGAATGTTTTTTTCATATATGCCCATGTCCTTTATTTGCATGCAAGTACTCATTCTGCAGATACTAACATGAAAAATCCTCTGTTCTTCAGTTGGGTTGCTTGAGAGTGCAATAAGTATATGAGGGCAAAATCGGTGCGGTGTTACTCACTGCTTGTCTTTTCCTCTTTCTTCTCTCTGTATCAGACTTCTCACCCACCCAGTCAAAGGATACAGCAATGTGATTTACAGAACTCATCTCACACCTGCAGTTAATTCAGATGAGGCTCTCTGGAACACATGGGTTTCTAAAATCTGTGTGGGAATAAACAAATGTTTGCTCAGACACCAGCACTGATTCAGGGATGATTTATGAGTAGCAAGGCGGGCTATGTGGTAGGTAATTTGTTTTCAAGCTGACTGGACTCACCCAGATTTTTGCAAAATGGAGGTTTTTATTTGTGCCTTAGCCAACCTGTCCAAGCTGTCAGCAATAAGAAAGTTGCAGAATTTGTGATGATCGTAGATGCTTTTCTCCCAGTAGATAATTACAGTTGTGACAAAAGTTACATTTATCTCAGATAATTTCTAAACAAACACTGTACGTTTCAGAAAGGTCTCTAAGAGGCCAACTGAGGCAAAAAAAGAGGGTGGAGGAGAAGGAAGTGCTGACTTACTTCTGGAGACATTTTAGAGAAGAGGTGTGAGGAAATGAGCGTGTAGTTTTCCTGGAGAGGTGTGTAGGAATCCAGTAAAGAGTTAACTCTGCTATTACATCCTAAGAATCAGAAGGTGCTACTGAAGTTGCAGCATTTTTTTATTAAATAATTTCTGCTTCTCGACTCTTTTCTCACTTGTCGTTTCTTGACTAAAGTTATCAAAAGCTTCTTTGTCAGTGCAGCCAAAGTGTACCTTTATAATATGGCACTCTTTTGCCTATTCTGTCTGGGGTCCGAAAGTTTCCTTAATTTTGAGTGTTTAAAAGCTTAAAATGGTGGAGTGCGCTCTGTGCATGGAAACTATTTCACCTGACTGGCAATGTGGGATGGTAGGGCAAATATATCTTAGGAAATATGAAGACAAAATGAGTACTTGGAGACGAGAAAAATGCAAATTTCTTATGTACTTAAACAGTAATTTTGGTAAGCTTCACTAAAATGTTTATCCAAACTTTGTTTGTTGTCTGTCTTACAGCAACATGTTATCCAAAATGCAAAAATGGTGGGGAGTGCCTCAGACCTGGAAAATGCAGATGTCCACCTGGCTATGGGGGTAGATACTGTCATAAAGGTGAGTAAAACCCAAGCAAGTGATAGCTTGGAAAGACAAGATGTTTGGAAACAGGCAAAATTAATGTAGGACTCCTCAAGTCCAGGATCTAATGCTCTTTGAAATAATGACTTTAATTCCTTAGACCTCTGACCTTACTGTCAAAAAATGCATGGCCTGGAGGATCTGCGTGCTGGCAGGAGAATGAGGTGGAGTGTATGTACTGAAATTTGTTGTGAGAATCTGAGATAATTCGGTCCCTTGGAAAATAGCTTGTTTATGTGTTATGTAAATATTCTGTAGTTTAAATGCCTTTTAGCTTTTAACAGACTTTCTGGATAGTTTAACGAGATGACTTGTGTAGATACATATTTCTGTATTAGCTGGTTGAGACTTTTGTGTACTATCTGCAAGATGGTAGTATTGAAGGCAAGTTGCTAAAGATCTGTGAGGCAATGTATTGTTGATAGGTAGTGGGAGGTGGCAGAGATGACGAGTAGCAAAAATGAATTTTTATGGCTTTGTGAAGCCTGTTGAATATATGCATGGATTGGAAAAGGCAATCCAGGAAAACATTGTGATGTTGTTATGAGCTGATCAGACTACTGATGATAACTTGAGTTCTGGGATAAAAGGGGAAGCAAACTTGAAATATTTGAGAGGAAAATGATGTAGCAGGCAAGATATCCCCAGAAAGTGAAGGAAAAGAAAGCATTGTTTTCCTTTCAGAAGAAAAGCCTCAACCTGGCACTTAAAAAATTTCTAGAGGTTCTTTTTGAACAGACGCTGGTAAATTAATTGGGCAGTCATCACTATGTTGAGAACTTCATAAGCATTCTGTCTGACTGTGGTCACAGCAGCTAGCAACACCTCACAGGATTCTCTATATGTGCTTGATATACATTCTCTGGGCGTTTTCTCTATTTCCTTTGAATGTGAAATAGCTACAAGAGTTTACCTGGAATGTAACGTAATGGGTACTTGAGGAAGGAACCCAGCTAGCTTCTCCAGCTCTTTGGAGTGTTGTTGTTGGGTTGTCTGTGGGCTTTTTTGTTTTGTTTTACTAAAGCTGTATTTGGTATTTTATGAAGAAAGTGTGACCTCAGTGTACCTAATGTGGTAACATCTGTCTCGGTTTGCAGAAGCTTGAACTGTAGCTCTAGGATATTAACTAGACTGAATGGGAATTCAACTGCCAGTGACAATAATTTGATATTAAAATTGTTAATATCATAGAGGAATAACAAAGATGAGAAAGTGCCTTCTAATGAAGAACTGTGACACAGTACTGTTGTGTAATGGGAAATAACAGTTTATTTTGAGCAAACAGAACAGTGTTGACAGCAGTGAGGTAAACTGGAGCATGGTCAGCTTCATTTTCCAGCGAAAGGATTTTTTTTTTTTTTTTTTTCTTAAAAGCCAACTGAGAGCATAGGTTTGTGGAGTCTTGGTAGGAACCCCACAAGAAGGGGGAATTTGACCTTCTCAGAAGAGCCTGAATCAGAAGCAAGATAAGAAGTACTACTTAAACAGAAAAAGCAGAGTGAAGATTCAGTTTATGCTAATTCTACAGTCTAGACTTGGATTTGTGTCTGAGTAAAGGTCCCACTTGTATTTGTTACTGTGTTCTCCCTGTGAGGCAAAGGATGCACTTGTGCTTACCTTTAAGGTGGAGTACTGTGGCATATGGAGCCTGGATGTACCAGCTCGCAGTGCGGTGCAGTGTGCTGCAGAATCACACAGAGTCACAGAATGGGTGAGCTTGGAAGGGACATCTGGAGGTCATCTTGTCCAACCCCCCTACCTAAGCAGGGCCACCTAAAGCTATTTGCCAAGGTCCACGTCCAGACAGCTTTTGAATATCTCCAAGGATGGAGACCCCACAACTTCACTGGGCAACCTGTGCCAGTGCTTGGTCACCCTTGCAATATCCACCGCTCTGCCCCCATCTGCCAGGCCATTCGTTTCGTCATAAAAGTGTGTCAGGTTGCTCAAGCGCAGCTTCCCTTTGGTGAAGCCATGCTGGCTATTCCTGATGATTTTCTTGTCCTTAATGTGCCTGGAGATGGTTTCCAGGATCAGCTGCTCCATCACCTTCCGAGGAACTGAGGTGAGGCTGACTGGCCTGTAGATCCCTGGGTCCTCCTTGCCATTCTTGAAGATTGGAATGACATTTGCTTTCCTCTAGTCTTCAGGCCCTTCTCTCCATCACCACAATCGATCAAATGCAATCAATATGAAATACATTAACTTACACTGTGTGACAAAGAAATACGCAAGCAAGCTTTGAAGAGCTTTTCTAGCTGTGCTACAGTTAACTTGTTTGTCCTTGTGCATTCAGCATTTGTGCCAAAAATCTATTAGCTGAAATCAGAACTGCTAGGAACTTGTGGCAGAATAGAAATTTGGGCTTTTTTTTCTGCCAAGTATCAAGCAGACATCCCAACTATCCATCATTATAACGGAGGATAGTTGTTTCTCTTCAATACAGTGGAGGTGGTTTCACACACCTCTAAAAATACATTTACACCCCTAAAGATACACTTATGTTCATGCTTGTGAAAGGATGCCTTTGATGGTACAGAGCAATGATTGTGCCATATTTCAAAGACAGTGCACACCACAGTTGATACCAATCATATGCCTTCAGGACTTTGTATAGAACGATTCTGGAATGAGGAGGCTGACTTAGATATTTGGCCTTTGGGAAAGCACCACTCAACTTGACTATAGTCATAGGTTCATTTGTCAGAGTAATATCCCCTTCTCTTCTTCCTCTGTAGGTCCTGTCAGGTAAGGAAATCTGTGAATCCTTGACCACACATTACTGGCTTACCAGCTGTGATTTGGCAAGATCAATGAGAACATGCATGCTAGTAGTTACTGCGGTGTAGCTGATGAGCAGTTGGTTCACAGCGGGGGAGGGGAGGAGCTGTGCCATAGCCATAATCATGTTCATTTGTTCAGACTAAATGCTCAACAAGCTTTTAAGTACATGTTCAATTTTAACGGCATTTTGAGTTTGCATTTGCAGGCATGGTTCTGTCATCCTTACTCACTCCTTATGGAACTGTGCCTTGCTCTGAACAGCTGAAATTTTAGTCTTTGCAGATGTGATAAAACAAGCAGTTGATGGTAGACCAGCTGTTTAAGGATGATTATCTGAAGTCCTGTGCTGCTTCTGAAAGGCACTGCTATGCTGTTCTTCCGCAGTAAGCTGTGAAGGAGGCTGTCAAAATGGTGGGGAATGCATCTCTGTCAATGGAGTTGTGAAGTGCCTTTGTGCTTCTGGGTGGACAGGATCAAGATGCCAAGAAGGTGGGTATCTACATTCGTGAAAATATTTATATTGATTCAAAATATAACTGCAGTCACAAAAGTATTTTAAAAGTATTAAGAGGCTGTTAACTATGGAAATGGCATTGCGTTACCACAGAAATGAAGGACCTGCATTATTGGTACACACTCAGATAAAATAGCATCAATTTATTTTGCGTTGAAGTGTACATCTGTTAACATTGAAACCAAAATTCTTAACATAGTACAGAAGTATTTTTTTCCATTTCCACGGTCCTGGAAATGCCTTTAGAGTTATACCAGCTGAGTATCTGGCCTGGAAGAAAATGTGTTTTGCCATTTTGATTTGTATCATCCTGAATCTTTCATTCTGTCAGGATTCTTTCTATCAATTTTATAAATCCTGCTGACTTACCCATTCTTTTCTTCTAGCTATTTGTCCCCAAGGTTGTTGGAATAATGGAGCTTGTGTGGCTCCTGGGATTTGTAGCTGTCCAGCTGGATGGGTCGGTGGAGCATGTCACTTAGGTAAATGACTTCCGGCATTTTTCGTTTATCCTTTTCTCTGCTTGTTTGATTTACCAATGTAGTGTTCACATCTTCAGTGCCTAACAAAGCTGCTAGGAAAGTGTCTTAGAATAGTAAATGAGAGCTGCTTCTGCGTGCTGAGGATCTTACAAGTACATGTAAGGAATAGATGGCTTTTCAGTTTGGTCGGAAAGACAGAGCTTCTCCACTTCCGGTAAATTCAGATGCAGATTTTGGTTGTCACTGAATTCATTACTTGGTATGTCTTGTCAGTATTTCTGAAATATTTTCTACAAACTGAAACCCCAGCATAAAGAACTGAAAATGGCCGTTACAGAAATGCTATCACTACTGATGTGGGTTGGAAGCTTCATTAAATTTTATGGACATGGAAAATTGAAATTTGCTTCACTTTGAGGATGACTTGGCAGAATCAACTCCAGGTGCTCTTAAAAAAGAGTAAGAGGAAGCTGGCTGTAATCAGGATTAGTACTGACTGACATTTTTGCTGAACAGCCACTTGCATTTTCCCAGATTTACATTCACAAAAGCAGATGATGATTATAGAAACTTTAATCTACCCTTGTCTGGCAAGGCCTTGTATGCTCGTAACAGCACTGCCGTGATGCTAAAGGTGATAATCCTGAGACTGTAAAAAGGAAAGTTGGGTTTTTTTGTTTGCTTTCTGGGAGACTGAGAAAAAGCTCATTTAAATGTTGCTTTTGAACTAGATATCATGGGTATAAGGTCTCTGGATTAAGCCCTCTGCATTTGAAGTTTTTGTGTGGCTGTGAGAATCCAAATGAGCTAGTATTAGTTCTTCTGCGATATATACAGTCAAGCAAACATTAACAAATACTTTAACATTCTCATTTGACCAGCAAAACACTTATCCTTTGTATTTGTCAGGGTACCAAGATAGAGGGTGACATTAAAAGGCAAGTATGGGAGATGCAGAGAGCTTACAAAACGCTTAGCTCCATTCCCCGCCCCAGCAATAACGAGTGAAGTGTTCAAGTTCTTAATGTCAAAATAATCACTGTTCCTGAGCTGACTAGATCTGCATCCGGTGTGACCGCTGTTGGTACAGAAGTCGTACGCAAACTACAGCCCCTGGCTTGTTACCCCAACTGGTGTGTAGCTAGGGGGCAGCTAAAGCTGCACCCGCTCAGTCGTCCTCTGCCCTGCTTTTGGGGGAGCGGGGGAGCAGAAGGGTGGTGGGTGAGCAACCGCTGGTAGGTGGCAAGTGTTTTCTCATGGATGTGGATCCAAGAACCTGCCTGAATAAGTTTCAGCAGGAGTTTTTATTGTTCCCTCGTTTTCGTGGAGGCATCCATCTCAAAAATAGCCTGTGCCTTAAAGAACAACAGAAATGATAGTATTTTAAAAGGGGAATGGAGCATGAATAAAACTAGATGTACTGTGGCTGTATTCCGGTGAAGACCACGACGCCATAAATTGAGAGGCTTTGCTTTTCAGTTCTTCCATTATGCTTTTATTTATACTGTCCCAGCACGGTCACTAGGGAACAATTCTGCTACCACAGTGAGACAAAGAAGAGAAATGATCCTGTGTTGTGCTGAAGACATACTGTGTGTCTGGTGTCTCATTTCAGCTGTATGTAAACTACCTTGTCAACATGGAGGAAAATGCATAGCTCCCAACGTGTGCAGATGTCGCCTGCCGTACTCTGGTCTGCAGTGTACAAAGAAAAGGAAGGAATGAAGCAAGTTCAGCAAAGAGAAGCTGCATTTTCTTCGTGTAACTCTTCATACAGAGATGAAGTCTGTGGCAGTGGGAGACCTTAAAACAAATGTGGTAACTAATTGTTTTCAGATCGCTTTTTGTCTTCGTTAAAAGTAAATGCTTTTCTGTATGAAAGAAAAGTACTGCTGATTGTAACAAAGCTGTTAAAGGTATCCAAGTGTGTGTAGTGTATGGCACACGTTTTCCTCTGTTCTCATTTTTCTTCATAAGCAGAAGCGTTAATGTCTTGGTTGATACAGCTGACCTTGAAATAAAATTTACTCTTCAAATAAAGTACTTCAGAATAGATCTATGCTCTTGTTTTTGATTTTTTTTTTCCCCTTTGATGAGAATTACTGGGCTATACTAATGATGTCTTTTTAAAAAACATATGAAACAAAACGTCCTTAATTCAGATTATCAGAAGTGGATACTCAAGTATAATTTACCTTTAATAAGATTACACAGTTGCAGGAGGGAACTTGCAGAGTTTGCATCTTTCTGGAAAATTAGCAAACTGCAAAGCGTGTTATTAAAATCGTGGTTATCACTTTATGTATGCTTCCTGCCCCTCCCCACAATCAGATTTGGATCTAGATCTGTTGAACAGTATTTAAAAAAACAAAACACGGTGCTTGTTCAGACAGTTCCACTGTTACTTTCTAAAAGCTTAATCCATACTGATACTCTAAAAGGATCCTTATCTGGACTACTTCTACAGTTGTATTATGTGATCATCTCTCAACTTCCAGTTATTTCCTTTCCTTACCCCAGTGAGATGGGGAAATGTGTTTATCTCCCTCCTGGAGATGCGGACATTGATGGTTCATTCCTGCTCAAGGCCGTGTTGTTACAGCAGCAGTAGAACAGGAGGCTGCAGCCTGGCAGTGAGGAGAAGCCGTGTCTCTCACGGATGCCCTGCAGTGAGGGTGCTGAGACTTGGCTTCTCGACATGTTCCAGTTTGACCTCGTTCAGGTTTTGCAGCCCGTGGGACAGGCCGCAGGCTGGGCTGAGGCTCCTGCGTTCCCTGTTCCGTGTCCCCTCTGTGCTGTTTCCTGAAGGCTACAGCCGAGGAGGGTTTTACCAAAACATGCAGGTTGAATCAACTTTCTGAGTTTTACCCAAATCCTTTTTTTTTGTTTGTTTTCTGAGAGAGAGACTGGTTTTCATTGTCTTCTAGGTGCAACTGGAATTTTGGGTGGGAGAATTTTACAATGCTTACTTTACTCCATGTGCCTATGTGTTATTTTAATCGTCTGATGGAATAACATTGTATCTGCGTACGAGCTCCCTTGGCAGAGCATGCAGCTTTCAGAGGCAGTAACTCACAGGGACATCCTTCCCACGGATTACAGACCACTGAGCATTGACAAGAAGCAAACAGGGTCTTCTCAGTTACCAGCCTGCTCTGAGAGACCCCGAGCATACGGCGGGCAAACGAAAGCCAGTGGAACAGTTCATGGGACTCCTGCTTTCTGTTACGAGCAGTGGCGGTGTTGTCTGGCTGAGAAGCCTTCCTCTGCCCTGGCTTCAGGGGCTGTTGTGTTCGGTTCAGATGAAACCTGCTACGGACGTGTGTTTGTGCAGGTTTTGTTGCCGGGGCAGGGGACAGAGTAAAAGCGTATGGGGTTTCTTTGTGCTGCTTTTGCTGTGATACTCTGGGTATTGCAGACATGCTGGCAAAAAATATGGTTTTCATGCATGGAACAAGATGATTTCATCAACGGTTCTGGAGTAGGCTTTATGATGATGAAATTCTGTGTCTGTGTCACAGTTCACTACAATAATCATGCCATAATTTAGAAATTCAGGAGTGAAGCTGGATACCTTAGATGACCTACTGGTTGCAGGGAAGTGAGTGGAAAAAAATTAATTGCAGCAGACCCAAGATGTCAGAGTAAATGAGCAGAAGAATGTAAATGTGAAGAGGCACAGTGTCTCCGTATCGCTCCTGAAAAGACTGACTTCTACTAATAAAGCCAAAAGTGACCATAATGGTGATTAGAAGCCAAAAGAGGTATTGGCATCGTTAGGAGCACGACTCCAGGAGCAGTCAGTGAGAGAGACCTGTCACTGGTGTCTGTGAGCAGGCCAGAACAAATGCTGATTTATATAATTCCCTGTTTAGAAATGACTGAAGCAAGCAAGCAGTGATTTGATGGCGCACAGAATGTGATGGCAGATTTTAGAAATACTGCTTGAATGTAGCACCATCTACTGGCCACGGGGCTTTTCGTTGGGGTTTTTCGGTTCTGTTTTCAAGAAATATCATTTCAATCTCCACAATATTTTAAGTGAGTTTAAAAGTGAATTTTCTAGTAGTTATTTTAAAGTAGAAGAGTCCCAGAATGTATTATTAATGACAGTCTAGGTCCCCAGATTATTGTTTCTATGGTTCCGCGTATATTTACCAAAAGAGCTGTCAGTATTCTTTGCCTTTTGTTTGTTTCCCACTCACTGAGGATTGAACATACTGGTTACAGCATGTGATTTTTGGAGCTAGGTGTATCTTCCTGTAGAAAGCTAGTCATGCATGCAGCTCAAAGGTGAAGAGAAACAATATGGAACAGGTTATTTCCCTGATGTATTAAAGCCAACTCTAACACCTTATGCAGATGCTCTGATTTTCCCTGAAAACAACTGGAAGAGTTGTAGGAGTGGTGCACTGGTTGCCTTTTTGATATTCTGTCTTTAGAGCATGTGTGGAAAGGTGAGAAGTGTTTCTGCATTTTACTTACATGCACATTTTACCATTTTATTTTTCTCTTCTACTGTAAGTGGCTGTAGCAAGAATGGAGTTACGTGGTTTATCTGCAAAATACCCTTTGTTGGCTAAACTGAGCTGTGGGTGAAAGTTGAGTAAAATGACAAGAGAAACAGCATAAACATCTTCGGTCATTGGTGACACTTTCTAACCTCTGTGTTCGCTTTTTTGTGTATGTATCCATGTGTTACTTTTCACTGAGAATTTAAACTTTGAATGTTCCCATTTGAGCAAGTAATGGAGTGGCTATAGCCAGTCTGTCAAGTAGCTTAAACTTTCAGACTGATTTACTTTAGGGTTTGCGCTGATCCTTCTTCACTGGTTTGCCTTTGGTAGGTGGAAGTGTTAACTCACTTTCTATTCTTAGCTATGAGAATATATAATATATAAAGAGCCTTTCACGTGGGGCCTACTTTGGGTTTTGTTTTTTTTTTAAATCACAGGCAACACGGATGAAAATGTAGAAAAGGGAGTCCTTGCTAAAATCTGTGGTATCTTCTACGATATGAGTCCTTCCTTCTGAAAACAGTCATTGCACTGCATTGTAAAGATCTCTTCGAGATCATGGGCAAAAGTCAGTCTGCACTTGTGGGGACTTCTGCTGCCCTGCAGAGCAACTTTAGTGCAACCAGGTAATAAACGGATGATGTACATAGATACCTCCCAGCCCCGCTTAAAGAAATTGCACAAGAAAGTTCAGTGAAGACCCCTGTGTTCTAACGTGCTAGGAATCGCTCCAAGATCTTCAGTTTGCCACAAGCTGCCCTTCCTTCCATCGGACTGGAGCCATGGCAGCTCCTGCAGCACGCAACCCTTCTCCCCCCTTCCAAATCCCCAAGCTCTTCTGGGCCCAATTTCAGGTTGCCTTATGCAATTTTAGAACAATTTTGTTAACCTGTGTACACAAGCCCTCTATATGCTTCCGCCTCTTGAGCAGTTTCACCACTTTGTGGTAGCTCTCTGTCTTTATGCACGCGCTAGTAACTTTTCTGCTTCACGTGCTTGCTGGAAAATAGCACAGCTCAGCCCTGAGCAGTTTTGGCTACTGTCGCAAAACTCTGGGTGTGCTTTTGGTTGCACTGCTTGCATTTGGAAAACGTAAAAGAAATCATTTCTGCCTTTAAAAACACTGAAAATAAATGGGGAATACTAAAAGTTATGATTAAAAAACCCCTTTACTCAGCCTGAAATCCTAGAAAGGCGCATACATATATGTATGGATTCAGTTTTGTGAATGGAAGGTTGCACAAACTCCTAAACCAAAGTACTCTTAACAGTCTTCGTGGCAGATGTCACCTCTCTCTGGGTATTCCTTTCGTTTAAATAAACTCTGTAATTGCCTTCAACCCTCTTGCTGTGTTCGAGTCTCATACATCCATGCAGCATTGCAATTTAATTGATACATGTCTTGTCTTCAACCATGATGCCTTTGTACCTTGGAGAGAAAAATAAATAAATAAATGTAAAAAGAGACTTTAAAGACCCAGCCCATTTTTATGATAAAGCTTAAGACACAATTTTAATGAATCTCTGCTTTCCTGATACGCAGAAACACAACACGAATTTGCACATATAGCTTGTTTATTTCTTTAAGAAAATGGGCGGTTTTGGTCAGTGTATGATACAGCACTGTCTGACTGACCAGCAATGTACTTTCTTGATTAAAAATATACGAATGCTTTGCAGGATGTATTTATGTAAACATTTAAATCAAAATTATTTCTTTTTTTTCTAGGTTGCATTTTGGAAACCTGAGTCTTATCCTCATAGGATGTGTAGTTTTATATTTTAAAAAATGTTTATTAATTGTTTCAATTTCTTAAACATACTTGCCCCTTCTCTAGCAAGTTATCTGCTATCTGACCGCAAATGGTATTGGCATTGTATATTGGACTTTATGATAAAGTAGAAAAAGGGATCTGAACTCCCTGTAGTTTCAACTGGGAGAAACTGTGGCTCTCTTCCCTGGTTTTTACCACTTTCTCTCTAAAAATGCCTGCACACCTAGCAGTCACATTCCAGGTTTTACATTAAAAGTCATCATGTGGCAAAGTACTGACAAGAAAGGAAAGATGGGAAGGACAGAATATGCTCGTTTGGCTGCAGCAGGAGACCAAAGAACTAAACGGGTTTTAAAAGAAAACACAGTACAGATGTGAACAGCGGCATGTAACTGAAGACGAACATAAAGGAACAGCACCAGCGTGCAGGCTAAAACGTCCCAACTCCACCCAATGACCTCTGCTGGCACCAGGAAAGTGTCTAAATATGTTGAAATTCGAAGAAGAGAAACATCACAGATGATGCAAGAGGAGTCGAATGCTTTGTACTTCAGATGTCACAGAAAAGTTAGTTGTAATGAAACGTATAATTAAATTCCTTCAGTGAGCGACTGTCAGCACTCAAGCAGAGGAATACAACAGAAGATGACGTGACAAAACAGAGAAATGGCCATCGTTCACTGTGACGCAGAGAAGTAAAGCTATTCCCAAAGTTACGCCGGGGAATAAGGAGCATTTGTATAGCCCAGGGATGAGCTGAGTGACGCTGCAGTTTGTCAGCTGAAAGCTAACTATCGGGGCTTGTCGCAAGCTAAGTCAGCAGTGGGACTGTCTTCCCTAAAATGGGGCCAGACACTGGAAGGGAGAATTCAGGCTGTTACGAAGAGGATAGTTAGCAATTCCTGGCTGCTGCCACTTAGGGAATGACAAGAGATAACCAGCTTACTTTGAAACAAAGGAAATTTACATTAGGTGTCGAGAACAATTCTGTAAGTATTAGAGCATATACGTAACTGCAATAGATCTTGGCAATTTTATGGATTTTCCCTCACTGGAGGCCAAAAGGAAGAAGTTGGACAACCACATTTGGTGCATTCCGTGCTGCTTCACTGGATAAGGGTGGACTAGCTAATGACTCCCAAACCCCTGTATCTGTGATGGTGTCCTGGCTGTACATGTACCTGAATTTTCTTCCCACAGAGGACTCCAGTATAACCAGTACGACACGAGCACACGTCAGGCAATACGCACTTGCCTCCAAACAGACACTTCTGGTTGCACACAGCTGAAAAAAGAGAGACACATAGGTGGCTTTATTCTTGAAAGCAACCTGATGAAGGAAAAGTGGCTACTATCCTATATACTTATTCTGCTTGCTCATAGGAGCCAAGAACACGGTAGGTGTCTTCACAGGGAAACACCCCCTCAGCGTAAGGACACTTCACAGTCACGTGGAGCCAGCAACGTTCTTACGCCTGTCCCATCCCCTTTGTGCTTTGGTGCAGATCTAACACGGGAACATGCTGAGGGCATGAATGAGACTGAGCGAGGGACATGACCAAGGTGGGTTTTAGCACATCTTACTATGTCAAGCTATTGCAACGGCCCGTCAGGGCTGCTGTGGCAGCATATGGTGTTAGAGCCTCCTGCCACGGTTCCACAGGGCTTCAGGACGGGCAGAGGAATCTCTATGCTTTACGCTGGCCTTTGACACAGACTTGAGTTAAAACACAACCGAGGTACAGGAGTTCTGGGCGCTATGCATGGCTGGAGCGTTCTCAGCTGTGCCGAAGCAAGGGGTTTCAGGTCACACCATTCTTACGTGTTTGGCACTGGATTCCTTCCCACTGCGGAGGGCAATGGCACGTACTCGGTCCGATGCACTCCCCACCGTTCTTACATTCCTGAAGACAGATTGCTGCACAAACGTCATCACAGAGTTTGATTATATTCCAAGTGATTACTTCTACTCATTGTTGACATTGCGGGATGCCCGCGAGAGGCTGAGCGCTTTCTGTACACCAGAGTCACATCATTTTCACTGAAACTCCCTCTAAGATCAACAGGATATTAAAGCAGAGCTGCAACTAGAAACAAAACGCCCTGCAGCCAAAGCATGCGCTGAGTTGTTCTGATGCATCACAGATTGCTACAAAAGCCTGAAATACTGAATTAAGTCAGCACCGCTAAATAGCTTTGTTTTTTCCAAATTTACCTTTCTCAACCCCACACCTTAGTGAGGGATCTTTTGTCCATCATGCAACTTAAAACACCGTGAATCAACTCATGAACATTGCTCTGAAGTTATTTCCTATGACCCATTTTTCTGCACATTCATCCCTGTTTGTTAAGCCATAATCTGGCCCACTATTATTTCTCATTGACTAACTGCGTAGTTGATAATCAAATCTTTCTTCCGCAGTGGCCAAGAATATCTCAGCCCCATCAATATGGGTAATATTTTTTTCAGTAAAACTTTCCAATAATTACACAAAGTAATGCAGGGGAAAATTGTTTTTCCTCTATGCTATTAGAGCCATATGAATATCCGAGCCTTGAGTGAGTCCTGTGACAGACAGTGACACTTTATCTACTGGATTTCTACCACCCTGCCTCCCGCTGATTTTGATGCAGACCGTGCTTTATCCAAGCTGCCACGTTTTATTTATGCACCATCGATATCTTTGTTAAGATACAATGTGATGCACAGCTGTGCTACCATCGCAGTCCTATTTCTACCTTTCCTAAAGAGCTCGTGCCCATTGCATCTTCTATTCCAATCATTTCCCACTGTTTCCACAGTTTTCCAATCTTTCCTTGTAGTTCTTCCTCTATTATCATCTGCTTTAATGTCCTACAGCACAAATTGAAATTCTTTCAGTTCATTGACTCAGCTCTTTGCAGAAATACAGATGTTTCTTATTTAGACAAGAATTAAGAAACAAACATTATTTGCTATACAGGAATTTAAAAGGTATTCTGGTCTTGTGATTTAGCCTAAGAACTGCAGTATTAGTCCTCCACCCTAAATTTTGCTGCCAAGTTATAGCCCATTATTTTTTCCACCGTGTGTATATTCTTGAGTTCTTTGACACTAACCTCATATTACTTGACTGGACAGAGCTGTCCTTTAGTTTGAAGGTATGGTTCTCCTCTTAACTACAAGATACTTACGAGCGTTACATCTTTTTCCCCTCCATCCTGAAGGACAAGAGCAAACGTTTGGCCCTACGCACCTTCCTCCATTCATGCACCTTGGCTCACAGACACCTTAAAACCAAAAACATCTGCTGTTTAATACATTTCACCAATTACAGAATCATATATTGGTTACTTTCGGATCCTGGAACGATTTTAACACTGGCTCACTTTTTTCACATCTTCTGCCTGTGTACCCATCAGGACAAGTGCAGACGTTATTTCTCATGCAATGACCGCCATTCTTACACGGCGGGCTGCAGACAGCTGAAAAATACAAACGGGAGGAAAAGGCTGTAGTGCGCGTTTGGTTCGACTTGGCAAAACGCTTCTAGGAAGCAAGAGTGCAACACTAACTTTCTGACAGCTTACACAGACATTCAGCACTAGCAGGCCTGTCTCATAAAAACCATCTTAGTGTGGACTGGTGCCTACGTCAACAGTAAAGACAAAATCAGACAAAAAGGGCTTAAGGTTGGCAGCTGTATGTGTGCACGAGTAACCAGACTACATAGCATACAATGGAACTGGCTGAACACTGCTCAAAAGATGAGTGGAAGACAAGGCAAATTTTGAGTGTCCCTTCTTCTCGCATGAGCCATAAAATCTAAAAAAGAATGTAATCTCTGTTTTGCACCACTTCTCAAGTACATGACTTGATTGTGAATTTTGTGTTTTAAGATAACAACGTTTCCTCACAGATTTCCTCATAATGGCAGCTAAGAGGGGAGTGGGGAAAAAAAAAGGAAAAAAAA
>Ga0181612_108127_pt1 | contig 15721 bp, 20 predicted proteins | sample HoacroProtozoa21_FD_119630 | JGI IMG/M metagenome (GOLD analysis project Ga0181612, IMG submission 119630) | Hoatzin crop microbial communities from Cojedes, Venezuel. Combined Assembly of Gp0051906, Gp0051904, Gp0051908
CATTTTGTGCCCATTGCCCCTTGTCCTGTCACTGGGCACCACTGAAAAGAGTCTGGTCCCATTCTCCTGACACCCACCCTTGAGATACTTACAAGCATTTATTAGGTCCTCTCGCAGCCTTCTCCAGGCTGAACAAGCCCAGCTCCCTCAGCCTCTCCTCGTAGGAGAGATGTTCCAGTACCCTCCGCATCCTCGTAGCCCTCGGCTGGACTCCCTCCAGTAACTCTTCACGTTTCTTGAAGTGGGGAGCCCAGAACTGGACACAGTACTCCAGATGGAGCCTCCCTAGGGCAGTGTAGAGGGGAAGGAGAACCTCCCTCGACCTGCTGGCCACACTCCTCCTAATGCACCCCAGGATCCCACTGGCCTTCTTGGTAACCAGGGCACACTGCTGGCTCATGGTCAAATTGTTGTCCCCCAACACACCCACATACCCACGGGCATCGCTGTAGAAGGCCACGTAGTGGCTCCTGCCATCTGCGTAGGCATTTTCAGTGGTGACTTCGGTTTCCAGCAGGTTCAAGGTCAGCTGGCCCCTCTGGAGGGACACCCGGCACGTCCCCTCCTGCAGAAAGCATCGCCCCATTGCTGCTGAGCCGCTGAACCCCAAGGAAGGGCCCATCTCCTCACCACCCTCTGGGAGCTCAGGGTGCAGATTTTCATCCCCCTGGCCCCACCAAAATCCCCCCCTTTCCCAAGGGCAAACAGCACCCTCCCCAGAGCAGGAGCCGACGTTTCTGCCCTGCTGCTGGGACGCTCGGGGGGACTGCAGGTGCCCACCTGGGTGGTATGGTGGTAGAGCAGCCCCTCGCGCTGGCTCGTCTGGAAGCCGAAGCCGCTGTAGAAGTCCCGCAGCCCTGGGACGTCCTTCAGGGCCAGGGTCATGTAGCCGTGGCCATGGACGCTGACTGAGCGAGCCACCTGCAAGGGACACCATGGAGGCGAGGTGAGAGCCCGGCCTTGGCGTTGCAGGGATGCCAGGAGGGTGACTGAGGTCCTCACTGGGTCTTGCTGGTGCTATGGGCACCCACATGGAGCACCTTGCCACAACCCCCCGGTACTGAGGACCTGGGAGTTTTATGCTTTTTTTCTGTGCGAACGAGGGGAGATGGGGCCTGGCGTGGGGGTCGCGTGCTCCCTCTCCCTGACAGACCCCTTTTCCCATGGGGCTTCGTGCTCACCAGGAGGTCTGAGGTGCACCCGTAGCTGACGCCGACGGTGCTCATGCGCTTCAGGTCAACGTATTTGCCGAGAGCCTTCAAGCCCTTCATGCAGCCCCGGATGGGCCCACCCGTGGGGAAGAGCGCTTTCAAGCTGGAGGAGAAGCAAGCAGCGTTACAAGGACAGCCCCAGGCGGGACCCAGCCCCGGGCAGGATCTGGCCCTGCAGCCTTTCAAACAGAGCGCCTGGGAAGCATCTCCAGAGCCTCGGGCACAAGGCTGCTCCGAAGCACCCAGCACAGCAAAGGAGGACTCAGTGACATCCTCCAGCACCTCGTCCCTCACCAGAGATGGAGATGTCCCATCCTCAAAAGCTCGTGGTGCAGGGCAGGGAGAGGAAATCTCCCCTCAGAGCTTCAGCAGGGCCCCAACAGCCCTGGATGCGGCTGAGAAAGGGCCAGGGCCACCACGAGGGCCACCAGAGGGGAAGATGTGGACTGTCCCACCCCACTGCAAGCTGGACTCACCTGGGGGGCAGCATGGCTGGGGGCACACCACCCAGGTAGTAGGAGACAGCGTTCTCCAGGGAGTTCTCCTGCTCCACCATGAAGATGGTGAGCCGCTCCAGCCGCACCAGGATGCGCTTCTTGTTATTCATTTTGAGGAGGAAAATCTGGATCTGGAGACAGAGGAGAAAAATGATCCGCCAGCCCGGGGGAATGGGGTCCATCACAGAAGGCAGCATGAGGGGTCTGGTTGGCGGCTCTACTCAAAGAACTTCTTGCAGCTCTCCTCCACCAAAAACAAGGGTCCAGGTGCCCTCAAAACCCTCTGGATGAGGAGCCCTCCCAGCGAGCCGGGCAGGCGGCCGTTCCCCCTTACCGCTTTGTTCGTGGTGCTGCTGATGGTGAGGGAGGAGGAGTTGCTGCTGGGTTTTGCCATCTCCAGGCCGGTGCTGAAGTCATAGTAAAGCACCAGCTTCCCATCCCGGATGGCCAGACACAGGAACTGACCCTGGGGGAGGCAGGACGGACCATCAGCCCCACGTCCCGGTGCCCGGCGTGCAGCCGTGGTGCTGAGCCCGACCTGCCCCTCGTGCCGGTGGGAGCAGGTCCCGCTGCCGGCACCTTGCCGCATCGTTGTGACGATTACTGGGGATTTATCTGCAAAGAGCAGCCCTGCGCTGGGGCGCGGGGATGGCACCGCAGGCTGGAAACGCTCTTGCAGCGCTGGCTGCCCCAGCGAGCCCCGGCCCCGCTTGGAGGGTCTTTGGAGGGTCTGTGCATGGCTGCTCTGGGAGGTCAGGTGAATCCCTCCAGCACCAGACGAGCGATTGCCTCTGCTGTGAGGTCTGGGTCCAGCCCTCTGGTGGCTTTTCACAATAGTGCAGAAATACTGCTCCAAGCAGCACTGCCATCTCCAAAGCCTTCTTCTCCCTTGGGCCCTGAACTGGGAATGCCTGCAAGCGGCGCTGGGAATGTCCCGTCCCACTGGCTGAGGGATGAAGGCTCCCCAGGGGAGCAAGCACCTGCCTGATTCTCCAGGAAGAAGAGGATGCCGTTGTAGGAGACCACCCGGATCTCCTGCTCGAAGCGCTTGGTCGTGCCAAACTGGCTCTCAAACTTGATCTCTGCGTAACCGGTGCCATCAAAGTAGGAGCCGTCGGTCAACCAGGGGTCTCCTGTGGACTTGGACCTGAGCCACACAAGAAAAGGCCAAAGGCATCACTCCAAAGCCCACTGCCATACTCCGGGGCAGCCAATGGTCAGGGTAAGTGCCATGGACCAGAGCTGCTCATGGCCTGGGCATGGTGCCCTACCTTGCGCAGGGCTTCTCGGTGGTGGTATCCACCTGGAAGGTGCGTTGGAAGTTGTACAGGCTCACCACCTCCTCGTTCAGTGTGTCCAGTTCCAAGCACCCACGGTAGTTGGGATAGCGCAAAGTGGGAGGAGGCTGGGAATGAAACCGGACAGTTAGGGCAAGTTTGGTCCTGGTTCTCCCACGAAACCAAGGGGTTTCCCCCCCGAGAAGCTCCAAAGGTATCACTGATACCTCCTAGAAAACCGAGCCTCCCTCCCTGCTGCCTGTCTCACCGTGAAGCTGGAAGGGTATCCACCCACGTAGAAGACCACGCTGCGCGGGTCAAGGTTGAGCAGCCCCTGCTCCCCCTTGGCCACGCCGTCTCCCTTGGTCTCGTGCACCGTCTGCCTCTCCACGATCACCGACATGTGCCCATACTGCAGGATCCTGCAGCAGGGAGGGATGGTCAAGACAAGGGGAGACCCCCCAAAGAGGAGCAAACCCTGTCCTTCCTGAGCAAAGGGCCTCCCCACACAGCTCTATCAAAACGGGGAGCATCTCCCACCGGGGCGCCCCACAGCAGCAGTGCATTGAAAGGAGTCAGTTTGAGGGCTGGACTTGATGATCTTGGAGGTCTTTTCTAACCTTAATGATTCTATCAGTCAGCACTCATGCTATCAGCACTGCCACAAGGCTGAATGGACCCTCCATGATGAGCTTCATCTTAGCTCTCCTGGAGGAACACCCACACCCTCCATGACCTTGTAAGACACCATCTGCCTGCTAGTTTTTTTGAGGTATCTCAGGGTTGATCACTTAGGGATGACTGGATGATGGAGTCCACAGCAGCTCTGCAAGCTCAGGGCCTGTCTGGGCTTGGGCATTGCACTACCCACATCCACTGCAGGGACAGTCCCTTGCTGAGCTTCCTCGGGAAGTGTCCCATCAGTCTCTTACCTGTTGATGCTGATGGTGGCAAACTGCTCTCCAATATCCTCGTCAACGGTTAGGGAGGCTGGCTCCTCATCGCCCAGTTTGTAGACCCACTGCACTTTGTGGTCCTTGAGCACGATGCCCAGGTAGTCTCCAGTGGCCTGAATGCAGGGAGAGACAGGGCCACACGCTGGCATTTGGGACAGGCAGAAGCACCAGGTGATGCCCTCCCTAGTGCTCCCAGGGCTGCGCTGGCCGAGCACCCCCATCTGCACCGCTCTCCCCATCCACCTCCAGCCAGGCTGACAGCTGCACCCAGGACCCGCTCGTGCTCCCCACAAAGACACTCGGGGAGCAGGCGAAGGGAGAGGGGCCGACATCCAGGCGTGATCCCCTGCTGATGCTACCAACACGGGTGCCCGCTGCCCTGCTCCTGCCCGCACGGCCCCGTCTCACCTCCCGGCTGCCCAGGTACAGCACGAACCGCCCCTCCTCTGTCCCGTCCTGCCGTCGCTGCCGGCTCCTGGGCTCGGGGCTTTGGATGTAGAATTTGAGGGATGTATAAGCTGCCAGGTCCTGCAGGTTGCTGGGCATCCGGACCTGCACACCCGAGCTGCCGTTGAACTTCATGGGTACCTTCACCTGGAGGGAGAGAAAACCAAAACCCACGGCACTGAAACCACTCCTGCTGCCCCTCTCATCACTGACAGCTCTACCAAGTCAAAGCACTTTCTGGAGTCTTCCCATGAGAAAGGGACAATGCCTGGTGGCCCCAGAGCAGTTCTAGGCACCCCTCCCAGTTGCATTCTACCCTCAGGTAAGCCCTCATCCACCCCAAGCCCCTGGTACCCCATGCACAGTCCTCGCCCTCCCACGAACCCACCTTGCTGGCGGCGTTCCTCGCCTGCGTGATGAGCTGCCGGATCCGCACGATGTTCTCCGACACGGTGGCGTTCTTGTTCCTCCGGTTCTCCAGGCTGCTCAGCTTCCCCAGCAGCAGCGGGATGGTGCTTTCCAAGCTGGACACTGGGGTTGGAGAGGAGCCAGGGGTTTTGAAGGTTAGTGAGGAAGGGAGATGGGAAGCTTGGGCAGTTTTGAGACATGCAAGTCAAAGATGGGGCAGCTGGGAACAGAGGTCACAGAATGATCCCCTAAATCCAGCAGCCTTGATGGGGGCTTGTGAACATGCTCTAGCACATGCAGTCTCCTGCAGAAAAGTTACAGGGGACACAGACGCTGCAGGGAGAGAAAAAAAATATAGGGACAGGACTTAAAAGCACCCAGTATTGGCTGCTACCTCCCCTCCACTCTCGACCTGGAGCTGCAAAGCGCAGAGATCTCTGAGGACATCTGCCCACGTGCTGGCTCATGCCACAGTCAGCCCCGGCAGCCCAGCGGGCTCAGCACTCACCAGATCTCCTGGCATCCTGGACTGCCTGGTTCAGGTCTTCATTTCGAAGGTCTCCGTACTGGTCTCTCCACTCATCCAGGTTCTTCTTCATGGTGCTCAGGGTATCTTCCACTCTTGCAGCTGTTTCGTTGGCCTCGGCAGCGGCAGCTTTGGCATTCTGGATTGCCTCTTTTGTGTCCTCTGGAAAGGGGAAAAATCTCTGGGATGGCCAGGAGCGGGGAGGAAGCACCCTTGGGTCACAGCCTGGGCATGAGGAAGGGAGCAGAGAGATCCAGCCCAGTTACCCCAGGACAAACCTTGGTCCCTGCCCAGCATGTCCTGTACAGCCTGGAGCTGCCTCAGGAGCTGCTCCTTCTTCACACGGAGGTCAGCCAGCTTGTCCTTTGCCGTCTGCAGAGTGCCTTTAATAGCTGCAATTAAAAAAATCCATAAGTTGTGTGTTGGATCTCAGCCCAGCCCGAAGGACATCCATCACACCCTGCAAGGAGCCTCTCTCACCCTCGTTGAGCTTTCTCTGCTCTCTCCTCACGGCCTCCTCCAGGTTGCTGCTGTTCCTCTTCAGCTCTTTAGAGATGGCCTCGAGATTTTCTGATCTGACACTCTGCAAAGCAAACACGCACCGCCTGAGAGTCTGAAGAGGAATTCCAGTCTCCGGCCCTGACTGCACACCAAAATGCTCGTTCAGAACAACTGCAGTGGGGTGTGCTTCTGGGGCGCGATGGGGAGACCCAAGCCCCCCGAGTCAGACCCCGGCCGTGGCAGAGGCTCTGCTCTCTGGCACAGAACAAAGAGCTCAAGTGTCAGAGGGAAGAGGCAGCAGAGCCCTACGTGTGGCTGAGGGAAGGGGCAGCAGAGCTGTACATGTGGGTGTGAAAAGCTGGAGGACTGTCGAGGGAGTTTGGCTTTTGCTCATCTTCGTGGGGTTCCCCACAGCACGTACCATCAAAGCCTCGCCGGCTGCCTCATCAGCATCGTGGGCTGCTCGCTCGGCTTTTTTCACAGCTTCAATGATGCTGGCGTAGGCATTAGAGGCGTCGATCGCCCGCTGGATAAAGCCATCTTGGTTTGTGCCCTGGATAATGCTGTGTTGGAAGACGAAGCCATCAAACCCACGGAGACTGCGCAGGCTGGGCTCTTGCCCGTGCCCCTCCAGACAAATCTTTTTGAGTTCCTCATCACAACATGTTCTCCAGGACAGAGCTTTGGAGATGGCACCCTGCTGCTCCCCTGCTGTGGTGCGGGGCTGCAGTTTCCCATCCCCAACTCTGGTAGGAGATGGCCTCATTGCTGAGTGCCAGGACCTGTGCCTCACCTGGACAGGTTCCTTGCGAGCTCATCCAGGAGCCGGGCGTGCTCCTCTGCCTGCTCCACAATGGGGATCTTGCTGCTGGCCGGGGAGAACTTCTTGACTCGCTCAGTCAGGGGCAGCTTTGCCCCATCCAGCAGCGCTGCCAGCTTCTCGTACGCCTGCAAGGACACACATCACTCCTGAGGGCTGCCACCCGCTCGTGGTCTGCCCATGCCAACGTACCTCCGTCACTCACCTCCTTCGCACTCTCCATCTTCTGTAGGAAGCCGGAGACCTGGGCCAGGGAGTCCTTGGCCATCCTCAGGGTCTCCTGCACCAGCGCATGCTGCTTTTGGAGTTCGCGGCTCTTTCGCTAGACACACAGACGCAGGGTTAGGCACTGGCAGGGCTGGGGGAGGACCCCCTCGCTGCACGGCAGTACGGGACCACCTGGTGAAGGTCTACCTGACTCTCCTCCAGGTTGTTGCGGTTCAGGCTGTTCAAGTCCTCCGTCTGCCTGGTTTTGTTCACGGCCTCGTTGAGGGCGTCGCGGAGATCCATCAGCTGGGAGCCGTGCTGCGCCAGCCGGTCCCGGATGCTGCTCACCAGGTCCTGGTTGGACTCCCAACGGGCGTGCAGCTCGCTCTTCACCTGATGCAGTACTGAGGATGGAGGGGATGAAAAACGTTGCTAATTCATCCTCCTGTGTTAAAGGGCTCCTTCCGTGCTTGGCTGTGGAAAAGCCTGGTTCTGGTCTCACTTGGCAGGTATCAAGGCCAGAAGTGACCATCTGCCCTCCCGCCCTTTTTCAGCATGGAGAGCACAGGATCTCGCCCAAAATTGTCTCCAAAGCCCCAGTGCTGGTGAGAGGGATGGGATCTCTTTCAGAAAGACACCCAGCCATGCCTGGAAGGCTCCACACTATGGACAGACCCCACCTGAGTCCTGCTCCAGTGATTACTCCCACTGTGAAAAATTACTTCTTTCTAGCAAGGGCCAGTTTATAATTCCAGCTTTCAGATGCTGAACTATGTTTTGCCGCTGCCCGTCGATCAGAAGCGCTCGCTCCCCACAGTGCCAGCGTGCCTGGTTACGCAGTGGGGCTTTGTGTGGGAGCACAAGCCAAGCCCTGGCTCCTGCAAGGGACGCCCTCGGCACGGCAGAGCTGCCGAGGGCGCTGGGCTGCTGGTTGTTACTCCGGGGCCCTTTCCTGAGACAGCAAATATGAAGAAACAGGGAGGGGACTTGTTCACATCCATGTGTGACGCATACATAATAATGGAAATTCCTAGTTCTAAGGGTTGTCATTTTTGGTTATCAAACAGAACTACCCAGCTAGTACAATCTGCTCTAAAATTCACCTGAAGGGAAAAGGAACCATAAATGGAGTGTGGCAGGGGACTCTTGAACTACTGTAAAACTTGTTGGGGGTGCCTGTTTTATTAACTTCACTCTCCAAACGTGACCGTAATGTGTAGCAGTCCCATGGGCTCCAGGCCAGGCGTCGAGAACGGCTGGACCCAGCCGGGTCCGCGCAGCCCCGTCCCATGCCACTGAGCCCGACTCACACTTCTGAGCCTCCTCGTGCTCGCGCCTCGCCAGCTCCTCCTGGCTGCCCAGACTCCGCTCCTTCATCTCCCTCAGCATTCTTTCCACCTCGGCCGCCTTCTGCCGAAACTCCTCGGTGGAGGTAGTGCTGGTGTTTGCTGCCCCAAACGTGGCCATCTGCCGCACCAAGTCTGCAGAGAAATCCAGATCCCCCGTTAGCACCGACCATCCCAGATCCTTCATAACCCCCTGAGATCCTTCCTCTCCTACATCACCCCTCAACAACCTGCAGCCAGCTTTCACGCAGTACTCGGACACCCAAACTGCTTGAGACCATGCCGAGACATTTCCATCTCCCTGGCCGTTACGGTAACACATTCTACACCCCCAGCAGCTTTTTGTGGCTTTACCCTCTCTCATCCAGTCACTCCTTTTTTTGCTAAATCTCTCCTGAAGCAGTAGTGCAGATTGCCCCGTTTTTATGCATGTTAGTAATATTTGTGCAAACGTAGTATGTTCTTTTTCAAAGATTGTGTTTAGCCAGACAGCTGGGACTCCCAGTAAGCCTGGTCTACCCGCACAGCCAGAACGCTGCAGGGATCTCCGTTCCATCTGCACTTCTTCTTTTCTCCACAGCCCTTCCTAAGCGATGCAGCACTCAGCGCTGTTTGAAAGCAAGAGCGTGGCATTCCCAGCAGGAAAACCCCACCAAGCAGAGACGCTTCGTTACCTACCTGCAACGCCTTTCTGAATGCTTTGGACATTCAGCAGGAGCTGCTCCCCGCTCTGGTAAGTCTCCCTCGTGTGCTGCTCTATCCGGTTTGCTTCTCTGTGAGTCATTGTCATCTACAACAAAACCCACCAGCTTAGCTGAAGTATGAGATTATGTTTTACGCGATCTGTCAGCAGGAAAGATGTTCCCAAAAGGCATGTAAGGCTTGGGAATGTGCAGCTTTGGAGGTCCTTGAACCACGTCTCCTCCAACAGCCTGCCCTGCACTGCTCACCTACAATGCATTTAGCGATGGTCAGAAGAGAAGGCTGCGAGGGGACCTTAGAAATGCCTACAAATATCTCAAGGGTGGGTGTCAGGAGGATGGGGTCAAACTCTTTTCAGTGGTGCCCAGCGACAGGACAAGGGGCAATGGGCACAAACTGAAGCCTGGGAAGTTCCGTCTGAACATGAGGAAGAACTTCTTCCCTCTGAGGGTGACGGAGCACTGGAACAGGCTGCCCAGGGAGGTTGTGGAGTCTCCTTCTCTGGAGATATTCAAGACCCGCCTGTACAAGGTCCTGTGTAGCCTGCTGTAGGTGACCCTGCTTCGGCCGGAGGGTTGGACTAAATGACTCACAGAGGTCACTTCCAACCCCTACCATTCTTTGCTTTTGTGATTTTGTGATCAAACACTTTCCCCCATCATGTAGCCAGAATACCCTGCCTTGAAGCACATGCTATGGAATGTCTGTGTATGGCTTTCACACGAAACAGTTCATCATGCCACTGGAGGCCCATTGTCTTTGTGAGACCTGATGCATGAGTTGTGCATACCAGGGTTTCAGAAATTTGAAAGAACTTATGATATCTTGTCTCTGTTAAAATTGTTTAAGTAAACAGAAAGGTATGTCAGCAAGGATTTATCTGACCAAAGGTACTTGTCTGGAGTGCATCTCATCCTTATGTAGATGACTAGCAGAGAGCAGATTAATTGCAATCTGAGAGCCTCACATGACTAGAAATCACGTTCATTAACTTCAGAGTGACTCTGAGATGTGCCATAGTGTCATCACTATTTTTTACACTCTTGTATCATGTACATTGTGTCATCCCACTTATCCTGTATGTGTACAAGTAGAGTCTTTAGAATCTTACAATAACTTAATGGACACTACAGTGCATAACTGAGAAGGAAATAAAGGAATTCCCAGTTAGGTCGTGTAGAGCCATTACAAGTCACCAGCAGCTTTTACACAGTCAAGACTGTCACTGCAGACATGAGGGAGGGGTTTGAAGGAAGATGTTGAAGTGTTTCTGCAAACATGCTGGGGTGGCAGGTGTAGACATGACTTTTCCATTGATGCCATTGTCTGAGAAACATTTCTATAAGTATGGTTCTTTTTCTATGTACCTCAGAGGAATGTGCAGACCACACAAAAAATTTGATGGAAAGATCTGAAATTGTCTTGTGAATGTTTTATTGATAAAATATATAAGATCAGAATGTAAAGAAGTGTATCATATGCAGCAGAGATGTAATTTCCTGTACATTGTGTTAATTTGTCTCATAAAACCACCATCAAAGACATTAGAGATCACTCATTAAGAGAAGGGTTGTCCATGTTCTCAGGCAGTTTTTCCACCGCCTTTTCCAATGATGGTAAGGTGTGGACGTGGACAGTGCAAGTAACTTTCCACAGATAGCTTTCTCCACAAAAGCTGTATCCATTGAGGCTTTTGTCAGAGAAACAGTCACTTGATCAGTTACAATTTTGAGCTCTGTTGACCTTGACTGTGTTTGAGTCACCAGTGTAGAGGTAAAAAGCTCTTGCTAGCAATTCATTTCTCCAACAAGATTATAATATTGAAGCTGAAGCAAGACTATGTTGCTGCATTTCCCAGTCTCTTAACAATCTCTGTCGGGAAAAGTAAATTGATGTTGTTCCATTTCCTTTAATAATAGCTTTTGACATGGGAGGAAGTGAAATCTTTGCTCTTAACTCTTGGCCAGCTGTCATAGCTTTGGGAGGAACACAGCCTTGAATACAGTAATTAAAATTCAGTGCAACTATTACAGTTAAAGTGCATAAATTTGGGCATGTTGAATTACTAAGTCTGTGAGGGATATATTCTTGCAATTGGCAATAACAAGGACATCATCTTTAGCAGTGTCACAGACACTGTTAAGCAGAAACTGTGATCTAAATAACTTGTTAATAAACAGGATTATGCAGTAATTTTGTCAGTGGCGGTGAATTTGTCTTGATCATGCAGGCTATCCCATCTTTTCCAAAGGTTTTATACTTCCAATCCAGGCTACGAATTCTGATTTCTAACTACTCGGAGTTGTTAATTCTGAGTCCAAGCTGTTGGCTGTTAAGGAAGAGCTAGAGTTGAAAGTGATCAAGAGCAGATCTTAAAGGTTCTCCTGGGCTTCAGCATTTGTGGGTCAAAACTTTTAACTTCCAGCTCAATAACAAATCTTCTATAGTTTTGACATCTCAGCTCGGATCTGGCTAAAATATTATTCTGAGATTCGTGCTGGTCAGCTTCAAGAAGAGTTTTTATTTTCTAAATGCACATTGGTCAGGCTTTGAAATGCACGCATTTAATCTGCAGCATTTCTTTATATTCCTCTGCATTCACTACAGAAAATGCCAGATGTATTACAATTGCTGGATTAACATTCCAGTATATGCATACAGTCACTTAGAGCATTTGAAAGATTTTAGTGGCCACTGTAAGGCAATGTAACAGAAAAACAAATACAATGTCTAATTAAGCACTCCTTATTGGTGGAATAATTAGCAGGTAAGCCAATAGAAAAAAAAATATTGAAAGTTACTGCCTTCAACTTTAAATGGTTATTATCATTTGAAACAACTTGTTGTGAGTGCTACTGTGCAAAATTTAGGAATGAGCAAGCATAAAGATAAGTGAACGTTGTTCTGTAGTCAAACTGGAAAACAGTTCAGTATCCTTTAGGAACGAAACAAGAAATGTAAATTCCTTTTGTTTTCCAGAGAATCATTTAAATTAAGATGAACATATCTATTAGGGTAGCTTGTCTGGTAAGATTATTCCAACAATTATTTTCAAGTATGGATTTGAAAGAACTGAGTGAAGCCAGATTGTGCTCCGCATACCTTACGGATGCACGGCATATTTCCAATGATTCATACAGCCAATGGCCCATTCCTTGATCCCCAGTGAATCATTCTAGTCTTCTCTGGCATGAAAGTATTTTTATGTCATGACAAAATGTAGGTTTTCCATATCAGATTGTAGATGGTAATCTGATCACACAAAGGTAGAGTACATTCATACTAGTGCATCTCACCTAGATAAGACTTGCACACCACAGTGTATTACTCAAAATCTCTTCAGTTTATTGAATTTTGTTAAATAAAGTGGTATTTCTATCACATGATGAGCGGCAGGTGATATCATACACTTGAATTTCTCTGTAAGAATCTATACTAAGGTGCAGCACTGCAGGGTTACCTCATCATTTAATAGCCAATTAATCTTTGCTGTGTGAATAGACTTTTTCAAAACTCATCCAAGGTTTGCCTTTTTCCATTTCCATTGTAAGTGTTATTCTTTTTAGATATTCTTAGTATTTAGCATTCTTTTCAGTACCTACTCCTCAAAAATGTATGGAGAGCATAGCAAATACCATTTTAGCTACTCTGTAACCAGGCAGCTATATTCCACTTGCAAGAGCTTTCCATCTGAAATAACACTTTCATCTGCACAGTTTATACCTTTCCTCTTTGATCTTCCTTTGTTTGTTTACAGCTTTCTCATATTTTAGAACCCATATTATACACTCCTTACTCCTCTAGAGAAAAAAATTTCTCTCCAATTTCTATTACCCAGTATTTAAGTCATGCTGAGTTATTTTGCCATAAGATATATTAACATAAGTATCTCAATTTCATTTACCATTTTACAGATCCACAGGTCTACAAAGTAGCCATACAAATAGCTAAGCTAACTTAAAATAGGCAACAGGACTCTGTAGTTAGAAGAAAGCTGAGTAAAAGGGAAAGCTCTCACCTAAAGATTTTATGCTAAATCAGTCTTACATGTAGTCATTCTTATATGTGCTCTGCTCTCTTCTCAAATTCAGAGAGTGTTCAAGAAAGTTAACCCTGGGATAAAATCCAGAGTATAGGCTTTTTTGTTCTATATCAGTTGTGTCTTCTTTCTGATGTAATCTATAGACCACACTCTTCTGTTATTTCAGGTTTCAATTTTTTCCCTAAGATTTCAAATAAAAAGGCCTTTCATGAAATGTCAATTTTGAAAGAAGTTACCACCATTTATCAAACAAGATTTTAAAATAATATGAAGGAGAAAATTTGTTTTACAATAATTTTGAAAATGTAAAGAAGATGTTCATAATATAAAAAGATTAAGTTTTAATAGCTATTAAATAGCTTTACTCTCAGCCTTGTATAAGTAGGCATATTGTAACTTCATTTGGCACTTTATAGTCATTGTCAACAAGAACTCATTAGTCTTTCATCTACAGGAAGTTAAACATAGTTGGATGAGTGAAATAATATTTTTCATGAAAATACATCTTCTATTTGTCTATGTACAAACATCATTCGTTGTTTTACAGATAATATGAATGTTTCAAAAATTCAGTTAGGATTCTGGAATGGAGTAAACAAATCTTTTCTGAAAAGGGCCTATGCCAAATAGAAAATGGGGATGTGAACTATTTGAACACACACTAGAAAAAAAGGTCACTTCAGAAAAGAGAAGAAATAAATCTATTGCAGTTAAGGTGAAATTCTTTGTCTTTTTGTCTGGATCTAAGTATCATCTGTTCTTATTTTCTGAGAAGTAATATTTTTTCTACTTTTATATTTATGATTAGACGCCTGATCAAAAAATTGTAAAAATATTAAGGAATATATAAAAACCAAGAACTTCTAAAATGAAATTGAAATTAAGTATTGACACCACACAAAAATGTGGGTCTTGTTCTGAAATTTTAATCAATTTAAAGTTTTTTGGTTTTTTAAGGATAAAATAAAACCAGATTTGTATAAAATGCCCCCACAGAAACCAAACCAAACCAAATCAAAAACACCCAAAAGAGAAGTGCTACCTTCTGGCCGATTCTTTGATACCCTATATCAGGAATCTCTATTATGGAAGGGAGTGGGGACATTTCCAGCTGCAAAATTCCTAGCCAACACTGAAAGAAAATAGTGTGTCCAAAAAAACCACTTTTCTTCAGCTTAAAAATCGACTATTTTTTTAGTGATTAGGAGACCTGAATATCACACATTCTCAAGGAAACCCTTCAGAGATTAACTGATAGACAAGGGTAACTTTGGAGAGTCACTTACAGGCACCTACAACGCTGACTGCCTTCCTTGAAGGATCTTGAACCTTTAAGCTGTGCAATGCCTAAACACTTGGGACTGAGCTCATCGCAATTTACAGTTTCTCATTCTCTGTGTCTCATTAGAACTAGAGAGAATTTCATCTGACTCACCTGGATCTGAAATCAAATTCATTAGCATTTGTAAAGTACTCTGAGAACATCAGCCGGTAAGTTCCACAGAAAATAAAATACTCACATTAAAATTGTCAAACATTTCATGTATCTGGAAGTCTCTTTAGAAGTTAGTTAAATAAGTTGAAAGGAGGAAGCTATATGGTAAAAATGTACAATCAAAATAAACAGACAGCCTTTGTTATACAGCATTACATAATTTTGGCTTGCAGACATACTCTGTTGCAGCTGATAATAAGCCATGCAGTGTGAATGTGTATGTAAATGAAGTGCTAAATGATGAATTACACCATTCGGATTACACATCAGAAATAACAGCCTTTATCTAGGCTGTTAGTGCCAAGAATATTACTTAATACAACAGGAAGGGTTGAAGGGAAATGGGGAAAATGCAGTGTAAGTACACCATCATTCAATAGCAAATGTTATGTGTAGACAGGGTATCCTTTTGTAGCAGTGTGTTCAGAGTACACATTTGCGTTATTCTCTGGGTTCTTTTAAGAATTTTTTGGAGAAAATGTTTGGTGAAAGATTGTGTTTGATTCATTCCATACTTTCCTTTGGACCTTGAATAAAAACCTTTAAACCAGATGGAAAGAAGAGGTAACCAATACCATAGTCTCAAACTAAGTACTGAGATCCTGATCTAGTTAAACACTTAAGCATATGTTTAGCTTTAAATATGTGTGTCCCATTTTGAGATTATTTGTGTGCTTAAAGTTAAGCATATATCCACATGCTTTGTTTATCGAAGCTGAACTGAGCCACTTTCAGTCATAACACACAAGTAACACTTAGACCTCTAAAACACTTAGCATAGTCCTGACCATTTTCAGTCTAATTACCAGCAAAAAAGTATTCTCAATTCATTGACTTTCTGTATCTTCTCTGTTTCCAGCATGTTCCACATTATCAATCTACCTCTTAATCAGCTCTTCATTCGTTATAAACGTATATAACATTGCACAAAACATAAACGAACTGTTCTGGTTTCCTCTCCCAAGTCAGCAGAAGCGTTTGTCCAAGGCCAGATGTTCTACACAAACCATTGCCCTTAGTCTCTATTATCTCTAAAGCAGAGGGCCATACCAATGCCCTGCTTCTGAGTCTGGATTCTCTTTCTCTAAGTATTGTTACATGCTGATCACCACTGATACATGCAGAAAGTCCTTAAAGATCTATATTTACCTATCTTCTCAGTTTATTTAACGTTCACTGAAAGAAAACACCATGTTTCATCTCTGCAATAATTTCTGCTGTTTCAAGGAAAATATTTTGGTTTATAATACATTTTGAGTCTTCCTCAGAAGAAGAGGACATTGTCA
>Ga0181612_143931_pt1 | contig 15719 bp, 6 predicted proteins | sample HoacroProtozoa21_FD_119630 | JGI IMG/M metagenome (GOLD analysis project Ga0181612, IMG submission 119630) | Hoatzin crop microbial communities from Cojedes, Venezuel. Combined Assembly of Gp0051906, Gp0051904, Gp0051908
TTCCTTATTTCTCATGTATTAAGTGAACGTTTCTATTACAACAGCTACTTGTAAAATAAATATTAACACCGAGGTTAATTACTTTTTCAGTGCTTAAGCTGAAAAGCAGTGTTTCTAGTTTTAGTTGAAGAAAGCAATGTGTTGTTTTTTTTGAAGCAGACTGATTATTTATACATCCGAATCATTAAAAATTTCCTTGAATATACTGAACAGGTTAAACTGTTTGTCTCCATGGTAACAAAGGTTAATCAGAAAATCATTTAGAGTCATCACCTCAAGTGCATACAAGAAGCACAAACTGAAAACAAACCAGGAACGAATAAATTCAAAAGCAAGTGTAATACTGAGTGACACAAAACCTGATCCACAAAAAGTGTCTACCATTTTGCAGAACCAATTAAAATGAAATTCTTTTTTGGTTTGTTTTATTTTAATAAAGTCTGCTGATATGCATATTTCAGCAACATATATGATCCTATCCGCAACTGCTTCAACTTTCTTAATTTATCCTTAACACATTAATAACTAGTATTGCCAGATCATTGGGCATCTAATTTGGCCCACAATACGTGAAGTACGTACTTTTCTGAGCAGGGGTTGCATAGTCAAATGAGTATTTTTGGAATGGAAGACTTGTTAGGGATCCCTCCTTTCAGGCTGCTTTGGAACTTTTATCTTTTTACAGTATCTAGTAGCTTTACTTCGGAAAATTATTCCATCTCCAGTTGGGCTAAACAGGCCTTTGAAAAATGCTCAAAAAATAAAGTAGAGAGATCCGCAAACACTGTTTTCCTGGTTCTATAAAAACTTGCTTTTTAAACATTGCTGCATTTCGCTGCTTTTCAAGCAGAATTGCTGTCATCCTTTTTCCAACTTCTGTTTGGACAAATTTTATCAGCATGCCAGAATGACAGCTGAACACAAATGGTTTGTCAAAAGACCTCTCTAGTCCACTTCCAGAAGTGTCAGCAAAGCCCTCCACCTATCATACCTGCAGTAAAAAAGAATTCCTAAACAGACATGAGAAGATGAGTTGGAGAAGACCCATAGGAATATCTCCTTCCCCCATATTCACACACTGTCTGAACAGATTCCCTCAGGTACTTTGTCTGTTGCATGAAGAATACCAGAGTGAGATGAGTTATGTTTCCTCCCATCAGTACCTCGGGCTGAGAAGACCACCCCAGGACGACTGTTTGTGCCAGTCATATAGCTTGCATGGCACTGTAACATTAAGGACAGTGGTCAAACTACACTAATGATATTTGATGCGAATGACTAGTGTAGTGTAAAATTTTCTACATGATGCTAGTAACCAGTGTAGTGTAGAATTTGCTACATCTTCTACTTCCGCAGCGAATCATGTTTTTAAAAAATATTATTGAAGAAGACATTATTCAAAAGAAGGTTATTTATAAATGCAGAACACAGAATTATCAGATGCTAAAAATAATACTGCCAATGCAACTTTGCTGCAGGTCTTTGAACATGGGCCTAATTCCTTCCTGCCCATTTCTGTGTTCCCAGTTTTCCAGGAATTCATTCTTTTTCACTGTATATTTACTGACCTGAAAGTATCAAGGATTGAAGCAAGAAAGCTGAGTGATGAGGAATGACAGTATTATTTCCATTACTATGGAACAGAAAGTATAGGAATTTACAGGAAACTTTATTCTCATTTGCAGTATTTGTCATGACTTCTAAAGCAAGAATATTCATGTTACTCATCAAGAAGTACCGAGGAACATCTGAATCTTTTTCATCAATACGGGAGGGAGAGAATGAAAATATCTCCTTCCATAACAGTGAGAAACCACATTTTGGCTACTCCAAGGTGCAGGAGACTAGACAAGGTGTGGTGTTCAAACCCTCCCGCGCAGACAGGCAGAACCCAAAATTATTTCTAAAGCAAGGAGCTGAACTACCTAGAAGTGCACATACCTGACTCTGGTGAGGTGCCGGCAGTGCGGGGCTGCACGGGCCTCTGTGAGGAAAGGTGGTCTGGTTCAGCTGCTTTCACCTGCATGGCGTGGGGTGGGGATGTTGCGGGACTCAGGAGTACGCTTGCGTTCATTCATTAATTCTTGTTTTTTCTAAACTCTAGCTTGATGAGTGTGCTGATTATATATGCCCATATTCATTAGTATTCTTTCTTGTGTGGTGTGAGAAACAGGTAACTGAATTCTAATATAACACATACAATTTATTTATACCCACATTTTCCTGTCTTAAAATAAGTTTTGTCAGCTGATTCCTTCCTTTCTGCAGCAGCCTCAGGTGTAGCGCTCGAATCTTATTACTTGAGTTACTTTAACTTCAGTAATTTAAGCACATAACAGAAATTCCTTATTGTGGTTTTTGGAAATAATGCAGATATTTTTCCAGAAAAGAGATGTCTTCCAAGAAGCCCAATGCAATGTACCTAAACACGGCATTAATCTAAAAATGCAGAACAGCAATCTGCATGCCTTTACACAGTCCTGCAAAAAGGGCTAAAAATCATGAAAATGGTGCAAAAGAGAAACTACTCATTGCTGTTCCTTTGATTTGTTGTCTTTACAAAATGATGGGCTAATTATTTGAATCTATTCCAATATAAATATATATTTTAAAATAAAGTTATTTTCAAAATCCACATTTGAATAGCAGCATAATAAGACAAAAAACTGAGACCCGTTTAATAAGTCTGTAGTCATTAAAAAGAAAGAATAAATTGCATAACAAGTTTTCATGTGGTCTATTCACAGCATGATAATAAAAGAATTAAGAAACTCAAATGTAACATAATTTAAGAATATGGAAATTTGCCTCTCAGGACTAACATATATCACCTCCGTCTCCCATGTTTCTCAGCCTTTTTCAGACCCCAAGTCTTTCTTTTGTGTATCAAGACCTGTAGTTCCACATAGATTTTCCTGTCCAGCTACACTTCCTAAAACTATTATCAGTATGGTAAAGATCACAGTTCCCAGACTGTGAACCCATGACATCTGGTTGTACTTGGGTGGATTTAGTTGAGAAATACATTAAATCTTTTTGAGATGTCAATGGCCAAACCCCAAAATAACTACATGAGGTCCTCCTCAGAGGCAGCTTGCTAACTTCAAGCTAGTATTAGTAGGACACTTATAGGGGGCCAACTCTAACTATAGGTTTGATGAGTGCAGCAGGTGTTTATAAAGTGCTCAAAGTGTCGTGCTTTCCTCAGTACTCCTTGGAGGACTTTTATGTTTTGAACATATGAAACCGAAATATTGACAGGGAAAACCCTGCTCCTACATTTCATGGCAACCAGTAGGACAATGTAACTATTCCCCCTCACCCAAGTCCATAGTCTAGTACTCTAAATTTGATAAGCATTTTGAGACTAAATTATTTAAGAATTTTGAAGAAGTGCAAGTTGATTAAATTTCCACAGTCTTCTATTGTATAGTGAACATTTTAGTTATTCCAGGTCATGTGATAGGGAATGCTATGCCTTTTACTTTTCTGAAGGTTACACTTCCCTTTGAACATTGTGAGTGAAATGCAGTCATAGATGTATTCTATAGGTCTATCCATCTTTTCTCATCCAGAGATGTAAATTCATATGAAGATAAAGATATATGCCAGAATTATAGAAGACAGTGGAGGAAAATGAAATGTCAGATTTTGATGTATATTATTTGATAGTAGCCACCAGTTGCTGCCATTAATTTAACAAGTGATTTTTCTTAGCAACTCTCTGATGTAAAGGGGAAAACTTTGTGTTAGTTCTTTGTGATACGAGCTGCTGAAAACAGAAGGAGAATTTTTGTTTATCTTACTCTTTACAAGTGGAGTTAATTCCTCTAGCTGTCATAATGCTCTTGAGCGGCTCATTAGACTTCAGACCAAAATATGTCAGATGAGAAAGCTATTTAAATGTACAGCTATAGAATAAATCATACTACTTCATTGTTACCTGAATAACATTTCTTCCTTATCTTCCCCCTCCCCCCTTTTTAACTCTTACTTTTTAACATATTATCTGAAGTAATGTGATTTAAATCTCTGGAAAGCAAATATAATTTTGCATACTATAATCTAACAGTTTAAAACCTATAATACATTAACAGTTGTTGAAACTTCCAAAACTATAGCACTATTTCCACAGAAAGTGTTGATTATATACTGTTTTTTGTGGAAGAGCCAGATGATGTGATTTTTCCCACGGATTTTGAGGAGGAGACAGGATCTTTGAATTTTCTAGCTCATGGAAATGCCCAAATGTAGATAGAAGTTTTAGAATTTTTTGTAATTTTCAGAAAGTTTGGCCACTTCAATCCCATTCTGACAGTCAGTGTGCACTGGAAAACAACATAACAGAAACAGCTCCATGACCTAAATGGCTTTCTTGACCACTTGTGATTCCGAATAAGGAAAAAATGTGAGAGGAAGTGAATAAAGGCAAAGCAATCTGTGAAATATGAAATTGTGTTCTCTATGCATTTTATCTATCCATTTGGAAGGACCCCTTTTGTCTACTTTTATGACTTGTGTCAGTAACAGCTGACAGGACCAAAATCTTTCATTGATTTTTTTTCTGAACACAACTTCCATAAAACTAGGAAGTACTATCCTATTTTATAGATAAATCAGTAAAGGACAGGTAGATTAAATGATATGACTATGCAGTATAAGACACCATAGCTGGATGAAATCTGGAATGTTTTCACTTCGGAGTCAACCGTCTTACTCCTTTCTAAGCATCTTCTCTTGCCTGTTTTCCTGTACAGATTAGTATTCCACAGTTATCTATCTTACACCTCTGTTAAGCCACACCTGTGATTCTGAGAGTTCAGTTTATGAGTGGTGCCCACTTATGGGTGGGAGTAGTATGCTGCAGTCACTTTATCCATTTGCTATATCTGACACTGCTCATAATTTATACAAATTACAAGTGATGTAGGAGGGCTGGGGGAACATATGGTTAATTATTTTTTTCCAGACACTCTTTATCTTTTCTCCTAGAGTCATTCTTCACCTACAGAGGGAGCATAAGGACTCTTATTGCAGTGTTTTGTCATATGTGGCAATCATCAGTTCTGTATTTTATTTTTTACCCAAGACGTTTATTTCACTTGTGCATTCTTTAAAATTCTGCACGAATTCCACTTCAACTTATTTGAATTATTGAACCTGCATTTCTATGGCTGGAAGAAATCCAGAAGCAGTACCATCCCAGCACAACAGCACTGAATCTGCCTCTTTGCAACAGATGTGATTCATTAGACTTATCTAATACATGACACAACCTCCCCAAATGGCATGGACATGGCTAAAACATGTAATTTGGGATTAGGAATGAGTGGGCAGAAATTCCTCAAACTGGAAATGCCTGACCTCCTCATAGTGTGGGATGAAAACTATTATTAAATTCTTCCTGAATTATATTCTTTGTGTAATTTCTCTTGCTTATTCATTATTTTTTCACTGATAAACAATTATGTGCATTAGTTCTACACACCATTAAAGAGCTATCAGTCCATTAAATATAGCATGTATCCATGGGGAAAAGGTACAAATTCCTACCAAAAGAGTGGAACCTTGTGTTCAGCCCTCCCAGACAATCTCGTTAATATCGTGATGTTTTCTTTGGAGAATCTATGCCATGCCTTTAATTTCTTGGTCCAATTATTTTTACTTAGAACACATATAAGCTGGTTGGAAATTTTTCATTAGTATCATTTTTTGATAGAAAAGGGAGATTAAAAAATATTTTAAACTTACTTTCTATCTGCCTAAGCCACATTAGAATATTTTGAAATATTTTGTGTCATTTGTCTTCAAGAAAAAAAGTAATTGAGTTTCTTCATCAGCTTATTGCCTTTTTAAGGGGTTATACTTCGGTTTCTGTCCTCGCAGATCAGTCAGGATACCGAGAAGAAAACATGTCACACAATTCAGTGTTGTTTTTCCTCTAATGTGCTTGGAAGAGTAACGGGAATGCAATCATTCGGCATGGGTTCTGGGATATATAGTCAGGCAGCCATCAATCTCTAAAGTTTTGGGATAGTATTACAAAAACATAATTTTGCATTTAATTTAACTGAAAATGAAGATAAGTGAAGTCAGCTAATTAAAGCAAACTAAATTTTGCTTAATTTCCCATTTGGAAATATCAAAACATGCAATTTTAATTTTTTCTAAATCTCCATCCATTCTGGATCAATTGATTTAGATTTTTTATTTCATAAAAATAAAGTCAACTGTCATAATTTCATTCAAAATCTTAAATAATTATAAATTATTCAGGATGAAAAATTCTACTTCTTTTTCACACTGTTGTGTATGAACCTCTTTAAAAATTATGTAGTGAATCCTACAGAAATTTCCTTAATATCCTTTGTGGTATGAAGATACTGGCAACGGTGTTTCATTTCTTACACTGAATGAGGCAGAGGTCCTCTGCAATCAAAGGTTCAATCACTATAAAAGGGGCAAATGGTAGTTTTACAGTTCATCCTAACTGAGGCAGTTCTGACCTTTGGATTAAGAAAAACTACAGAGCTTGTACAGCTGAGTTCTGCTGTCTGTACCTCATTCACCATGAAAATTAATGAGATAGGGTGTACTGATAATAATTTTGCTTCATTAAAGTTGCCTCTGGAGTCTAGGTGTTGCCAAGTTTTTTTAGTGTTTGCTGAATTCTGGGGAAGCTTGGAAATGCTTGGCAGTTTCCTGAGACAACTTTGAAATTGCAGAATGACTGTGAACTAGTGATGAAGGAAATATCTGTGCATCATGATATCAATGCCATGTGACACTTTTCAGAGATTTCTGATACCTTTTATACTGGTTATCTGCTCTTTTCAATATCAGAAACATCATTTTAACAATTTCTGGTCCAAAGAGTTTGACACAAAAGCATGTTTTAAAAGTCTCATATGGGTTGTTATTCTTGAATTGAGACAGTGCACCTTCCCAGGAGATTATTTCAAAGTGATTGAGTCTACTAATCTGCTTCACAAACTCCTTTCTCTTGCAGTTACTGTACTCTTTGAGGGTTTGTTTGCTCAAATTTTTGGAGGTGAATGTGATGGGTGAGACTTTTTGCCAGAGAATATCCAGAAAAAAATCCCAAACTGAGCAAAAATCCACCACTCATATAGCATTAAAGTTATGAGACTTAGGTTACTATTCAACCTCAGAAAAATAACTGTTTAGGGATTATTGCATGCATTTGTTTAAGTGTGATACTTTTTAATAGGATTCCTACAACCTAGCTGTTATGGTCCGGGAAGACCCGAGCAGTAGAGATTCGTTGTTATTTCCAGAGTGAGATTAAGACACAAACGAGGTCAAATGCCGCCTATCAAACAGGTTTACTGAGCACTTATTCAAACGAAAGCACGAAGAAATAGCAATAGGAAAGAAAGGAACAGACAGGAAAGAAAGAAACCTAGCAAGCAGTCGGGATAGAGTTGCAAGAGATAGTCATCACCATGGATCCAGCGGCGTCCTGTTGGTCCGTAGTTTCTGTGTGCATTGGTGGTTGGTGTATTTTTGTCATTTGGTCACACAGTCTTTTATGAGGTGTTTGGGGACACTGTTCCCCAAGCAATAGCATGTACCCCATGTTCCCCCAGTCCCTTGCATGTGTTTTTTTCTCAGTCCTGGCTCCAGCAGATCGGGGAGGGGGTTGCTGTCTAGACACATCCTTGTCTGGTTTGTATTTGGCTGGCCTGCCCAGGGGTCCTGTAGTGAGCTGGGCTGCAAACAAGCTTTGGCTGGCCTGTCAGGAGGTCCTGCAGGAAGCTTTGCAAACAAGATTTGAGACAATTGTCTTAAGCTATGGTCTCAGACACTGATTAATTCTATGTTGTCTTCACTCCCATCCCTCTCTCTCCTGTTCAGTCTTCTCATTTCTCTCCCAAACACCTCCCAGACCTAGAATTCCTTCTGCCAACTACTCATCTGATCTTAGCTTTCATTTACCTGGTGGCTGCCAGGTGTCACCCTTGACCAGCCTCCACTAAATTCCGGTCTCTCTGGTCCCAGTATTCTCTGCATTTCATGTTTCTTGGTCCAGCTGATAGAATTTTATATTTGTCCATTGCCAACAACCTTTATTCCCCAACAGTCTATGTGTATAAGTCTGCCTCCTTACTCTTCACAAGCCTGGCTCTTCTGCTTTCTGTATTTAAATCAGGTTGTCCAGAGAAATTTTGGATGCCCACTCCCTGGAAGCATTCAAGTCCAGGTTGGATGGGGCTTTAAGCAACCTGGTCCAGTGGAAATTGTCCCTGCCCATGGCAGGGGGATTTGAGCTAGATGCTCTGTAAGGTGCCTTCCAACCCAAACCATTCTATGATTCTATGTTTTCTTGGGCAGAGAAGAACAAATGCTGGAAGAATGGAAAAGAAAGGTTCCTTGCTCTCACACAGTGCAGACTCAGCATTGCTAACTGTCTAAGCTCATCTGGGCCTAAGGCTTTAATAATAAAATATGAATTGAAACTTTGGTTATCATAAGCACAGTAAAAGTCATATTGTTGACATAAACGATGTATCTGCTATACAGATTTCAAGTCCCAAGCCTCTATGAATGACAGTTTCACAAACAAAGGTTTATTAATTTGATTCAGCATACGCAAAATGATGAATATGCTTTCTCCTCAGAGGTCAAAGATCTGTTTTGACTTGCTTGTTTTAGAAAAGCTTAGCTTTTGTCAGGCATGCATTGTGGAATGTCCAAAGTTTTGCCTAAGAAGTCAGGGGGTACTACAGAAGTTACCTTTGAATGGCACTCATCCTCAGCAATAGCTGGTGCTAGGAGGTTCAGTATACTAAACTTCATGTCTTCCTTTGGCTATAAAATACTTCAGTAGTTTCTTTCTTTTTTTTCCTAAGATGGCTCCACAAGGGAATAGAAATCGACATTAAAAGTGATTATTGCTGTATTTTAACAGAAGAAAGTCTGATCATCAACAACTCCAGGGAAATGAAGGATTCTGTACAGTATCAGTGTTTAACCACCAATATGCTTGGCAATATGTAAAGCAGAGAGGCTGTTCTTCAGTCTGCATGTGAGTAGCAATATTTTTAGCATGGATATATCAGATATTTGCATTTTTTTATCAGGTTTTAAATTGTACTTTGAATACATTACACAAGAGTTACACTGTCTGCTGTCTTGGTTGGGATGGGATCTCAGGATTAGAAATAAAATGCTTGATGGGAAAGAGTGGTTTTCTGTGGACTTTTGACTTTGAAAACAGAACCATCTAATATGGAAAATAACTCTAGTACATAATCCCAATTGCTGTCCTCTAATGATGTACTTGAGTACTCCTCAATGGTATGTTTCACTGCCAATTTCCTGAAACTTGCATCACTTTGCCAGAGCACCTAAGCAGGAGACAAGGAACTGCAGACTTAGGTACAGAGTTGGATAAACTCCATCTACACTGCAGGATAGTCTGTGTATAACATTGTGTATGTGAGCATTAGGGTAAGGGTGCTGGGCCTGGGGGTGCAGGGCAAGTGAGTGACTGTGTGGAGCTTAGCTGCCAGCCAGGGTCAACCCACCAGAAGAATGCAGAAGTTTTATGAATAAACTTATGCATTATGTTCAAATACATTGGTAGATTGTTTTGATCTCTAACTCCCATGATTCTGGTTACTACAAATTTTCATACCGTAAAGAGTGGATTTAAAAATTAAACTTCGTTATTTTTTTCTCAACTTTGGCTACTTTAGGCATCTCTACACAAGCTAAAAAGGAAACACATCTCTCAAGTGACTTGAAAGTGATAGTAAACTGAAAAAAATACAGTTTCCAAATTGACAAATACAACCTGCCTTTCTGCACAGCAACTGCATTTTTTTTTTTGCCGGGTTCTGCAACCTGTCATTGGAATAGTGTGCCTTAATTTTGATTATGATAGAGGATGTATTTTGTTCTTACCTTTGCCATGTATACAATTTCTGTATTCCATTAGGTCACAAAACAAAATTACTTTTCTCCATCTGTGGATTATTCAGCCTTTCACAAACCTGTCATCTCCTTGGTTATGCTAGGATTTCTCATACTGTTTCCTCCTCCATTCCTGACATCTAGGTATGAATAGCGAATCTTGAAAGATAGGTAGAAAGGAATAGGCTAAATAACGTAAGAAACTGGGTTTAGTAGAACAGTTAATTTTATTAAGATATTGGCTATGAATTGTCATGCTTTCAAAAGGTTGCTTTAAGATTTAAAAAGAAAAGTGCAATTCTAGTTTTTTAAATATAAATTTTCAAATTTTAAATAGACTACATAGCACCTAGCCTTTGTAATAAAACTGCCTTGTATCCTTTAAAGCACATGTGTATTTGTGTGTACAAATGGCCCATTTTTTCTTGGTTATCCATTCATTTTAGCTCTTTTAATCATCAGCTTATGTCTCCTGCCTGTTTGTGGGTTGTGTCCTGGTTTCCTCTCCCTTAGGGTGATGTATAATTCTAGCAAGAGAAAGGTCAAATAGTGATCAGGAGAAGCATAATAACTTCACATATCAATGTTCGTTTCTTCTTTCTTGACAAATGATCACCATTCCTCCTGAAAATTCCCTGCATCACATGGTCCCCTTTGACCTTTCAGTCAATAAATAATGCATTCTCTCTAAAGTAATTGAACTACCTTATTTGGCTGCAAAATCCGTTATACCAGAGAGGGTGATACATAGGACAGTGAAAAATTACATTGTGGAAAGACTCCAGTTTTACTACGGCTTTTGGATGAAGACAGATTTCTTTTTATTATAACCTTGTTTTCTCACTATCCAATAGGTTCATCTGAACCAAACCAAAATAATGAGCATTTGACAGACCAAATGAGATGGTTTCTTTTTATGGATAATTTGCAGAAGTGTCTAGAACCAAAGGATTTTAAATCTGGACACACTTCGGGGGGGGAGGGTGTTTTATCACTGCAAGGTCACTTGATCTGGGAATTGTACATTCATAATTTATTGTGTTAATCAATAGCAAATTGTTAGCTGTCTCACCTCACCACCACCCCCACTCTGACATGAAGCTCAAGATTAGGCCTAACTTACAAGTTCATAACAAAGTTGATGAGACTCATTCACATGCTAAAAGATACAAACTTCCATAGAGTTAGGACCCATTTCTTGCTTTGAGGAGAGACTACAGAAGTTTGTGGAGGCTGTAGAACTATACAGCATTCTAAGATCAAAATATTCCATGCTTTAAGATCGATGGTAAAATGACTCGGGGAGATAGCTGATACTGTAGGGATTCTGTCTGCTTGCAAAGAATTTGTTTCTACAAAGAAGTGACCCTTCCAATTTATTTGAAGAACAGGATCAAGATCACAATAAATAAACTGCAAAAGCTGAGCTGTTGTCTTCTAGTATTTTGAGTTATTTTAGTATTTTTCTTCGGTAAAATGGAACCTAAATTAAAAATCCTATACTTTTTCATGGCTGTGTTTCAGTATTTGCTAAAGAGATCCTTGACCAAATAAGCACTAGTTTTTTTAAACCTTAACTGTGAGTTAATAAAGTGTTTTGCCTGGAAATAATACATTATATTTCCTACAGCACAGTACTGAGTAGCTCAGGAACACATAAATCATGCTGAAACAGACTGTGATGCAATCACACAGTATTGTTTCGTGATAGACTCTTGTGTTATAACTGAGCATTCCCTTGTGAAAAAGTACCATTTTTCTTTGCTTTCTAGGCTCTTTATTCTTTCCCTTTATTTTTTTCGTAACAGAAACTGTACCTGAAAGTGCTAAAGCTTAAAGCTATGAGGAAATTGCCCTGAAACTGAAAACCTCCAGGAAATTGAATGGACATACTGCACGCAACATCCACGGTATTATGTCTCGGTTCTGTTTCTTGGGATATAGTATTGACGATTTTTATTATACCCAGCCACTGATACATTGCTCTGAACACAGAGTTTTGACCAGCCTTGAGGACAATAATAACATTAAACATATCAGGAGGAGCTCTCATACTAGGCAAGAGGTCAGTTGCTCTCGCCAATATGCCTATTGTTGAAAAATACCATTTAAAGAAAATCATTACAATGGTCTTTTATGTGGTGCCTATAGAGGAAACATCTGTACATATATTAGCAATATACTGTTAAGAAGTGGTACTGAAAGGGAGATCTTTCGTCTTCCATCCAACTACTTCAGGACAAAATCTTTCGTCCAACAAAGCTGTGAGTGCTCTGATAGATAACGTTGTTCAGGATGGAAATAATATTTCATAAAACATTTCAAAACATCTATTCTATGTATTCTACATTCTGAGGTGAGGTTTTGCTCTACTGCATAATCTTGCAGTTGAGCCCCTGCCAAACTTCTGTAGAGATACAAAGACTTACAAGAAGACTACTGTTCAAATGTTTGCCTTTTCTCTTACTGAGGGTCAGTTCAGTTTTTCCACAAAAAACTTAAGAGGTCAGACATGGTCAGGTCCTCGTGGCTGTCCAGCTTTTACTAGTTTCTGGGACATAATCCTTTCCAGATGGATTGCATTTCACCAGTTCTTTACAGTTGGTCTTAAAAGCTGTGGCTTTATATCACATGCTTCTGCTTTTGCAATCTGCTACTTTGTTTGCCCTTGTTACTGTACCTGTGAGTGCAAAGCTCCTCTTATAGCAATTACCAGATCTTCCTACTGTGAATGTAGCAGAAAAATTTACATATAGGCAGAGATTACCTTAGTTAGTCATGATGAAAATAACCTTTTATCCATATCTGAAACAAAGGCAAGAAGAAAAGTTCATGGAAGTCCGTATGGTAGTTCTGAGGAGTGTCTTTCTGAAAAGACATTATTCCCATCGAGTGAAGTCTGGTCTTCAGAGAAGGCAGAAGGAAAATCCTATCTTAGGAGGTCAGGCAATAATCACACTTACCACGTGAAAGTAATATATTTGTAACTAGTTCTGAAAACGCTGTGAAGAAGGATCACAGTGACAGTCTATCTATGAATGATGCTACAGGCCCAGGACATTTTTCAGGAATGAGAAACATTGTCAGCAGAACATACAGTAAGAATATACTCCTTGTGACACTTTCCTGGTGTTTGAAAAGCCACTTCATTTGCAGATAAAGAGGATGTTCTCCTGTTTAACCTTTGGCACTCAAGTCCCTGTATTAAAACTTTGGTATTTTTCGCTTCCAGTACAGTCAATAAAGGCTGAGTTCATCACAAGAGGCCAGTGAGCTCCAGCTCTGAGGGATCTGTTCTCATCCACAGGATGATGGAGAAGTCCACAGAGAAGACTCCAAGCTGGGGTGGTGAAACTGTCAACCCCTGACATCAGATCAAACATTTTTTTCTTTGTGGAAAAAATATAAAATTATTTCAGTAGAAAGGAAGCTGCTATGAATTGTTTGGAAACTGAAGGATTGGGGGGAGTATTATGCTTTATCACATCCTCTGTTTTAATTCATTTCTTTGGCTTATATTCACATGAAATATGTGGGAAATTAGAGGCTTTAAAATAGTGAAGCAGCAACCCACTTTTTTTTCCTCACACAGTTTTTTCTTATTTCACCCAAAAAAACATTGGCAAAAGATTTGTAAATTGGAAAGAAAGTAGAATAAACACATTTCTTAAGTCTTCTGAAACGTGGAAGTGGGAAAGAGTAAATGAAGAAAAAGCAGCACTTTCACATTTAATAATTTATTTTCCTGCAAAAGGATAAAGCTGTGCAAGAAAGAGGTAAAAACCTCTGAAAACATACAGGTTAACATGGGAGATATTGAACTTATTTTTATTTTGCTTTACTTCTATAGGATGGATCAAAATGGCATTTTGGTCAAAATGAAAGCTGTTTGTTTTTTTTAATTTGTGAATGCTGGGAAAAGTTAAATTGGTAAATGCTGAATCAGGGCAAGTAATTTGCTGTGAAGTGTTTCTTCAGTCAATGTAATCTGATTTTTTGTCCATGAACTGCAAAACAACACTTTCCTTTGAGGTACAGACCTTAGCTGAGAGGTATGAAGAAACCTCCAGCCTTCTCTTTAGTTATTGCATCACATAATTTTTTCCTCTTTGTTTCACTTGGGGTTCAGTCAGACAGACTCCAGTCTGCTCACATGATTGTATTAGGACAAGAAGCTGGTGCTTAAATAGTGATGACACCAAACCTACTGCATTTTCTTGATATGATTCTTCCTATTTTTACCATTATCTTGTCTATTATTCAGTCTTATGAAATTCCAAAAGTGTAACAGTAAACCACAAAACATATTGCACCTGATGAAAATTTAAAGTGGTTCAAGTACATTTTGAATCCCAAAATACAGTAACTTGACAGGATGGCTTTTCTCAAAAGAGAACAATAGAAGATTTAATAAGAACAGAAATGAATTATCACTGAAAAAAGGGACTTATACTGACCTAGGTACATAAACCTGTGTCCATCCTTATGTGACTATTTTTAATGAAAATTTTTACTAAGCACCGTACAAACAGATCAGCCCAGAAGTACATGCCTATTTGCCAATGCCAACAGCTGTTCTGGTGCCATCCTCTCTTAGGTATATACAAGCATGCGTATATTTATTCATTTATTTATTAATAGCAATGTAGAAATGTTTGTAATAAACTGCAGTCATGGTGGACTATCATTCCTGAAAAGTATTCCAAGAATTACCTTGGAAAAGGCTGCAAATGGCAAGAATGGAGAGAGAAAGGAGTACATCACAAGATGGATAAAAGGGTGACTCAGGACTCAGATCCTCAGCTGTGGCAAATTACTGTGGTTTCATTGACTTCTGTACCCCCCCCAGCCTTTCTATAGTCACACCTTTAGTCTCAATAAGTAAGTAAGGTAAGACAGTAATACAGGTCCCTGAGAATGGGGGCAGAGAAGCAAGAAAAGGAATAAACTGCAATTTTTATATTCTTTTTTTTATCTCCTAGCTTGAGAACTATAGTGAGGAATAAAACAGCTTCATGGAGATGAGGGAGATGTCACATTATATTTTTATTTAGAATTTTAACTCAGGTAGTAGTAGGAATAATTTTTTTAATCTGGGTAGTGTTTAGCAGTACTGTCTTTTTTGAGAATCAATCAACTTGACACCTCTCTAGCCCAAACATAAATCTAAAGTCTTCAGCAAAAAGAGTCCCCCTTTATGCACCCTTCTATGTACATTCTGTGACTATTTTATTCTTTGGTGGTAGAAATGCTTAAAAAATTTCAACCTCCCACTACATGGAATAAAAAAATTTCAACCTCCCACTACATGGAATACTTTGTAAACACTGATCAGGTTAAAAAATTGTTGTAACAGACAGCTTAAATTAATTTTCACAGATTTCGTTAGAGTTAAAAAAAAGGCATTCCATTAACACCCTTCACGCTTTACAGTGTGAATGAGACAGAGCGAATACTCTCTGAAGATATGGTTCAAAAATACTCCAAGAGGAGAGAAAGCTGACTGATGGAACAAACTAAGAAAAGCAGCAGTTACACCATGCAGCACTGTGATCTTTATGTTTCCAGAGGGTTCAAAGCAACAGAACCAGCTCCGCTGGATAAGATTCCGCCTCATTCTGTCCTACCTGCATAATCAGGAGACCTCTCACCTTTGCATGTTTATGTTTGGAAGTACAGATGGGTTCTTCAGGGTATAAAGCTCCTTGATGTTGTAATAGCCACCAAAGCTTGCTTCCCTTTTTTTTTTTTTTTTTTTTTTTTTTAAAAAAAAAAAAAAA
>Ga0181612_157342_pt1 | contig 15719 bp, 9 predicted proteins | sample HoacroProtozoa21_FD_119630 | JGI IMG/M metagenome (GOLD analysis project Ga0181612, IMG submission 119630) | Hoatzin crop microbial communities from Cojedes, Venezuel. Combined Assembly of Gp0051906, Gp0051904, Gp0051908
CAGGGAGGGCAGGGAGCGGCTCCACCAGTCCATCTCTCTCACACTCCCGGATGCTCCTCAACCTCTCCACTTCCTCTTTCAGCTCTGCCACCAGGCTGAGCAGATCATTCACCGGCTCCCACCGAACACAGCCGTTGTCTCTGCTGTCCTCCATCGCGAGCGCCAGGCTCAGGCACTCCCTGCAGCCAGAGACCTGGACACCTGCGTTCTTGCATGGGGCCTCCGTCTGGGTCCCCACACTCTTTTTAGCAAGAGCTTTATCACAGGTGGTAACCATGGCTAGAATATCTGTCATTTCTTGTATATCTCATTTCTTGTATATCTCTCATTTCTTGAATTTATAGTTATAAACTTCATACATAAGTATTAATATTGACCATAGGACCTCCTCTGTTTTTATCTTGACTTACTGCCATTCCTACACTAAGTTATGAAAACTAGCTTTGAAGTGACTCATTGCACTATTATTTCACTGTTATTTCACAGGCAAAACCTTTAATGCATTTCCAGAGTTTAATGGAAAAAAATATGTAGAGAATTAATTTAAGTTAGCGGGTTTTTTTAAAAAATCTGATGAAAAAAATTATGAACAAAATCAGATAGCATTGTAACATAGAAAGCATCATAGATGGCTGCGCCATTGCAGATTAGCAGAAGCCAGGACTCCCCAGTCACTGGTATCAGGCCAATGCTTTAGCAGCTCCATCACAGTAAAAATTCAGCCTGGATCAGGCGCAAGCACATTTCTGTCACATTAGCCAGAGCCCACAGTATGAGGTTACCCACTCCACACTGACTCCAAAACATGAAAGATGCTAGCTGATATGGCCTGAAAGCTGCTGGAGATGTTACCCCTTCAAATATTTTGTTAACGAACTTATATTAGTATGCTATTTTTTGATAAATCTGTGGTAGCTTTTGGTCTTCCTGCTGTTACCTTGACTCCATGGCCAAAGTAATGATTCAGGAGAAGGTAGTTAATACATGATCCAACAGCCAGAAGCTGAAAATAGCAAAATTGGGTCTCAAAACAAGACACAGATTTTCATTGGTGAGTATAACTAACCACTATAACAATCCTGCCAAATAGTGCTCTCCATAAATTAAAATCTGACTTATTTTAAAGCATATACAGATATATGCAATATCTTAACTGCTTTCCTTTGTTTTGTTGTTTTTTCCTCCCCTCTTTCAGGGACGTATTTTTTTCCAGCAAATATTCAAGCCTCCTAACAAGAAGTTTGCCATCCTTATCAACTTTCTGCATTCATCTTGGAAGTAGTCTACAGAGATCCACAGGCCGCAGGCTGAAACCTACTTCTCTAATTTATCCACAAGTACTGGATTTGATCAGTTGATTACTGCATGGAACTCAATTACCCATATTAAACCTGAAGTCAGATGACATGCTCAAGTAGTCCCGTGCTTGCCACTAAATATGAATTAAAGGATCCCATGAGTTCCAGAAGAGTGAGTCCCAGAAGCCTATCTTCTCCTGCCCATTTAATACAACTGGTATGTCTCCACCAGTAAGGGTTCCAACTTTTGGTGATAATCTCAATTTCATCTGCTGGCAGGTTTTCAGGCTATATTTCTCCTTTTCTTCTGGTGTCCTAAACAGCTCCTTCTTTCCTTGTTTATGCCTGACACATACATTGTAATCACATGCCTTTAATCACTCCCTAGCTCAACTCCTCAGCTCTTTAATTGCTCCTACAAATCAATCCTTTGAGCTCTCTTTGTTTCTTCCCTGAACTCATTAGTTTGCCAGAACTTTCAGGCCAAGACATGCCCAGCTAAGAGCTCCCATTCCGAACCCGTCCTCAGTGTTAGTAAAATATGCAGTTAATTTTGGCTTTGGGCAAAGAGTTGTACACAAAAATTCCCTGAAACACAGGAAAAGCTGATTACCTCTTATTTTGAGCTTTCACTAGTAATTACAGTGATGACCCTTGCAACATGTATGGTAAACAGCTGCACAAAGCAGCCTTGTAACAAAGACAAAAAGGCAATCAACTTCTTAAAATAAAGAAGGGATCAAATTTTGCTCGCACTTATATACAGGATAACTGCAAAATTCAGAACATGGTTCAGTGCTACTTACCGAATCTAGGTCTTTTCCTGGCAGAAGCTGTCCAGCACCACAGAGAAATCATTCCAACAGTCAAACACGAACAGCTTTCAAAAATGTCTCTCTTACTGATGGAAAGACTGTTTATACAAAAAGTTTGAAACCAAGAGCACAGACCAAGTAAGACTATAAATATTTATACATAAAAAATTGTCTCTGGCAGTATGTAAAAAAAAAAAGTAATTTTCCACTATTTTTGAGAAAAACAAAAGCACTATAAGAAGTTAAGCTGACTGAGTCAGAAGACTGAAACCAGATCCAAGGTCTTTTTATTGCCACTAGACATGGCACATGCCAGGAAAAGGGCTCTGTTATTTCTAGGCTCTTAATCAAATAAAACACAGCTTTCCTAGTCAATAATGTATATTGTGTTAACTACAGGTATTCGACTAAAAGACACCTCACTTGCGAATATCCTCAATCACTACTTAGGCTTTGGAGTAGCTGATGCACGGAGATCCAATAACCAATTCTACTGCAAGTAAACAACCTTACTGTTCCTGTTCCTAAATACGAAGGGTGACAGAAATTGCAGCCACCCTTCCCACTACAGACTCAAGTCATTCAGCCTCCAGCTTCTCCAAGAAACATGAAAATAGCTACACTTGATCCTGTACACATTTCAGGAGACAGCTCTGCTTCCTTCATTCCTTCCTGAAATGGGAGGTTGGGAGATCAATGTGAAAGCAACCACAGTTTTGATGTCTGTGTGAAGAACAAACCCATCACACAGTGTTAATGTGATTTACAGCACCTGCAGGTCTCCAAAATGGAGCACAGCCCTCCAAACAGTAATTCATTTGGAAATACGGGTTGCTACCGCACCAGCTGTAGACTCGCAGAAAAAAGAGTCTCGCTAATATTGTCCCATCACAGTTACTGCTGTATCATTTTTAATTAGGCAGAAGGTGGGTCTATGCTGCCATTTGAACAAAACAATGCAGAAAAAAGCCTGATTTCCGTGTCACAACGTGACCAGGCTCCCCAGCAGCAGAGCAGTTTCTCAGACTGCAGGCTCCCTGCTCTGCCATCCATACTTTTTGCCGTCTGGCAGGGTTGCAGGCACCTGGCAGAAGGGCTAGCTGGGTGGGATTTGCACAGCACTGTGCAGCAATGCTTCCATGCCTGCAAATCCACTGCTAACAAGTCACATCCGAACATTCCGTAAGATGTAAGACCTCAGAATAACAACACAGGCAAAAGCCAAGTTATCCAAAGAAAAAATGGACAGCACATCATTTCTGACCTAACAAGGAGACTCAGGCATATGCTCTTCATGATCAATTGAGACTGATTAAGAAATGCTTACGCAAAACTGCAAGAGTTATAAAACATGAGCAAGCTTCCTCACTTGAATTAAACTGGCAAGTTCTCAAATTTTAATATGACACACTTATTGCAAATTTACAGTAATGTTCATCTACTCAGGAGTGAGAATGCAAAACTGAAGAGTTTCTAATGCTTCACTGAAATTTCACTTGCTGATTATCAAAACTACCACCTCCAATTAGCAGTATATCTACCAGCCAAAGAAAAAGCAGCGTGATCCTCTAAGAAACAAGGCCTCCCGCACAGACAACCCATACCTGTAAACCCAATAAGGAAAGGGCCTCAGAAGAAAGATGACATTCCACAAGCAATTGTTTTGTCCTTTGAAATGCATGGCAAAATGAAAATTGTTCATTAATACTTCTTTAGAGCCAGAAAAATGCATTTATGTCTGGATGATACTCTTAGTCATATGGTTTTGTTTTAAGCAGTCCTGCAAGAGACAGGGAGTTAGAGTCCATGATCTTCATGGGTCCCTTCCAACTTGAGACATTCTGTGATTCTATGATGTGTCTTAACGTGCCCATATACACATACACATCTGTATAATAAGACACACGTGTATACAAAGCGTACACATGCCAGCAACATGTCATGCCACTATTACTTACATTACAGACAACATGACTGAAGACCACTGCTTAGGGCTTACTTTGTTCTCCTTGTAGGACAAACACCGAGCACAGCATCAAGGCTGTTACGCCACTCACCTCTTCCCCCTCTGCAGGTGACAAAAGGGGCACAGAGAAAGCTGGAGAGATTTCCCTAAGTCTACTCAGCCACACCTCAGCTTCAGTCTTGACCTAGAACCGCACCCAGTGTCTTCACAGAGACCGACTTCCTACCATTCCTACGTCTGCAGGTCTGGGTAATTAATAGTCAGTGTATTAGTCCAATTAGTTTCAAATTAAATATTTTAAAAAACTCCCTGAGTGTTTTTTTTTTTTTTTACAGTGACAAACCCATGCTAATTAAATATTGAAGCAGTAAGTGGAAATAAGCATCAGGAGAGGTTTTTTCATGCCCCACTCTCAATGCATAAAGTATTTAAGGGCATTTACTGGAACTCATTAACTGAACCTGTGAGCTTCTGCTTGACCTTTAATTTCTCTTTAACATACTTAGGCTGTGTGAAATATGTATAAATGCCTGAATATGTAAAGCACAGCTACTGAAAATGGCTTTATAAAGATTTCCTTAGAAAAAGCAAACCAGTGAAACTTATAAAATGTCAGCACAGCTTCATTGTTGTGTAACTAATGTAGAAAAAAAAATACATTTGACAATAGTAACATACCATCTCAAAGCAATATAGAATCATTATTACCAGTGTGCACAAGATATAGGAGAAAGACACTCCTCCAAAAATAACCCAATAATTCTTCTCACAATAACCTGAGTACATGCAATATTACAGTAGCAATATTACAGTACCCCACAACCATTGGGTAAGGAGTACATACGATGAAAAGTTAATCAGTAGGGTAATTTGATAATAGGTAGAGAAACAGTGATGATAAAAAACATTAGCAAAAGTGGAAGACGAGATGGAATTTCTTTTCCATAAATATTTATGGCATCTGTGATGATCATTACTCTGCCTGGTGACCCAGTAAAGGAAGAGGAATTGGATTCTGGTATCTTTTGCCATCGTGTCAAGGAAAATTCTGTCTGAAAAAACAGAGCTCCAGGTGCTCTGATCCCACCACCCTGTGCTCCTCAGAGCTCTGCACCACCAGCTCCCTGCTCCATGCCTCCTGATAGCGGCCGGGCAAGAGGCAGCACGTGGGGTAAGCGGCTCCATGCAAAGCTGCCCAAGCCAGTGTCAAGGGAGCAGATAAGGGCCAAGGGAGAGGATGACTTCAGCTCACAACACCGTGTTTCTCTTCTTGGCAGCATTCATTCCTGTCTGACTTTCTCAGACATGCAGGAACCAGTAATCTTTGGGACCTCAAATTATGCTGGCTAGGCTTAGTAACAACCAAAAGTATTAAAGGAAACCGAGCACGTAATAGCATAAGAGCTGTTTTTACAAAAACAGGCTAAAACACATCATACCTTCATTAACAACAGGTTCCAGTGCCCCCCTCCCTCCCAATGACCACAGCTGCAGCCCAGGTAGCATCAGTGCTATTTCACCACAGGTAGAACTCTGCCCAAACTTTAAAAGCAGCCCTGTACAAGAGAGGCAGTATGCTGATAACTGCCCACCCCCAGAGCTGCCACATCCATAGGTAGCTCAGGGAGCTTCCCTCGGTTACAGAGGAACTGCAGGAGATGTTTCCCACCCTTTAATCAGGGCTCATTAAGGTCAGTGAGGATGCTGCCTTTTGAATCACCCTGAGCACGACTGGTCACCTGTCTTGTGTCCCCCTTGCTCTGCATTGCACCAGTGTGATTGTTCCATGAGAGAAGAGAGATCTCCAGCAGTTAAATGCTTCGTGCAGACCAGCTAATCTAGTTTCGTGGTTTGAGGCAGTTTGAGGCAGCTGAAGGCTTCATTAGAAACCAGGAAAGATGTGCTAAAGAAGTAAACAAAGAGGAAGCATAATATTCATCACACTGCTTCCTTTTTCTCATTACAAGCTCATTTTTCAAAAAACTAAAATTGCAAGTACATGCCCAACTCTCACTGATGTTCAATAGGAAAAAAAGATACAATAACCAGCACTCAGGCCTTTGAAAGTTTATCTTGCACAGAAGTTACTTAAACAAAGGTGATATTCACCCCTAAGCAGATAAAGGGGGCAAGGTGAGCAACAGGGATGCTATATCCCATTATCTCAGAGTCTCAGCCAGCAGCCTGAGTGTTTAAGCTACTGCTGCAAGAACAAGATACAACACTGACATATGGTCTTCCTAGAGTATCACCTCGAAAACAAGCTTAACTATAATCCCTTGAGTTTGTGTCTTTTGAAGAGCAGGTTGCGACACACATCTCACATGAAAATTAATAAAGCATGCTTTGATTCTGCTTTTTATTGCCCATCTTCACAAACACGATGAGTTCAAAGCCTATGTTGAACATGCACATTATCATCTGGCCCTGTGCTTCAGAATGACTTCATATTGTTGAGCTATTTTTCGCTCTAAATGATGTTGTCATTGGCTGCAATTTATTACTTCCAAGTAAAATTGCAGATGACCATTAAAAATGCATTTGTGGTATCCTTCAGATTCTCCAGGGTCAGCTGAAATAAAAACACCCCTGCCAAATGATTTCAGAGCCTGATGCCTGAGCAACAAGAAAATTTTTTTTAATATATGTTAAAAACATTCTCCATATTTCTGAAATTAACCTCTCCCACAACAAAACCAACTTGATTGAAAAACATCGCAGATAAAAACAGGGAGGGAGAGGCAAAGCTGAGCAGGTATGTAGGGAGATGCTGGAGATAAGCACTTCTCTGCATGGTTCATCTGCTGGGGTCTTTCAAGTCTTGGACTACAGTAATTCCCCCAAGATTTTCTGAAAGCAAACACAAACCATTCTGATCAGGCATTTCCTATCTCCCATGTTTATCACAGCTACCCAGCCTCCTACAATTAGGGTCCAGCTTCTGGCTCTGCTCCAGACTGCCTGTGTCACCTCTGCATTTCAGCTCTCAGCTGTGAAGCCTCCTCCTGGCACCATCTACCAATCACCCAGCATCATGGGCCCTGCTTACAGTGGTGGCCTCCAGACACAAGCAAAAATAATTATGACCATGTGAGAGTCCCCATCTCACTTTCGTAACCCTGCAAATGTATCTCTTGGGTGGTTTTTTTGCCTTTTAAAATAAGCCAGTATTTCTCTGGCATAACTAGAAATAAAATAGAATCATGTAAGGGCTTGAGCTGCCCCAAAGCAGGGATAATTGCAAAACATGAACCTTACCTCGCCAGTGCTTGCTTTGCTGCGCATTTTGCAACTGTGGCCACACACAAATTGGTGCCTGCTATCTACATTAAGTTTTGACTTCTTCTCTTATTTGCTGTATTAATTTTCCTCTTTCTTTTTAAATACTAAATCAACTAAACGTCATCCCCCCCCCTTTTTTTTTTGCAAACTTTTATGTTAACATTTGCATGTCCATGATGTTAACTACTTCACAGCTAGCAGATATTTGGGACTCTGAGAAGAATTTGGCTACTGTTCCATTTCACCTTTTCTCACCAAGCCATTATGACTAAAAATTACTGATTTCAATTAAGCCCTTCTTCATTATTATTCAGCAGAGCTTATACTTAAATTCCTTTTCCCCCAAAAACTGTTAGTATGCTTCAATAACTACCTTTAAGGATATTCCCTTGCCAGAAATTAAACTGCAGAGCTTTGTGGTTATTTCTGAGTGTTGTCAGATTGAACTTAATATTAAATTAAAAGCTGTTTCACAATGTCAAAAAGAATGTTCTGTATAATAATCTGCCTTCTGATGGTAATTTTGTATAATTAATGCCACCTTTTCATGCAATCTTTTGTGTTCTGAAGTTTATTCTGTACTCCCACATGGAAAATTAGATCATTCAGCACGTGGAGGCATTTACAGAATATAGCTCACTACTACCTATTGAATCAATAAAATGCTGAAAGGAATGGAAAATCATTTTAGCATATCAACTAATCTTTTCCTTTAAGGACTACCAGTGTTTTCATTCAAAAGACAGCAAAGGGGATTATGGTAGCTAGGGTTAGAGATCACCACCCTTCACATGTGCTGCTCCATCTCCGCATAAGGACATTGAAAGTTTCTGCTGCAGGTTTTCTGCATCTTTCATTACAGACCAGCTTGTTACAGCGCTCAGTGGCAGGCAACAGGGCAGGTTCACCCACTAAAAACTACCAGCCATGTTGACATACCCACTCTCTATCCCTCTTCTCCTCACTAAATCCATCAATGGAAGACAACCCACACCACATCAAGGAACAAACGCAAATTACTCAAATCCAGGCAAAACATTTTAAGGCCATGCAGGGCAACCGCATCCACAATACTCAGCACGAGCACCAGACAGCTCAGAAGTAGGACAGAAGATGTGATGCAGTCTCCTGATTCCCCATCATGCAGGCACAAGGTACAACAGAGCACGTCCCCCCCTCTCCACCCCCCCCACCTCGGCTCCACGCTTTTTCTTGCAGAAACCACACTATGCTATAGATCTAGATAACAGTCACTGCAATGGTAAAAATTTCCAATGTTAATAGCCTCATATTTTTAGTTTTGGAATCTTACATTGTTTTAAAGTCACTTGCCTTAAACCCGGCAGGAATTAAAACCTGTTAAAGTTTTTAGCAAGATCAGAGGTCGAAGATTTTGGAATTCTCTACACTTACATGTTCTATGCTTCAGACACATAGCTAAACTGCTTGAAAAATATCCTCAGAGAACATCCAATTCATTTTGTTGCACTCTGTTTCTCTAGTTTCCAAACAGAAAACTGGCATTTCCCCTCCTTTCCCTAATTTAGCAGGCAGCACCATAGAAACCATGCAATGGACAGGCGCAACTCTGAAATCCCTGGAGCTGCTTAGGGGTTACACAGTGCAGTGAGTCTATGGGCACGGTCACTTCTTGTGCACATCAGTCTGCACGAGCATGTTCCATGGGCATCTCCAAAACTGAGGGTGTCTCCAGATTTAGAAGTACCATCCAGCAGGACTCATAATACCTTTTTTGCATATTAAAGATCTGCCGGTGACTCAAAGTTGATGATCAGTAATAGCAAAGTTTTCAAAGACCAAAATACACGTCTCTTTTCTAGGAGAGAAGAAATTCGATTATCAGTAGCAAGAAATAAACACAAAACTGGAATATAATGAAATTAGCATGTTAAAAATAGTTACGAAGCAATTTTGCCGAAAGGAGCAGAACATTTCCTGTTGAAATGATTCCTACTTAAAGAATTTCCTCCTGGTATTTGTTTCCTCTTGTATTCTCCTCCCTCCACTTCCTCCTCTGGGACTATGGGACTTGATGACATCCAGCTACGACTTGGGCAGAGACAGAGGATGGGATTCCCAACACTGTGTTTGGAAGAAGATAAGGAGAAAGCGCAGGAAACTGCTTTCACTCCCAAGAGACTCTGGTTTATCCAGATATCTTACTAGCATGGTGACTGGGAGTCCAGGATAGACCTGTCCAAAGGTAGCAAATGCATCATACTTTCTTTCCAGGTCCACCAGCCCACAAGTTTTACAAGCACAAACCGGGACGTATGGTTTACACAACTCTTCCCACACAGAGGCATATAAAGAGAACAACATAATCTACGAAGGCGTCAGAGGATGTGCTGTGGTCAGCTCAAATCCCCCTCAGAGTGCAAAGATGACAAGATATTCCCCCCCACACTTTGAAATGCAGCACCTCTACAAGCATCAGCTGCCATAACTATTTGTTCAGCAATGCAGAACCTGACACGTGCAGAATAGGAGTTAGTCTATTACTTCACGGAGGACAGCATACAGGTGGCATAAAGAAGAAAGCCAAGGGAGGCTTTGAACAGCTAAAAACAAACAAACAAACAAAAGATCACATTTTGCACAGTTCCTTTTTGTTCTTCCAAACAACCCCAAGCACAGCAACACTGTCCAACCAGCAAGGCTATACTCTCTCCATGGTGCCAAAGGGACTGGCTAAATGCAAAATAAAATGCAGTCTGAGTGTGATTTTTTTTTTTTTTTAATCATGTGCCAAGTATGACACCAGCCTTGTGCACAGGAAGCATCTGGACACACTGGAAAGAATTTCCTGAATGGCTGTGAGTGACAAGCTCAGCTAACAGCTTCTTTCCATCAGCTACAGAAGGGAAAATCGTTCCCATGCTGCTTCCCTCAGAAAAGCAGAAAAAACCTTCTGTATTCTACCTAAAAAAAACAAAGTCCAAAAAAGCAAGTGAAATGGATTCAGAGGGTTTTTGTTTGGATTTGTAAACATGGACTTCCACACTACCAGGATTTAGCCTGAACCGCTCAGCAGTCAGAGACTTGGAAAGCAAATCCTTATTAGAATGCCGAAGGAGTAAGATACTCTATTTATCTTCCAAAATATAACTCCTGAAAAGGTTATTGAGGAAGAACAAACAAAAGACCAGGTAAAGGAAACACGGCATGTTACTAGCTTGAGGAAAAAATCTGCAATTTAATCTTTAATAAGCTTTCCCCACAAAGCAAAGTCCATCTGTCTAAATTTCTCTTAAATGTCACTGGCTTTGAAGAATAAATCCACAGCAAGCAGATGGTAAAAAATTCCCAAATTTTCTCAGCCTCCAGGACCTTAAAGTCTTTAGTAATGACAAGAATATCTGACCATAAAAGATTATTTTTTCCCCTTATGCCCAGAATTTCACTAGATTTCCACAAAATATTTTTATTACCCTCAGTCCTTCCTAACTTGAAAAAGAAGAAACAGCAAATAGCAGTTGTTAGACAAATAACACGAGTAGACAGAGGTGACTGAAAACCACTGGTTAAGGTTTAGAAAACAAATATAGATAGTGATGACCTGTAAAAAATGTGATCATAATAATTCCAATATACAAAGAAGGAGGGAAGTGCAAAAACTAAAAGCTTCCTCTCTTCGGCTGGGGGAGGATCCTAAAAACCTGAAATATCCATTGTTTTGGGTTTTTTTTTTAATTCTTTGAGCTTTTCGTTTCTGGCAAAACTGAGCCTGGAGTGAATCTTTTCCCGGTAGAAGTAGCTCCCCAGGAGATGATTCTCTCTCCACACGATCCCTGGCTCTACCATGCCCCACCTGAACCCCTAGCAGCTCTGGACCAGCTGGCTGCAGCCTGATGTCATCTTCCCTCTGGTGCTCCACGAGCATGTGGAGAGGGTTCTGACAGGGTGTCCAAGCCTCAGATGGGTGTCACCACATAGCTCTCAAGTGGGTAAGAACATTCAACCCTTTCTATCATAGTCCTGCAGCTATAAAGCTCCCCATGGATCAACAAGTAGAGGGAAATGTTCCAGTCAAGGGAACTGGACCTTCTTCCAGAGTTCTTCCAGGCCATGTGCCATCCTCCCTGGACTACACAGTGGTACCCACGCTGTCCAACTGAAGCACCAGGGCTGCACCTTGCATCTGAGGGAAGTGCTAAACTCCATCCAGAGTATAAACTACTCTTGAGCAGCGTCTGCCATAACCAAAGGCTGAACTCCGCTCTCAAGCAGGTTGACATGACCAACATCCTATACCACATCTCAGCCCAGAGCGTTGCTAATGTCATGAGATAAAGTCCAGATTTCTGGCATAAAGCTACAAGCTCTTGCTGGGACTAAAGCTCCATTCACCTACTTGCTACTATCCACCTACATGCTACTTTAGCCATGCCCGACCTAGACCCCAGCACACAGAGCAATGCTAGATGTGCTATTCAGGGGCACAAGCAGAGGCCACAGAGTATAAGCAGCTGTGACATGGTGTACCCACCAGCTGAATAAGTGAGCAGCTGATGATGAGAAATACAATCATTCTCCCTGAAGTAACCGTGGATGGTCTCACCATCTATAAAAGTATGTAATAGCATCTGGATTCCCATTAAACTTTGCTCCTTGTGATTTCTGTGAGATAAGTTTCACAGGTTATACATAATGCAAAAAGGAAAAAAAAAAAAAAAAAAAATCCTTTCAGAAGGCTTATTAATCACTGATCTTCCACTCCACCAAGAGACTCCAGTTCTTAAATAATAAAGCAAGGGTGAACATAACTGTCTTACTCATTTCCTCTGACATATGGAATGGGAAGCAGAAGAAATGCTGACTAAAGTCACCTTCAGAGATTTTCAAACCATTTAATGATGCTATAAAAAACTCAAATACCTGCCCCTGCGATACTCACGCAAGGAAATTTTTCCGTTAATTCTGCCCTTTGTTTCCCTGTTCAGCTCTGCAAGTGAAGTTAATTTGCAAACGCTTAAGGTTCCGGGCAAGTGCACATTTTCTGCTAGCTTCGCAGGCTCATGGAAAGTGCACATACACAGGCCATGGTGTATGAAAGGTTCTATGGAAAAAAAGTCTCTGCCCTCCTCCAGAGTCATGCTGTGCTCCTGGCTCCTGCGCTGAAGACATTTTCCGGAGCATCCAAGACCACAGGGTTTGTAGTCTTATGGGAAACAACAGCTATTGCACTAGAGATGACCAAGAAACCAGCTCTTCTAGGCTACCCCAGGGAAGGCAGAAAGGTAACAAACAGGCATATTCTTCAGGAAATAGCACTGTCCTTCAAGACATACTTTGTCTGTCCCAAATGGTCTCCCATGCCCCTGCTTGAGAAACAAAACAAAACAAAAAAAAGGAAAAACCTGACACTGAAGTCTGATTTCAAAACTGATTCTGCAGAACTGAAAAGTGGTATTAAATTTTTAGTGTACGTACAATTGTGGTGTTCAGAAGAACACTTGCCTTATCACGTTCTCCTTCACGGTTGGCCAACTCTTCAAGTACTTAAACAGCTTCTTTTCAACAACTCTCTGCATTCCTAAAAGGCTCCAAGTTCTTTATGTTACTAAAAAAATGCTGGAAGATTAAGGTATTTGAAGGATTTCTTGAGTGGACAGAAGGGAAATATTTTAAAATAAAGTTTTAATTCAGCTTTGCTTTTCACAATTTTTTTTTTAAACTGACATGCACTTTTCCTATTTTTTGTTTTCTTCTCTTCAAACAAGGTGAAGCTGTATTGTCTTCAGATGATCATGACTTTGAAATGACAGCACAAAACCAAACACACCTGGAACAAAAGTGCTAAACAAATCTTCACATCGTCTTGAGGCTTCTTCCTCGTTTCCTCCTGAAACCTGTTATCCCATGCCCATTCCCCAATCTCTGCTCCAATAAACTTCTGATGCGTCTCCTCCCAAGGTCTCCGCCAACCAGGTCAGCTGCGAAATAACTGAGACAGATACTCAGATTTCACTGGCACCACACCACAGAGGCAAGACTGCAGCAAACTGCCCAGCACACCTAATCCACCAGTCCTGCTCAGTGCTCCTTCCACCCCTAAAGACTGGTGGTGTTTCACACAGCCTTGGAGTTGCAATATTTTCCCATCCTTCATTTTCAGACTGCATTGTGCACCAGTTCCCCACAGAGATTTCAGCGACACCTGATCCAGTTCACCCCAAATGTTAACTCTGTGCGTTTCCACTTACAGATCTACACCATTCTTCTAAAACATGCAGGAGACTAGATAAACAAAACCCACTAAGGCTACTACATTAACCTTCCAGCATGTTGATGAAAGTCTGCAGAAACCATCTTACCTAAGCAGGACTTAAAAAAAAAACAAACACCCACAACAAACCAAAAAAATCCCCCAAACCAATCCCTCAGCAGCTTCAAAAAAGCATGTTTACTTATATTCTGTTGAAAAGAAAACCTAAAAAATTCAAGCACAAATCAAATAATTTCCTTGGTTTCCATTCCAAATTCTATGAAAAATGGCTGTCCATTATATTTTATCAATGTCCTCTCTATATTGGATTACAGTTTGCAGGAAACAACATTTGTGTTGTTCTCCTTGGATAATTATAGATTATATTGGAAAAAAAAGCTGAAGGGTGAGTATCTGATATCAAGTGCAACCAGTTCACAACCATGTCCATTAGGAACCAAAGCAATAAAACCAGACATTTAATGCTTTTAAGCACATATTGAAATAAAAGGGCTAAAGGTATCTTACGTTGCATGATCAAAGGTTTGAGGAGCAGCTGACGGGCCAAGGAGCACCAGCTTTTCTGCTTAACTCTGTCAACTGCCAGTAATACGCTGTCCATGTGATTAAGTCAAAACATCTATCTTATGGCAGATTTGAAAAGACTGGATAAACTTTCATTCTAGATTTATTTCTTCTTTCAGCAAAGGGCACTTTCAAATCTTATTTCCTTAAAGCACAACAGGTACGCATATATTTAAGTGCTTTGCTGAGAAGTTGTCTGCTTGGCAGATCATTTATGGTTTCTAGGAACAGGGCGATAAACCTAATTGTAAAAACTCTCTGACCCATGAATAATTCTTATTCATGTGAAAATAAGCCCAAATAACAATTACTCATTTAGTGGTGTACAGAAGGCTCCAGATTTAATAATTTTATGCATCAGGCAAAAACCCTGAGCACTGACTGGACAGAAACTTGCAGGCCAGACAGATGGACAACTTCCTTCTGGTAGGTCCAAGCTCCAGGCACAGCTCAGCCTGGCCACCCCCTGGGAGACTGCCAGCCCCGAGGCACCGCCAAACCCCTCAGGTCCTGGGAAATGTTATGGAATTGAGTAATTGGCAATAAAATTCAGCGCGATGCTGGGGAACGGGACACTTCTTCTCCTAACAGCAGTGCAGGAGAAAGAGCCCACGCTTCTCTTCTACTGTACCTATCTATGGCTGTCAGAGCGCATAGGGAGACATTACGGATAACAATCACAGGGGTGTGTTTTTAAACACTAATCTATAGCTCCTTTTTCATCCAGTGGAGGCATAACGTGTCACAATTCCTCTGCAGACAATAAAAAATGATGAAAAAAATGAATCTGGGAAAGAATAGTAATTATTGATCAGAACTGCTGAGCATTTGTGTATACTCAACCCACACATTCCTGAGCACTTCAAATCTTACATTTATCACTTTGTTTATCCCTATGAACAAAATAGCAAGAGTTCCAAAGGAAGTCTGGTCAGCTAAAGGAGTGAAGCGCCCTAAAAGTTGACTAGGACAAGCAGTCTGTGACCACCAAAGCTTTGGGGTGAGGAAGAGGCACCAGGGGAGCATGGTGCTCCCCAGACCGAGCTTCGCAGCTGCGTCGCAAACTGACCGTTGTCCTCTGCTCGAGGGAACCACACGTGTGGGTGGACTGACGTGAACCTCTTACTGACTCCACAAAATCTTCACAGCAGAAAGCCTCTCTATTGCAGCAAGTCTTCTCCCTAGTGCTTATGATAGCTCAGCATTGGGCTACAGCAGTGTTATTTTAAATAGTAAGATTTGAAATATGAACTTGGCATTGAAAATGTGGACAGGCCTTTGAAATACATTAAAAGCAGACCACTGTGCAACACTGGGACAAGCTGACTAGATGGATACTCCTTTCTTTAAAGTTTTCACAGAATCACAGAATGGTAGGGGTTGGAAGGGACCTCTATGGGTCATCTAGTCCAATCCTCCTGCCAAAGCAGGGTCACCTACAGTAGTTGTAGAGGACCTTGTCCAGGCGGGTCTTGAACATCTCCAGAGAAGGAGACTCCACAACCTCCCTGGGCAGCCTGTTCCAGTGCTCCATCACCCTCAGA
>Ga0181612_115109_pt1 | contig 15718 bp, 18 predicted proteins | sample HoacroProtozoa21_FD_119630 | JGI IMG/M metagenome (GOLD analysis project Ga0181612, IMG submission 119630) | Hoatzin crop microbial communities from Cojedes, Venezuel. Combined Assembly of Gp0051906, Gp0051904, Gp0051908
AGGCTAACACCAACACCGCATATCCTCGGATATCGGCGTGGGTTGTTGCTTATTTTTTGTCCAGAGGCTTACCAGAGCCTGCTTTCGAAAAATAAGAATAGCTCACGCTTTCTTTATGCGTTCAGCTAAACTAATTTTTAAATATAAGTACTATGCCAAACAAAGTAAGAGTTTACGGTAAAGCTCAAAACCGTACTGCGTTGGGAATTATGCATGCCTATATGGTAATGTATCCTCATGCGACATTGGAAGACCTTAAAAAGGCTTTTCCTGACAGTCTAAACCCCGATTCTGGTGTTAAGGTCAATTTTACAGATCAGATTAAAAATGCTTCAGATGAGTGGAAGGGCTTTTTCCTTGAGCCCGAAGAACTATTGACAATGGGCGACGGAAAAAAGGTTGCTGTTGTGTCTATGTGGACAAAGCCTAGCTTTGAACGCTTGGTTGATTGGGCAAAGCAGTATGGCATCGAGGTAGCTAAGTTTGAGAAAGCGGAAAAGGGATTTGGCAAGAAGGGTGGCTACGAACTGGAGTACCTCAATGGATATGTTCCACCTGTTCCTGTGACTGAAGAAAAGAAGAAAACTCCTTGGTGGTGGTTCTTGATTGCAGCTTTGGGTTTGCTTCTTTTGCTCCTTCTTCTTTTGAAGGGGTGCAACAAGGATCCTAAGGTAGTTACCGTTGTTCAGAAGGATACTGTAACCGTAGTAAAGGTTGATACCGTTTATATGCAGGCTTTTGAGGAGATTGAGAAGAACTTTAATGCCGCAGAATTTAAGGTGGGATCTGCTGAACTCAGCGAGTCAGCGAAATTCGTCCTTCATGATTTGGCAAAATTGATGGAAAAACATCCTGAGGTTAAGCTTAAGATTGTAGGTCACACCTCAGAAGAGGGAGATAAGGATTTCAATCAGAAACTTTCCGAGCAAAGGGCAAAAGCCGCTGTTGATTTCCTAATATCTCAAGGCGTCGACGCAGCTAAACTTGATTCAGAAGGTAAGGGTAGTAGCGAACCTCTCGAGCCTGGTAATCACGAAAAGAATCGCAGAACGGAATTCATTGTATTAACAGATAGTAAATAAACTACCAATCAAGAAAATTATGGCAGATTTTAAAGTTAACGGCCGTATGACTGTTAAAAGTTTCAAGGCCCAGTACAAAAAGTGCTTTGGTGGCACTCTCCGTGTTTATACAACTACCGCTTGCAAGCAGTTCGCAGATGATAATGCTACACTCGCATCAATCCGTGCTAAAGATGCTAAAGGTGGTGAACTCGTAGTAGGAGGAAACCTTCGTGTAGGTAGTTTCGAGACTAAAATTGCTGAACTTTATGGTATCGGCGTTCAAGTTGCTACTCCAGATAACAAAGCATTAGCAGATAACGGCAAGACTCTCGTCGCAGCCGGAAAATAACCAGTTAATAATCATTCGGGGAGGTTGAACCCGACCTCCCCATTAAACTAAACGATTATGGCAAAGAAAATAGTAGAATCTGGAGAGTATGTCGTTTCCATTGAAGACAATGGCTCCATCAAGGTATATCGCGATTATGATAATGTGAAAGGTGCTTTACGTGAAATTGCTGAAAAGGTCGGCTTTGAATATGACAATGACTGGACTACTCGTCAGTTTGGGGCAAAACTTATTGCACACCTTAATAAGGATAAATAATTTTTTTAATATTAACTTTTAATAATTTAAAACTATGCCAATCCCAAGAAATGCAGATGGCTCAATGGACAAGAGGTCCAAGGAGTACAAAGAGTACGCTAAAAAGCAGTCTAAGGCTGTTAAGAAAGGTCTGAAAAAGGCAGCAAAAAAGAAGTAATCTTTTAAATTTTTATGGTTAATAGGTGGGGAGGGTGGCTAAAAACATAAAACTTTATAGCCATCTTCCTCTAAATTAAGTAAAACAAATTATGGCAATTCCCAGGAACCAAAATGGCTCAATGGACAAGAGGTCTAAAGAGTACAAGCAATTTAAAGAGAATCTTGCTAAATCCAAAAAAAGGAAAAAAGTAAAGAAAATACTCACGATAGTGATACCTATTGTGCTAGTGGTTGCGCTTGCGATTACAGCGTATTGCTTGGGTTGGGTTAAATTCTAGAAATTATGAGTAAAGATTATTGGCGTAAACGAATTATCGATATTCGAGCTGATATTGCAAAAGAAAAGGAAGCTAAAAAGCATGATAATGAATACTATGCGAGGGTGATCAAGAATGCGAGTACAACTTCGTTGAAGGCAAGCTATCGCAAGAGTAAAATAGATCGTGCCGCATCTCATGACAGACATATTGAGAGTCTAAAACGCTCACTTGAGAGTGCAAAAGCTTCTCTCGCAAGAGAAAAATAATGACAAGCGACGAGAAATTTAACTTGTTAAAATATAAATATTATGGCAGAATTTAAAATTGATGGTCGTATGACCGTGAAGTCCTTGAAGCAGAACTTTATGGACACTTTCGGAGGCACTCTCCGTGTTTACAATGGAAACAAAAAGGCAGATGATAGCGCAACTATCGCAAGTCTTCGTGGCGAGGACGCTCCTAAGACCGGAGAATTTGTATGCCGCGCAAGCAGGACAGTAGGTTCTTTTGAGAAAGACCTTATGGATAAGTTCGGCCTCAAGGTTCAGGTTGCTACCTGTGATGACTGGGTATTGGTTCTTGACGGAATCACCCTTGGCAAAATTGCCGAGATTCCTAAGAACGCCACCAAGGCTGACATGGAAAAATTCGTTGCATACAAGCGCTAAAGTATGACAGCCACGGCAAAATCCTGGCTTATAGCAAACATCGGGATGATATTTACATGTATTATCCTGGTTGTTTGCTTTATATGTGGGAGGAAGTGTGGTTATAATGAGGACCAGTTCATTGAACTAATCGCTTATATCGTCGTTGGAGTCTTGGCCTTGGAAGGTTTGTCCAAGTATTCGATAGGATCCATCGCTTTGCTGGTTCTGGCCGTATTGGCCGCTGGGGCCATGCCCGAGATAGATAAGTCCCTATTCGTTCCATATCTGATTGCTCTGCTTTGCGGTTGCCTTGTTGCAGCTCCCATTCTAAGGTTCACCCGTAACCATTTTGACGAAGTTGTTTCCCGCAGAATGAGGTGGAAAAGCAGCAATGTGGATATGTTCGACGCCAAATGGAAGTACACTATGAACCGCTTCACCGTAACCCTTTATTATGCTATGGCTTGCGCATTTTTACCGTATTATATATTAAACCACTAATTAATAATTATTAATCTTTCTAGGCTTAATCAATTGTGATAGAAAGGTAGGGATAAAGAAAGAATATGGGAATAATAAAATGGGAACCATCTAAAGAAGAGATGGAACGAGTTCAGGCGCAGTTCGGTTCTGCTCCTGAATATTCTCATTATCACGATGAGGAAGATGCAATACAAAAAGCTGTTAAATCATTTGAAGGTCAGAATGATATCCTTAATGTGTTAAACAAGTGTGCCCTCATCAATACTTTCTATAGTACAAGTATTAAGACAAAGTTTCTATCGGTGATAGCAAATGAGGTAGCTTCCAACTCAAAAGCGGGGAAAAAATTTAGAGAGGCTTTGGCCAAAAAGTCCATTTCCGCAGTTCAGGACTTGACGGATTTAATAACTGGTGTGACGAACATTTCAAGTTATTCGTTTGCCAGCAAGTACTGCTCTTTTCATAATCCTGACGTCTATCCCATTTATGATTCTTATGTCTCTCATGCAATCACATATCTAAATCCAAAGATCAATGATAAGGTATACCCAGACTTTGTGGATGAGATAAAGAAGTGGGCAAAAAAGTGCAAAACCACTGATTTTAAAGGCTTTGACCACTATCTTTGGATAAGAGGTAAAGAAATATACGATATCGGATTCCGTGATGGCGCTCAATCTAAAAAGCCGTGGAAGAGCGGTAGCTCATGGAAGTCTTACGAAGCCGATATGAACAAGGTGGGAGTTCAATTCATAGACTATAGGTATGGATTCGTTGATGGAATAAGATACAGGGAGGAATATAATAATGGTGCTAAAGAAAAAGCCGGCAAGGATGGTAAATGGCCAATAAAAGAAACCCCTGCTTATCAAGTTGGTTGGAAAAAATCCAGAGGTTACATTGGAGAATTCAACAAGGACGGCTCTATCTACTTCTCTCGTGCAAAAAAATAATTAAAATATATACCAAGTAAATGAAAGCTAATTTAAAGACCCTAGGCGAAAAGGGGAAAGGCCTTCTAGGTAAAGGACTATCCTCTGGTAAAGACTTGATACAGAGCGGATTCTCGGTAGTGAAGGGTGCCTTGATGAAGATGGACACCACCAGTCCTGACTTCTGGCCGAACATTGACAAAGCGTGCAATGATGGCCAATATGAGATGGTAGTTTCTGTGCTGGAGAGCCGTCTGACTTCGGGGGAAAAGTTGAAGCCAACTGACGAAGCAAAAATCTACTTGGCTCTCGGAGTATGCGCCGATGCAATTGAAAGCAACTACTATCCAGACGATTGTTATCGCAAGGCAATAAACGTGTGCGCCAACTCCAAGGATGATTCTGACCTAGTTTATAGTGTTTACTGCGCAATGGGTTCATCCCCCACATATCCTCTGAGCGAGGCCCGAAAATACGCCATTCTTGCCCTGAGTTCTCAGGATCTGATTGTCAAGAAGAAGGCGAGGGTAAGGCTCAAGGAGATAGATGCCCAGTTGTCCAATGTCTCTGACTTTGTATCTGCAATCTCTGAAACTGACAGGGAGTTGATCTATCTTGCTAAGGATGAAGAAGGGCTGAGGTCCTTTATTACCAACAAATTCAACGAGAGAGTAACCGCATTCGTTGCCACTGAGCTGCCCAAGGGGCTTAAGTTCGTGAATGAGGCCTTCTTTGCGGGCGGGGTATCTTCCCCGATCCTTCAGAAATACTATAGGCGCCATCCCATGGTGGCAACTACCTATATTTTGGATGATCAGTATGACCAGATTGTGCTCTTACAGAAAATCCGTGAGTTTGTGAAGATTGTTCAATGCCTTGGCGCTCAAGAGGTTATAATTACTAATCTATCCTCTGGAAATCTGGAGATGGAAACCTTCTCTTCTATGGGTCTGACTGCAGATGGGCTTGGTGATGGTGGCGTACAAAAGAAGGAGCAGCGTAGCCAGACTAAAATAAAACAGAATCAATTTGTGTATAAGATGGAGCCGGCTGGTGGGCCTTTCCTGCCTGAGAGGAATGAACTGCTATACTATAGAGATAGCCAAGAGGAACTCGAAGGATGGAAACTGGAGAGGCAGAGAGGTCGTCTGGAGTTCGAGCAGGAGTTTTCAGGTATGTCTCACAATGCTTTAGCTGCCGAGGACAACAAGAGTGCCGGTGTTCATATTCCTGTCAGGGGAGGAATGCTCGGTAGGGTTGGCCTTAACAAGAACAAAAAGATCAAGGGAAGCGATGAGAATGCCTTGCATCTTTCCGTCAAGGTGAAATATGCTCCTCTCAGCATGTGGTCCAAGTTCAAGAAGAAGTAGGGCTAGTCTCCGAATTTAACGTATTTTAATTTCTTTAAGCCTTCTATAAACAGCTAATTGAAAATATTATGTACTTAACAAAGAAACCGTCAACGAAGAAGAGAGCGGGTTATTATGTCTCAAAGACTTTAGCTATGGTGCTTCTGGTCAGCGCTTGCTCAAATAGCGGCAAGCCGGACAAGGAGCAAATCCGCTATGCCATTAACCAAACACCGATGATTTATACGGTGGAGGCGGTGGCTCAGGTGTATGTCGAAAGTAAAGACACCAAAGAATCTGTAAAGTCCTATTTTGGCGACAGGACTGTCGTGGTTCCCGTTAAAGCCAATGTAAAGGCTGGAATTGACCTCTCCAAAATTCAGGACATCAATGTTCAAGGAGACGTTGTGCATGTAACTTTGCCGGATCCCTTCATTGAAATAGAAAGCACTGAGATTGTTTACGAAGATATGGCAATCAATGTGTCAGGAATCCGTGGAGGTTTCAAGGACGAGGAAATAACGGGTATAGCGGCCTTAGGTAAAGATAAGATAGTTGAGAATCTTCCTTATATGGACCTTATTGAGCCCGCTCAGCAACAGGCTGAAGCTATTCTTTATGGTATTGGACAAAAATTGGGCGTTAAGATTGTGTTTGAACCTCGCCCAGTGTATGATAAGTTGAACATTGAAAATCTGGTCAAGAGATGAAAACTTCTAATAAACTTATCGTAATCTTGGCTCTTACACTTGCATTGGTGATTGCCGGATTCATTGCTTGGGGAAAACTTGCTGGAGGGTTCCAGAAACTTTTTGGCAGAGAGGAAATCGTCAGCGAAGTTAGCGTAAAAGACATTCAACTTACAGAAAAGATGAAGGTCCTGACCATCTACAAGGAAGTCATGGTCAATTTCTATAAGGAAAGTAAGGGGTTAATTGGCAAAAATCAGAGTCAGATTTGCACAATTTATCCTGCTAGACTAGACTTTGGTTTTGATTTGTCCGGTGCAGATGAAGAATGGATTAAACAGGTCGGAGATAGTGTTATAGTGACTCTTCCGCCAATAAGCATACTGAACAAAGATAATGTCTCTATTGATGATGCTTCAAAGCGTGTAGTTACTGAGAAGGGAGATTGGACAATAGCCGAGAAGTCTCGCCTTCGTGATTGGGCCGCAGCAACAATGTTGCGCAGTTGCGAAGCCGATAGCTGTTGGAACATGGCTGCAGAGCAGGGGATTATAGTTGTAAAGAATCTTGTTGAATCATTTGGCTTGCAGAATGTTAGAGTGAGCATCACACCTTCCGAGAGCCCCAACCTTTATATGCCACCGTCACGTAAGGATAATCCCTTTACTTTGAATAAGGCGACGGATTCTTCTAACGAGTATTATTTTGAATATGAGAATTCTGCTAGACTGGATACCGAAGGCGATTTTACCCCAGAACAGTTACTAGCGATTTCTGATCTTTTCAGAATGTTGAAGAAAGGGGAGAGGTGTTCTCTTGAAAAAGATGGAAACAACATCAAGTTGTCATTTGCCCATGATGTTGTTGCAACTGAGTTCCCTGATAGAGAGGCTTATGTGAAGGTGATAAAGAACAAAATTCTGAAGGATGCAGTTGGTGCTACCATTATTGAATTGGGTCCTCAGGATGAGGTTCTGGCACAACAATCAATATCTTTTTAGAAATGCCGGATAAGAAGGAAAAATTTGCCGTCAACGTGGCTAGTAAGTTGATTAAAAAGCCCGTGAAAAACCTAATAGGAAAGCCTGTAGGGGCAGCGGTAAATATCGCTGATAAGGCGGTGAGGACGACATCTAAAGTTGGTCTTTCGCTTACCGGTGCTATGGTGAAACCTGCCGCTGTGATTACCACGGCGGCAGTCAAAGCCGCAACTGAAGTGGTGGATGAAGTCAGCGGTGGTCGTACTGAGAAATATACTTCGGTAATCCGTGATAAAACAGATTCTATCGTTTTCGATGCGGCCGATAAAGGTAAAGGCTACATTAAAAGCGCTAAAGAGTTTATAAATAAAAAGAACACGAATTCGAAACAGGACTAGACACATCATCGCGCTAAAATGCTCCAGCCATAAAACGAGGCCGCCCGCGGGCGGCCTCTAACGGATAGCGGTTTAGTACTAGGAAATACTAGTCGGGAATTATGGTTTACGCCTTAAATGTCCCTTCACATATTCTTTTTTGCCATTGCGCATCCTTTTGTAAGGATGAACCCTGACAACCGTAGCACGACTACCTTGTAGCTCGATGCTCACGGACAGTGCTTTCAAGTTAATTTTAATGACAAATTTCATATTAGATAAGTATATAAATTGTGGTTGAAAGACCTCGGTGTAACAGAGGCTACACACTATCCGCTTTTCTTTAAAAAAATAGAGCACTAAAAGCCCTCGCGGGTAATTAATGCTCTTGAAATTTGTCATCAGCCGATATTCGAATCGGTCTTTATATACTTGTCTCTTGCAAACATACGAACTTTTTTCTGAAATGCAATAGATTAATGTAAATTCCTACAAAAAAATAACGCGTGAAAGTTTTAGTTGAAATTCATCCTTAGCCACTCGCCGAAGAAGTAGTCATAGATGATGTAGCCATCATCTGTGTCGTAGACCACGTCGTCTTCAAGCAGGGATTTTAGAGCGGCGCTTACGCTGCTGGCACCTTTAAGGTTGTACTTCTTGATGAAATCGCCTGATGTTGGAGCTTTGACGATGTCCTCTCGGGCAATGGCCTTGAGGAGACTGGCACTGCCCGCAGTGAAGGTCTTGAGGTAATCTGAATAGTAGTCGGCTCTTTCCGAAATCACCTCCAGTATGGCCTTCTTAACAGATTCAACCCCAAACTCCTTCTCTTTGTAGTCATACATGCGGTTGAGGACGGTATGGATGAATCCTGTTACTCCGTCATATCTATCATAAAGGAAATTGAAAGCTTCCTTGGAGAGTTTCCGCTTGCTATCTTCAATAAATTTCTCCGCAAAATCATAATATGCATCCTCGTTTATGGGAGCGAGAGTAAGAATTTGAGTGCTTTGATAAAAAGGCTCGTTTGCCGAGAGGAACATCTTGCTCATCATGTGCTTTTTGCTACCTGCAAAAATGAATCGGGTGTCGGGTAGAAATTGAATATAGAACCTTAGAAGGGCTTCCACGCCTTTTTCGGGATAATATTTAATCTGTTGAAACTCGTCAATTGCTATGCAACATTTTTTCTTGGAGTTTTTGAGGTAATCAAAAATCTCCTTAAGAGTAGACTGGGTTTGGTCGTATGCAACGCTGACCGAGAATTTGGGCATTCCTGTTAGTTCATCCATGGTTAATGTTGGCCTGAGTCTTTGGAAAAGGGTGGAGATTTTACGCATGGCCTTTTGGGGAGAACTATCGAGTGCGCCTAGCACTGCAGTTGCAAATACGTTGACGAAATCGTTCAGGTTCGAGGTCGCATAGATGTCCATGTAAATGGTCGTGATATCCTTTTCTTCCTTTCTAAGGAAGTAAAAAAGATGGTTAATTAGCCCTGTTTTTCCTATTCTTCTAGGGGCTATTAGCGTGATATTTCGGCCATTTTTGATGCCGTTTTTCAACTTTTGCAACTCATCTTGGCGGTCGCAGAAGTATTCTGGGGCAGTGTAGCCCGATATTACGAATGGATTAGCCTGTTTCATTACAATTTTTTCGTTACAAAATTTTTGTAACACAAATATTGTAATATAATTTTAGAAAAGCAAATATTTATCTCTAAGATTTTGGGAATGCGGAGAAAGTTGTATATTTATGACTGGAAAAATAGATTTGATGTTCGATGAAAAAGATTCTGTTGTTCTTTATTTTGGTGGCGCTGGCGGTTAATGTCAGGGCTCAGGGAGTGGAACGTCATCTTTCGGGTGACGCCAGTGATTTTGTGTTGCTGACCGATGTCGTGCCGGATGTGATTTTGGAAGTGCGATATTTTAGCACCTACAACTTCGTGGGAGCAAGAGTCGATGGTTATGAACAGCCGGTAGTTCTTGCGACTAAGGAAGCGGCAAATGCTTTGCGGAAAGCCAGCGACATCTTGAAAGCGAAGGGCTATAGATTGAAGATATTTGACGGATATCGTCCTCAGAAGGCGGTGGACCATTTCGTGCGTTGGGCTGCTGACCTTAATGACACGCTTATGAAGCCGTATTTTTATCCCGAGCTAACAAAGGACCAACTCTTTCCACAAGATTATATATGCCTTTATTCCGGCCATACAAGAGGTAGCACCTTCGATCTGACGCTATTCGATATGAAGACGGAGCAGGATGTGGATATGGGCGGAACCTATGACTATTTCGGGCTGAAATCTCATCCGGATTATAGGGGCGTGACGCCACGTCAATGGGAAAATCGCATGATTCTTCGTGAGGCGATGATGGAGGCCGGATTTCTGCCTTTCGAGACGGAATGGTGGCATTTCACCTTGGATAATGAACCCTTCAAAGTTACCTATTTCACTTTCCCCGTCAGTGTCCGAAGTGTAAAGTTTTAGGGGCCAGACCGTCATGGCATAAAGTCAAAAAATCTTATCCGCCTGATGGAATAATTTGACGATATTTGCACGCGATTTTTGAATTGGAGGGTATCATGCCGAAGGATAAATTGGTTATAGATCAAGGGATTCCGCGTCATTTGTTGTTTATTATAATGGTGAAAGTGTGGATATCCTGCAAGTTTCGCGACAGGATAAGCACAGTTTTACGGGGAAAGTGAGGATATCCTGCAAGTTTCGCGACAGGATAAGCACGCCCAAAAGAGTAAAACCAACTACTTTTTATTATCTTTGTACTTGTGCGACCGCGCCGACCGCACAGATTGCACCGACCACATAAACACTAAAAATATGAAGAAGTTCTTTACCCTTATAGTTTTGGCGCTGATGGCTGCGAACATCGGCAAAGCGAATGAGGTTCAAGCCGTGGCAAATGTTTTCGGCCGTGAATCTGTGTCCCTGAATGGTACATGGCAATATATAATCGATCAGCAGGAAACGGGTTATAATGCCGGCAACTCAGGGCAAGTCGACGAATGGGGATTCGGCCGCGATACCCATCCTCGCACGCCGTCGGACCTTCAGGAATATGATTTCGACAAGGCGGACGAGATGGAGATTCCCTCCGATTGGAATACCCAAGATAAGAGACTTCTTTTCTACGAAGGAACAGTGTGGTTTCGCCATAAATTTAATTTCGAACCAAGTCAAGGACGAAAATCTGTGCTTTATTTCGGTGCGGTGAATTATCAGTGCGTGGTCTATATGAACGGAGTGCGCCTAGGCGATCATGAGGGAGGATTTACTCCTTTTGCCTTTGATGTGACCGATGTCGTGAAAGCAGGGGAGAATAGTGTGGTTCTGAAGGTGAACAACACTAGAAGAAAAGAGGCTGTGCCTACTTTAATCTACGACTGGTGGAACTATGGCGGCATTACCCGTGACGTACTTCTTCTCAATCTGCCGGAGACCTATGTGGAAGATTATTATGTGCAGCTGGATAAGGGCACAACCAATAAAATCCGCTGCGAAGTAAAACTCAGCGAGGCTAAGGCCGGCATCAAAGTCTCAGTGGACATTCCCGAATTGAAGATCCACAAGACTCTCACCACCGACGCTGAGGGCAAGGCGGATGCCATATGGGCATGCAAACCGACTCTCTGGAGCCCTGAAAACCCTAAACTGTATTCTGTCACCATCACCAAAGGCGATGAAACCATAAACGACGAAATCGGCTTCCGCACCATAGAAACAAAGGGCAAACAAATACTTCTCAACGGCAAACCAATCTTCCTGAAAGGCATTTCGATGCACGACGAGGCTCCTTTCCGCGAGGGACGACTTCGCACAACGGAAGAGGCACACACACTTCTTGGATGGGCAAAAGACTTGGGATGCAACTTCGTCCGTCTGGCCCATTATCCCCACAACGAACTCACAGTCAGAGAGGCGGAGCGCATGGGAATCTTGGTTTGGTCGGAAATTCCGGTCTATTGGAGCATCGACTGGGAAAACGAAAACACATTCAAAAACGCTCAGAGACAACTCCATGACATGATTATGAGGGATCGCAGCCGTGCGAACGTCATCATATGGTCCATCGCCAACGAAACACCGCATGGCGAGGCTCGCGACTCATTCCTCTCTCGACTCGCTCAGACAGCCCGCACCCTTGACAACACTCGTCTCGTGAGCATGGCCATGGAAGTGCTATGGGCGGACAACTTCGTCAATCGCTTGAATGATAATATGAATGAATATGTTGATGTGATTAGCTTCAACGAATATATCGGATGGTACCGCGACGTTAATACAGCTCGCAAAATGTCATGGGAAATCCCTTATAATAAGCCCGTAATAATCAGCGAATTCGGTGGTGGAGCCCTTTACGGACGCCATGGAGATGCGAATGAGAGATGGACAGAGGAGTTCCAGGAGAGGCTCTATGAGGAGAATCTTGAGATGCTCGGAAAGATTGACGGATTGGCAGGCATGTCGCCATGGATTTTGAAGGACTTTATGTCGCCTCGTCGTCCTCTGGCCGGCACCCAGGACTATTTCAACAGAAAAGGCCTTCTCGACAACCAGGGCCACCGCAAAAAAGCCTTCTACGTCCTCAAACGCTGGTATGAGGAGCGATAAAAAGAGATGACAATGTCCTAGAGAGGGGCTTTATATATAAAGTAACTTTGTTACCTCAGCTGGATTCAAAGCCCATTCGTAGGTGTATGCTTCGTCGGCTTCTTTCTCATCTTCAACGATGGTGAGGTTTTGTGCCTGTGCCTTTATATCAAGAAGTTGACCTATGGTGAGTTTGGATTCCAACTTGTGAAGCAATGCTTCTATGGAAGCGCTATCGGCACCACGCAAGGTTTGAGACGTGAAAGGCATCTCCAACCAGACAATCTCACGTTTTTCGACATCAAGGATGCCGAATACCAATCCTTTGGAAATATTGTTCTCGCTGATTCGAACCATGTGTTGGACGCAAGAAGGGTCATAAGCCACACCATTCTTCTCGGAGATTTCCATTGGATAGGAAGAATTCATCCAGCCAACCACAAGGTTAGGGGAGAGCGCACCTACGGAGTATGCATTACAAGTGAATGTAGCATATTTGGCTCCCGCTTTTTCCAATTCAGGTAAAGACAATTCGATGTATTCGGCAGTACCAACCATCTCTGGAATGGATTGGATGTCGCCGGAATGTTTGGCACCCACACAAGTCAAGTTGTAGTATGCACATTCAGCAATATTGCCTTCTGGAAGCGCAATTCGGCAACTTAAATCCATGTCAAGATGCTTGGCATGAAGGCCCTTTCCCCACTGAAGGAAGAGCCGCACTGTATCTCCTTCTACGGGGAATCTCGTGCCCGTCAAGGCGCAGGATATGTCTTGTATGGTCGTGGAACGATCTCCAACACTTACCGGAATATTATAAAGTGTAGGATCTATATAGATGGTCTTGGACTGTGTGTCTACTGCTGCAAACCGCCTTGCCATAGAAGATTTGTATAGGTCGTCCACGGATTTCGCCATTGCCATTCTGGTGTCTTCGTCGTAGAGTGCGAGTAGCTTATTTGGATCTATGCGGCGAGTGCCGCCAGTGATTGGACGAGCTAAACGAGTCGCATTAGTATCGAAGTATGCTTCGGCGGCATTTCCAAGAGATAATAGTAAACGTGCCGGCAATTTGTCGGATATCTCGTCAAAGGCAGTGAGGACTTTGTCTGAATCAAAGCGGAGCATTGTCGCAAAAAGACAACGGGCAAAAAGACCTGGGCGATCTTTTAGCATAGCCAATGTTTTGTCGGCATCATTGTCATTACGGGCTTTGTCTACACGACCTTGCCAAGTGCTATAATTCTGCTTGTAGAACACGTCAAGAATCTCGGCAAGATGCTCGAAGCCTTTCTTACGCGAATATTCTCCTAGCCTGAGAGCACGAATCATACGAACCCACATTCCTCGCTTCGGGTTCATGTTTTCTGCTGCCTGCGTAGCCGTCATAGGAATAGCATTTAGCCAATTGGCAACACGTAGACAAGCCTTGCGATCATATTTCAACATGAGTTTCTCTTTCATCTCCTTGGCTGCTTCAGCACTTTGATCAAGAGGTCCCCACATGTGAGAATATAACTTGCTGGCATGAGCTATAAGCGTCTTAGGCTCAATAATCTGTAATAATCCCGTTTTCTCATACCATAGATAGCGCAGGATGTCCGTGGGAGTTTTCAATAGCTCCGTAGCCGTCTTCGCCTTTCCATGTCCCACGAGAGATTTAATGACAAGCATGGCAGTCTCCTTCATTATTATTCCTGGCTGATCGGGCAAAGGAAATTCTTGAAGCAATAGCTCCAGGGAGTCTTTTTGAGTTCCATCAAGAGGTGTGGCAGATGACAATAGAGACATAAAGACTTTCTCCAAGTCTGCTAATGTGAAGAGACGAAGTTCTTTTAACTTGCTAGCCTGTCCTTTATATACAAAATCCGCTGTCTCAAACGGGGTGCCGCAGAATGGGCAACCATTGTAGCGTTCAAGGGGAAAAGTCCCTTCTGGAATCAAATGACCGCAGGGTAGTGTTGTCCCCTTGAATCCAGCCTCCTCTCCGAAGATGTTGGCAAGGAGTGTGATAAGATGGTCGGCAAAAGTTTCGCCCGTAGGTACGTCCCATCCTTTCACGAGAGGTGCCCAGTTGAGATTTACTCCCATTATATCGTTGATGCATGTCGTAATTTCTGCCAGCCTATTTGTAGAAACTGCATTTAGGGCGTGAAGTAGTTCCTCGCTGATGCTGAAACCATTCTCTTTTAGGCGAGCTACAAAAGCTATCACCGGAGGCGTGGCCTCGGATTGCATGTTTATGTCATCGCGATTGATGTCTAGAAACACTGCGTGATAACGTAAAGCTACTTTTGTCAGATTTTCTTTATTCATCTTTCATGTGGTTAAAAAAAGGTAATTGACCAACAAAGAGATAGCGGTTAAACTATTAGTCCATGAAGTATGTCGGTCTTGGCCTTGTTTATAAAAAGAGGTAATTGAGAGGCTAACAGATAGTATAAGACCTAAGTCTTATCGAGAAGAAGTAAGCCTCTCTTGGACCTCGTTATGCTATGCGTGTATTCTTGTGGCATATACACGGTGACTTCTTGTTCTGATGATGCAAAGATAAACATTTCCTACGCAATTTATTTGCGCAGCAATAAAAAATCATTTTAATTCGCCTCTATTGAAACGCTGCAGGCGTTGTTCGATGACGCGACGATACTTTCTTTTTAGTTTGTCATCTTTGAAATAAGAGGAAAATGAGAGATTTATGCTATTGAGAAGAGCAAAATTAGAAGTCGAAAAATCCTACAGAATACCGTGATAAGTATTCTGCCTCTTAACAATGCTTATTCTTTAGACCTTATTTTATTTTACACCTTTAAGGGCATATACCATTGCTTCGCCTACACTGATGGGAAAATAGCCAGTCTTGGCACCATTAGGCTTCTGGCTAGTGCTTGTTATAACGAATAGCACTTTTTTTACTTGCTCTGTCTGAGCATAACTGATGTTTGTTGCCATGATTGCAAGAATTGAAATAATAAATGTCTTTAATCTGTTCATATTGCTATGTTTTTAATGCTTTAATGTTTCTGAATTCCGTCTGCAAAATTACGACATTCTTGCCTTCTTTATTTTCGTAAAACGACAAATATCACTTTTCTCAAACGTCATTTTAACGGAGAAAATAAAAACTAATAAGAAAACTAAGAAATGACGTTTAAGAAAATAGGTTTAAATTTATATTTTGTACTTTTGCACCCAAAAAGCATTATTAGATAAATTGATTATGAAAAAGAAAATAGATGTGGTGGAGTATGCTCCACAAATTTTAAAGGCACTCGCCAAAGGAGGCATCCTCTTAAATACGGAGGCAGAAGGCCGTTGGAACACGATGACGATTGGCTGGGCTACTATTGGCCGCGAATGGGAGAAACCTATGTTCACCGTATATGTACGCACAAGCCGTTTTACTCATGCGCAATTAGAGAAGAATCCATATTTTACCGTGAGTATCCCTATGGGTGAGTTCGACCGAAAGATTCTCGGACAAGTGGGTACTAAATCGGGTTGGAAGATTGACAAATCCAAAGATTATGGATTGACACTCGTGCCTGCTGAAGTG
>Ga0181612_167221_pt1 | contig 15717 bp, 11 predicted proteins | sample HoacroProtozoa21_FD_119630 | JGI IMG/M metagenome (GOLD analysis project Ga0181612, IMG submission 119630) | Hoatzin crop microbial communities from Cojedes, Venezuel. Combined Assembly of Gp0051906, Gp0051904, Gp0051908
AAAAAACAAAAAAACAACAGGAAGTATAACTCAGTAAAGCCTCATGTATCACCATAGTAGTCACATTCCTCGCTTGCTCTGCATTACAGATTTTTCCCCCATAATGCTTTTACAATGTCACTTTGCTTTGAAATTGTTAAAAGAAGTTCAGAAGAACATGAGCAGCTGCAATAGTGCCAAGCATTCACTAGTTTCATGAACACAGATCACACAAAAATTTCTAAGCACCATTTCCAGTATCTGGAGAAGCCAGTGTCTGGCTACAGCCTCTACGTGCACAGCAGGACATGTGCTACCACGCTTGGTGGAAACGTCATAGCATGGATGTTCAGGCTGACCACCTAAATGCCTTGAAGGGTTCTGCAGCCTGCGCAGCAGCACTCACCATGATTCCTGTATTCCGCATGCCTATACAAGCTGCTAGAACATCTTTATTAAAGATGTCTGCTTTATTCAATGTGCAAGTTAGTTCCCTCCCTGCAAGTCTAACCTAGAATGTGTCTGAACACTGTTTAAACATTCAATTTTTAGTAATATCATTCAATTACTGACTTGTACATTGTTCTCATTCAAACTGTAACAGATTAGTTCCGCTGCATTACACTGTCAGGTGGCAGCCGTGTGTAGGTCATGTAATTCACACCAGAGAAGTCAGTGTTGCAGAAGGACGTCAGAAATGTCAAGACCTGAAAATTACTAGGCAGTGTAGAACAAGTACCATTTTCTTAGATTGTCCAGTTATGTAATAATGAAAGACACTTCATTTGTTAAGACTCATGTCCACCACAAAATAAGCCTCTAAGACTTACTGAAGCTAGTTCTGTGGCTTCAGGGGTTTTCAACGCATCGATTCATACTCAGAAATTGCCTAAACATATCTATATGCTTTTACACAGAGTCAGAAGGCAGACAAAAAAAAAAAAAGTCATTCATTTTGGGAAGAAAAGTGTGAGAATTTAAATTAATCACATACTAAAAGACCAGTAGCTTAAGACTGCTAAACAAATTCGAAGAGCAGAGTCAGAAAATCATCTTACATGGGGGTTATTTTTCTCCAGTAGTTCAGTAAACTTTTCCAACAGTGCAATGAGAAATTCTCTTGGTTTCCGTAAAACCCAGGCCGGCTGGGCAATAAAAATCCTGAGGAAGACTCCCCCCACTGAAAGTTCACCTTCTGCCTCACCATACACCACAGCAAAGTCTTCAGGCAGCTGTTGAATTGTAAAATAGAGGAGTTATTGGCAAGGGCATTTGTGAGAGCTGTAGCTGTTTCTCTAACATCACGACTAAGTGGTAAGAGTCACTGAACTGACTGTGTTCTCTGAAACGGAATGGCGCAAGACCAATAAACATTTCATCTTGAAGAAGCATGATGTAAAAAGTGAGAGTAGAAAGAACAGTGCAGGCAGTACTACTACAGCAGACTTTTCGTTCAAAAAACACAAGTGACTGAGTCTACAACTATACTAGCGGTAAACAGCAGTTCAAGAGAACTACCACCAAGAAGACTGATAAACCAGCCCTTTCCTTCCTTCCTTACGCACTTCAGGGGAAGGTATCTCACCATCAACCTAGGGAAGCTTCCAGTTTCCACCTATACCAAAACAGCCATCCTGCACGTGTTTAGAAGTTGTTTTAATGTTGAACCAGACCACTACTGGGAGGAAGCCATGCCCGGCCTTTCACAGATAATTGTGAAATGCTACAGACTGAAACCTCTCACTGACTGACCTCACGTGAGGGAATGGCTCAGGACATCCATTTTTGAGACTCGGTGCCTTACTAGTGTTCCTGAACATTTACCAAAAGCAAGTTTACTACAGCTACGTAATAAGTGACAGGACTTTTTCCAGCAAACCAGTATTCTCCTTTGCTGCTAACTTTTGGTAAGTTTTAGAATGACCAGAATGATCAGAAAATTCAGAGTACTACTGGCAAAACCACTGCCAGTTAAGCATTTGATTTCAAGGTACAGAGAGTAACAAAAGCATGAATTCAACATTAAAACAGTTATGTTAGCACAGCAGTGAGTTCCTTTTGGTACTTTAAGAGGAACGCCTGTCGGGGAGTTACATACATGCATATATTATCAGCTGGCTTATCGTCTCCCTGGACACACTCAAAGCAGAAACAGTATACATTTACCTTCCAGTTAGTGTCAGGGTTGTCCCTCTGAAGTTTAAAGTGCCTTTAAAAAGAAAGTAAGTTTTAATGAGCAGCAAAGGAAGCAGTCATCTTCCCTACTGGACACCTCAGTCTCCCTCCACCATTGTGAGGTACTTCCAGTTTCTAAATCCCATTTTCTCCTCACTGTAAACCCCTCCCAAATCTTATAGCAGTGAGCAAATACCTGGAATGTGCACAAACTGCATTTGCATCGCTGAATTACAGGTACAATATACAAACAGTGAACAAGTTTCTTTTCAGTGAAGTCTGACTTGCAAGAATTCTAATTTCTACAGGCAGAGCCCTATCTGACAGTTTTTCTATAGCAACTCTGCTTTACTGCCGCTACAAGAATCTCTCAGCTAAGGAAATACTTAGTAGGTCTCCACATACTCAAGCATCATTTCTCGAACTGTTGTTGATACTTTCTCCCTGGAGTTGTCATTCCAAATTAACTCAGGATTTTCATGAGTTCCCTCAAAGATATGAACAGCAGCTTCAGGGTTGTCTCTCATGGCATCCATGAATACTCCAGGTAAAAATTTCATTAGGGTGATTCTAACCTAGGAAAGATGAACAGACTTGGCATTCAGTATACTGTAAGACAAACTAACCAACAGAAGAGAACTCCAGGAAGTACAGTTATTTGTAGTGCTATAATGCCAACTGCTATAACACAACACCACGAAACAAAACAGTGCTATCACTTTGAACAGCGATAGCCAGTGACAGGTCTGAAATCAAGGTATCTCATGTTAAAGTCATTATAAACAGAAACCAAACTGCTTACAGTACCTACAATAAATCCAACTGCTTCTAGAAGTTTGCTCACAGATTAAGAGTTCACTATTTTGAAAAAGACAGATTGCTCTTCACATGAATGTTTCAGTCACAGAAGCAGGGACTTTTTCCCCCAATCTTTAGAGAGAGGCAGGTAATACCAAAGTAAGAGTTCCAACGAGAGCTGTTAAGACACTTACCTTTGGACCCACCAGCTTATCTGCAGTCATTTTGGCAAAGAGCTCTGCTGTTTGGGCTCGGACCTGTGGATGAGTTGAGTTGCAAAACATATCTAGTAAGTAAATTAGAGCACCCGTACAGAGAGAGAAGAAAACATTTCTGGTCACAAGTAGTATGAATTCACCAGTTCCACACTGATTTTTCTGAAGGGAAGAATAAGATTTGGCCACTGTATTTACTTAAGTCCAGTGTTGCAGAAACATTCACTTTCAGTGTAGTACTGTACCTTTTGCCATGGCCTCTTTGATTATTTTTGTGCTAGATGTCAAAGCATATAAAGTTTCAAGGACGAGCTGCCGACCTGTCAAAATAAAAGTATTAAAGAATTTTGTGCCATACAGACTGTTAGCTAATCAAAGATAAATCAAACTGATCTTGACAGAAAGCTGTATCAAAACTGCAATAAAGCTTATGACAATTGCAAACTTAGGGATTTCTGGCTAAATTCACTTAGTCAAGGAATGTCAAATCAATCATACATTCTAGTATGGCATAACTTCTTGATTAGATGTTTACTACCTAAATTCCCTGAAAAGAATTAGTCAATGAAATACTACACAATTTGAACACCTGCAATGCATATGTTTCAACTCACATTTAGGACAAACAGGTTGCACAGAACCTTTTTTTTAATCATCCCCACTGAAATGCTGTTTTAACCTAAAACTCAGTACTAAGCTCAGCCAGCTGCATTCTAATTAATTTCTGAGTTGGAAACCCTTTGCCTTGCAAGAATAAGAATTCTAAGGTACATACTTGAAGGTAAGGAATGCAGGAGTGCCAGTAAGTTAGAAAGAACCATTGCCTCAGCAATGTTGTTAACACATTCTTGATTACTTGTCACTATGTTCACTACCTGCAAAAGATCACAACGACACTTGGTTATATTCCAGCTGTTAAGACACTGTCCAGAAAATGCAGCCTATGATGCAGTCAGTCACTACACTGACCATTTATAGCTAACATTTACAGTGTTGATTCCCGCCACCAAATTGTCTTCTCACCTCAGGGAAGAAGGGAGCAAAGACACAGGCAAGCAGCTATCACTTGGTTCCTCCAAGAAGGAACTGACACCATGGAACCCCAATCTTGACACATTTTAGGCACAACTCTAACAGTTACAGAGAGGTTCGCTTATGCTGATTGTGTAGAGTATCCAGACAGGGGAGTTTGGGTTTTTTTGTTTGTTTGGGTCTGTTTTGTTGCCTTTTTTGTTTGGATGGGTTGTTTTTCTCACCTCCAGAGCCAACTGCTGCACCTGGCCAGCTCCATGAACACGCAGAAGGGAGAATATTAACTTGAAGTGACCTATGCATTCACACTCAGAACCTGCAAAAGACCAGATAAGTTATTCTCTTTACGTTAGCCAAAGCATTCACTGCAGGACATCCCAATCCCACATTTCACAATACAGAGAGATGTTCAAGGCTACAGCTCTGTATATGGTCTGCCACAGTAGTTACAACAGCTCCTACAGGACAGCACCTGCTACAGAATTAGAAAGTTATGAAGTCCTGTTTATTAATCTCGCTTCCGCAAAATCTCAGGTCAATAACATTTCAAAAGGAGAAGATACTTCCTCCCTCTAAGGCAAGTAATGGAGCTAGTTCTTGGACTACCAGTTACTTGCGTTCTTACAAGACAACTAAGCAAGCTCAGTTATTTTAGTTACCATTGGTTATCAGTACTTCTTGTCTTCAAATACACTTCCCCTTTCTTATTCTCCCAGCTCAGAGCAGGGTTGGTATCTACAGCAGTAACAGCTGCCTTCATGGTTATAATTGTCAAATACAGAGGATCCAGTCTGAGAACAACCTAATCAGCTATTATTAGAAGCCATGAGATAACATGAGTTACTTTCAGAACTAACATATAATACAGTAGGAAAACAATCCAATCCTGTGTCTCAGGCTTTCCTAGTCCGTACATTAATACCTGCTCATAAATTTTTGCTGGTATTAGCTACCCACTCCCCAAAGCATCTTCTCCTGGCGTGTTTAAAGGTGTTTACTAGTATGCAGTACTCGGCTCAAGGGGGCTCTTTTTGGCTTGTTTGAGGCAAGGAAGTTTAAAAGAATCAGCTAAAATTCTTTGAAGGATTACAGAAAGTTTCATCCAAGAGGTTGAAGTCTTTCTAGCAATAGTTCAAATTAGAGTTCAAACCCAACATTTCAGAGAAGAAAATAGGTAAGGCTTGGATTTCATACAAAACTTTAAATACACCTATCATAATATTCTCCAAGGGCAAAAAAAAGCCAGCCTACGTGGCTTATCAACAATGCTGAAGTCTCTTAGCCAGAAAAACAAGCTTCCTTCTCAGTGGAAGATAAAGACTACAGAGGTCCACATTTTTTAAGGTTGTCCACAAGAAAGTCTATCAGGGAAGTCCATTTTTAAGCCTACCTGGGTTGTGTTTTATCACGTTTCTCAGAGCCTCCAGGGCCATTTCAACTCTCCGTAAACGATCTCCATGTTGATTGGACTCTACTTTCCCAGTCTGTGTTATTGCCATTAGCGTATGAAGGTACTGTGCTTGTGAGCCTATGTAATCCAAGAGGCTTGCAGCAAATGCTTTAGGAAGCTTTAAATTAGAGATGAGAGCATTTTTAGCTGTGTGATGCAATGGTATTCATACTAGAAGAAAGTGTATCCAAATAACTTTTCCTAAATTTCACATACCCCTTTCTTGCAGACAGGAAACACTTTTCTACTCTGATCACTGTAACATCTGGAGCACCTTAACCCTATTTATATCTAAACATACCCCCTTAGAAAGCTGCCACTATGTCAACAGCATTCTTCAGGTGTATGTTTCTCCATATATACAGATGGACAGCAAAGCCACTAGGCAGAATTGCTACCTCCTGGAATCACTAAATCAACTTGAGTGTCTGCAGTGCAAGCTTGTAGAGAAAAGGTATTAAGCTATCTGAAGCAGAAGAAAGTCTTGTCCCATGACAAACTCACTGTTCTTTGTAATTTAATAAATATAGAGAGATAATCCCATAACATGCTGATCATGTTAAAGGAAATTTCCGTAAGATTTCATATTTTCCCCATTCTGTTTGCATTAAGAGATAGATAAAGAGGAAGACGTAACATTCCAAATACTAGTTTCAACAGGAAGGTTTTAGCTACATCTCACCTCTAGCTGGAAGGTAGGGACCTCATTGTAGACTCTAACAAAAATCTCTCCCACAATAAGTTCCTTTGCATGGTCACTGAAGACAAAGTCAGATCCATAGCTCTTGTCACAATCACCCTTTAAGAAGAGATACACAGCACAAGCTCAGACAGAGAACAATCTTGTAGAAAGCTTAAAGCTATAACCCAGTAATGAAATAGACAATACTGGAACAGAAAACAAAGTTTTAGTAGAAGTCAGAAGCTCAAGACAGACTGAAACATTACAAGAAATAAACAAGCAAAGTCTTAGGTTTTTTTCTTTTCAAGACTACCGAATGAAGAAAGTGACTTAGGAGTAGACAACAACGGATGCATGTATTAACTGTATCACCATATTACAAGCAGCCGTACCAAAACATGAAATAGTTTAAAAAAACAGTAGCAGGATTTAAAGTACAGAGTATCTTACTCTCTTAATCATGCTTTCCTGTTGAGATTCCAAAAACTCAAGTAATTCAGCTCTTGTCCCGTTGTTCCAGATCAAGTAGGGGTTCTCTGTGTTACTGTTAAGCATCTTCAGAGTCTAAGAAACAAGGAATTCACATGACATAACACATTTACAAGTTAGTTCTGGGTCCTTACGCGCAGTAATCAGTGTGTTTCATGATATAAGTTAACCCAATCTCATTAACAACCAGACCAATTTCATAAGCAGGTCTGAAGTGTCCTCTTCCACATTTTGGAAAAACAGTACGTCTAACTTATATGGTACAGTACAATCTATATTTTAATTTGTCGTTATTCTGCTTCAAGCCACACTTACTTCAGATTCTCCTGTTTTTGACAGTGAGCAGTAGCTATCTGCAGCACGTCTCTGTAGGTTATTTCCTTGGCACCACTAAAGAGTAATCTTTGCTCTCCATTATCGTTATTATCCTTAAGCCTTCAATTACCTCAGCTTCTTTGCTCCCGTATTTGTTTTGCAAATATTATTCTATAAGGTACTGTTCCAGCCTCAAACACTATGGACAGGAACAGTTTATTTTCCTTGCAGTTACTCCAACTGCAAAGAAAAATCGCACTGCTGTTCATTGTATCAGGTTTGTCTAAGAAGATTCAGTGTTTTAGAAGTGACCAGGTACTCCTTCCACAAACCACTAGAAAAAGTTTTGGCCAACAGACACTTACCTCAGTAAGACTGACCACAGCGAGTTTCCTTGCAATATAGGGTGTCAACATTCCAGCCAAGCTTTTCCTGATCGTCGGGTTTTCAGGTGTAGCTTGATCTTCAGACAGATACCCTCCGAGGCGACTCAGGGCCAGGAGACTGAGCTTAGCAAGGCTATTTGCTACCTCCTAAAAATACAAAGATAGTTATAAAAATGCTAGAGCTTACTGAAGAAATATTAGATTAGCTAGAAAGAGTTGTCCAACACTTTTGCACCAGAATGAACAGAACTGATATTCCCTATTTATCTGCAACACTAAATTATGCACTGATGTCTAATAAAACACGAGGCGCTGCAAAACAGCACAATATGATCACTGTGTTGTGGGCTTAATAAATGCAGTCAGACATGAACACTGGTAAGTAGAGAAAATTGGGGCATCAAGAGAAGCTGAAAGCTACAGCAGCTATTTAGTGTAATCGCTTTTGATCAGACAACAGTTCCTGCTAGACCAGTCAAATATCAGCATAATAAGCCTTTTATGACAGTGGTACAAGAGTTAATAACTACAATAGACTATTCAAAGCTCATCTCATCCAGTAGCTGAGGAAGAAATGCCACACTTGAAAGGCCACCATTTGAGGAAATGGAAGTGTGAAGCCCCTTACATAGCTGTGGGGCAAAGGGATAATACTGTCCTAAAGCAAAAAATTCAGATAAGTGCATGGTATCACCAGACAACCCCTTCAGCTGAACCTCTAGAGAAAAGGATTTTTTCTCCCGATAGCACGAATTTACTTTTTTACTGTTCACTGTAGACAAAAATTCCTTTCATTAAGTCTATTAGAAATGACAGGTTTTGGCAGCTTTAACATTTGAACTCAAAGCTTGAACTACTCTAAAACCCAAACAAAAAACAAAACCCATACAACAGTATTTACATGACTACACAAAAACCCCCTTCCAAAACTGCTGTTAACATTATTAGAATCATTGAATCACATGAACAATATGTATTTGAATATGCTTATTTTGTTAATAAGAGATGGCAAGCAACAACTGTCAGCGTCTGAAAGCATGCACCTTGTTAACATTACCTGGTGATTCGAATCTTCACTTTTCTGAATACCGCTCTCTTCTAGCGTATAGTCATAGTTGAAGAGGTAACCCAGTAAATACCAGAGAACTCCAGCTTGGAACAAATGCGTTTGTAGCCAGTAGTCTAAGGCAAAGGAGCTAACACACTCCACTCCCAAAGCAGCTACTCGGGGTATGTTCTGCAGGAGGAAAAAAGTTTGCCTTAGTACTTGTGAGCAAAGACACACAACTGGCTTCCTTACCATACAAAGGCTTAAAACTAAAACTTCCTAGTTCTGGAGTACTATCTAAGCAGCACAGAGATGAAAACTGAAGGAGACAGAACAACATCTGCAGCTGAAGCTAAGCATCTGGTATCCGAGAAACATGGCTAATTAGTCAGCATCCTTCAAAGGAGGGGTATTTGAATAGTTATTTCAGATGATTAGAAGGCAACATTGATGAATCAGTGGAAAAACAATTCAAGAAGGTGGTAGATTCCAAGGTGAGCTTTTTATGGCAATACGTGTATTCTGCAGGGACTAATGAACAGACAAGCACCTACAGTCAATTAACATAATCTAGTTTTGCAGTCTGCTGTTTTCTATAGTCTACTGTTTTCACATACCCCATATGAAGAGTTCAAGACAAGCTTTCCTCTCAATTCAGGCAGAATTCAGCATTTATGTAACATGAGGCAAGTTCTAAAGAGCTAAATGGCCACAAAACTTCTTGAATACTCTTCTCAGAGTTTATACTGATTTAGGATTCTATCTGCTTATATAACATCTAGCTCTAATACTTCTATCTGCTAATTTAGTACAGTAAGCCAATGGCTAGACTAAGTCACTTAAAAAGCAAAAGTAGCTGAATCTTTATAGTGATTGCATTTTAAGTCCACTAAATCAATTCAGATACACACATTGAGCACAGGGCAGTAGAGTTTGTATCCCAATAATGATTAGCTGGGATCTTACCGAAGGGTTTGACAACTGTCTGCAACTGTCTTATCTCCCTTAGAAACAGAACCTTCCCCTAAACATTTACCAGTTAAATACCCACCTAGGCAAAGGAAGGGAGCTCTTACCTTGCCATAATACAGTAGTCTGCAGAGGTCCTTAATGATGTTAGGCATTTCTGTAATCTTCTCTCTGCATTCCTCAAACTGAGCTGCTACACTGTAACACTTACTAATATATCCACATACCTAAAAAAAGCAGTACTTTATTGGTTCCAAGTGGAGAGGAAATGCATGTTTAGAATCCTTTTTTAATATATATAATACTATATCAATATTTTATATTACATATATGCTTATATTTATTATAACATTATATGCATACTGTATTATATATATAGTCTTCCGAGAAGCTGATACAATTAAAGTTTCTGCAACTTACCTGTACAGACATATCATCTGGTTTACTAGAACGAGTCAAGACTGCTACACAACGATTAAACGCTTCTTGCAGTACCTGTGAGGATTAGATGACGCATAAGTTCAGTCACAACAAAAACTGCTCAAGGCTGGCAGAAATTAAAAAAGCATTTATCAACTAATGTTTTATGACTAAGGGAAACATTTGACATAATCTGCTGCTTGCTCAAATGGTTTATAGAGTTTTGTAAAGAAACAGAGAAACATGTATGTAGTTTGCTTATCCACAGTTCAGACAGGCCTAGGTCCAGAAAGGGGTATACTCTGCAAGAAGCTTCTCCTACTGCATCCAGAAAAGAGACAGTAAGAACGGACGAGCGTCTCAATAAGACCAGAAGTGATTCTCAGTTTCATCTGATGTCCTATGCATTGAGGATCTAGGATTTTTAGCTATGAAAAAGTTAAGACAAAAAAAACCCCAAACAAAACACGGTAAGTTTCTTTTCATTTACCTCAATTCCATTTTCTCTTCTCAGTTCTTCTGCGTTTAATGCTGAACAATTGACAGTATGGAAAGCAAGCTCTGTAGCAGCTGGCAACAGAGGAGATTCTTTGGAAAATAAAAGGTCATCTGATGTTTCAATGGTAATAGTCTTTATCAGCATAGGATAGCCCGCATACTTGTAAGGTTTCAACTCTGAAAGAGAAAAAAAAGTCAAAGTTGACACATACACAGAGTCTAAGCAATTTAAACCACTGCATAATTATCAGTGGAAGATACACAGAAGGACCAGGAATCAATGAAAGCCAACAATGGGGCAAGACTGAACAGTCCTCACAATCTGACTCCTTGTCACACAAGACTGTTCACACTAGAAGCTGACAGAGCTTCACGGAAAGAACTTATTTAAGACACTTCTCCAGCTCAGCGAGCCCCCAAGCTCAGAGCCTGGCAAATGACACTTGTCTGTCTCCAGGATTGTCTAACAACACATCTGTAAGGACCTTTCCAGTTTGACACAGCAGCCATATATTTTAAATAATTACATTTTTCATTCCTTTACGGTTTAGCAGTGCTAACAAACAATTTTATCTTGTAGCATGGAGCCAACTGCAAGCCAACCTATATAAGTCTACACTAGTGTTGTCACTGCCTCCACACAACTGCCTACGAGGTTCTTAGTTCAACATTATAATGTAACACCTATGTAGCAAAACAGTGTTGACTCTGCAAGACTTGGGACAGGGACTGTACAGTCCCTGGCTGGCAGAAACTTTTGGCTCTAGCGACAAGTTACTCAGGCTATCCTTCTTCCCCAGATGGGCTGTGAAAGAGGTAGTGTTGCAGCACACTCACCAGAGCACTCTAACACTCGCGAGAATTTCTGCAAGCTTACACTCATGTGGCTACTCAAAATGAGACAATCTCTTTTATACCTAGAATCTGGCATCTGGGCGACTGAGGACTTCTCCGCGTAGACAGAGTTGTTAAGTCTAAGTTACATATGGAGGAAGATTCAAACTGATTAGTAGTGGTGCAGAGAATTTCAACAAGCTATTAATGCTTTTTTGAATTAAGTTTTACTGCAGATTAATTTATTTTATGGAAGAAAAAGTCCTATTTTGAAGCCCTTTACCATAGCTATATAATGCTCTGGCAAGCCAGAAACCAGATCAACAGAACACAGACGCAAGAACAGAGGAGATTAAAACTGACTGCAACGGCCACTAAAGCAATGAACATAAAACATTCTCATGACAGCTTGCTTACCATCTTTATGCCTGTTGAAGAGGATACTTTGAGTTTTCAAGATCAAAATTATGTTTTCTGGATCTGGCCCATCTATCACCTTGGCAGACTTTGTGCATAGAAACTCATATGCTTTATTAACTTTTTCAAACATATCCTGCAAATAAAAAGGAATAGTCTTCAGAGTTGCTAAGAACCCCCCTAAATTACTACAAGTCTGCAGCACCAGTTTAGATGCAGGTAGAAGGCATTTATGGTTATTACCCACAATGCTAGTTCTGTTGCCCTATTACCCTTCAGAAAATACTCCAAATAACCTTAAGAACACTGGTTCATGGATCACTTTTCTATTGTCTCCTAAACTCTGCCATAAGCAAGAGACTAAAACTAAATCACTATGACAAAAGCACTAAGTACAGTTTAATTGATTGTAAGAATGGGCAAAGAATGCAATCTGTCTTTGAAAGGGAGCAATTAGCTTATTTAGGTCCTGTGTAACGCTTTCAACCAGATGCGAAATTTCTGACATGTGGCTCTGACCCGATTGCATCACTTCACTGTAGAAATCCTAACATTCCTTGATTGACATTAGTTAAATAACTCATCTGTAGTATTAATCTGTATTCTAGTATTCATCTAGCACATAGCTTTTCAAAGGGAGAATGACAATTTAAGTGAGCATTTCAAAATTCTTAATACACATAACAGCTGGATCCATCCCCACTTTATTAACACCATGAATTTGTGTTGTACATACCCTGCCTTCTGGATTCTTGTCTGGGTGATATTTTTGTGCTAGCCTGAAATAAGCTTTCCTGATCTTGCTTTCATCATGCCTACAAGAAAACAAATCCCATTACATTAAGTAAGATCAAAAAAAGCCAGAAAAACAAGCCTGGATTCTGACAACAGTACTAATAGTAACTGCAACAAATGAAAATGACAAAGCTCTTGTATTTGAATTTGAAAATCCTGCTTCACTGGCTGACACTGAATGGGGGTAATCCTGTGGCCACAAAATACACAGAAGTTTTAGAAATAGACAGTATTTTAGTACCTCTTGTACTGAACGTACTAACTAGAAAGTGCTCAAAGTCCCTGAATCTTCCAAAGAGTCTAAGTGAGCTACAAGTGGCACAAGTTAATAGTTCTTGATTTGTTGTAAGGGCACTGTTATTCAAGCATAAATACAAAGTGCTGTCAGTTCTTCTAGAGGCCTGAAGTTGGAAACCAGTGGCAAGATAGGATGCAAAAAATCCTAAGGACATTATTACCAAGAAAGAGGACTATATTTGGCAGGGGGAAGAAGAATGATTAGAAAAACCAGTTTCCATTTTGAATACATTCAAGTTCTGTCACGTTCTTTGCTCACTACGGTTAAGTCTAATGCTGGTCTTGTAAAACAGCGTAGTGAATGCTTTTACGCAGAGCTCAAAGCATTTTTCCCCCAGTTTCAGTTTATCTGAACACTTTACAATTATTCTCTCAAACAGTGGAGTTGGATTTTCAAGCTTTATTTCTTTTCACATAAAGGAATCTTCCACTGTGAAAGAAGTAGGTAACAGACATAACTGAACCAATACCACTAATTGGTTGCAAGTACCAAGATAAGAAATTTCAGTTTGTTCAACTTTAAATACTGAAAACCACTTACTGGCCTTGTCCTTTGGGAAGGTTAAGGACTTCATAAGCATCATCTATTGACATGGTAGGCGGCTTCTTTTCTACCTCCTTCTTCCAAGCTTCTAGTGTATCTTTCAACAGTTTAACCTAAATAATCACAATTTATTAGTGTTTCATTTATGCTGACACCAGTAGATGTCATCTTTTTTACTAAAGTGCTGCTTTATTAACGAATCCTTATCACCCATCACCCTAAGTTCAAGTACCTAACCCTTCAGTAATGATGGTTCCCCCTCCAGTCAGGAAGCGATTAAGACTTCGCTTCACTGCAGTGCTGTATTTTCTTCAAGAGAACACCACCTTAAGATTAAAAATGTCCATGTAAAAGTCACATTAGAAGATGGAGAATCACTTAAATGATACGCTGTTCACATCTCAATACTTCAAAAACTGCAAAGCTGAATAAATAATGCTGCCTAGAGAGATCTAGACAACAGACTTGTACCAAAAAGATCTTACCAGTTCGGCTAATGTACTGATACCAAGTTAGCTCAGTTTCTCGTCCAACATGGACAAGTAAGAACCAAAAAAGTGATGATTTCACCTCTCCCCCACCAATCACTCAAGGTTCACTGAAACACTATCTGAAGTTTCTTGGACCCTCTACTTCGCTTTTATAGTAGTCAACATAAAGAGAATATACTTAACATGTGGTTGCTATATGGCATGAAGACTATTCTGCTTCAAGACAAGGTGTTTAACATATTTGCTTATGAACTGAAAGTCAGGATCACTCAGTTACTTGCAAGAAACCTAGCATTTGATTTCCTTAAATTTTTGTTACATATTCCATTTTTAGCGCTCTGAAAGATCAAGACTGAAATGAATCCTGAAATACTTCTTACTTACTGGATCTTTAATTGGCCAGTCTGGAAATCTGAGTGTATCACAAAGATGCTTGAGGTAATAAATATTACAGAACAGCTCATTTTCCAGTTGTGGATAGTTGATAACCGGTATAGGACAGTATTGGTAGAGTGCTCTTGTATTGCTTTGAAGACGAGGGGTGAAGTCAGCAAGATGAGCAGCAATCTTCTCTATCATAAGACGCCTAAAAGTTACAAAGTTTGGTTTAACGTTTGCCAAGCACTCCTCAATACTAAGTGACTGTACAACTGTGTTCAATTATTTCTTCCGGAAAGATTTTGCTTAGTAGTTTCCCATGTTTCAGAACGGATTCAGAATAGGATTCAGTCCTATTCTGTTACAAAGCCATTTCCATGCCATGAAAATTAGTTTATTAAAAACAGTGTAAACTGACATTTTGCCCTCCCTCAACACTTCTATTTTTTGCAAGAGTCTAAAAATGTATTGTAATATTAGAGGTATATTATCGGCACCTATCTAGGAAATAAATGAGCACAGTAACTATAAAGCAGTCCACATAAATAGTGAAGTCTCCACTCACAAAAGGAACTTGATCAAGTATGACAGAGGCTGATGTAAAGAATGTTGTCAGATGTTCAGGGAAATATTTCCCTTCATTGCCAATTACGCTCCTCCCTGCCCTGCTATTTTTGATAGAAGCAGAGGGCAATGCAGGACATTGCCCTTGCAGAAGGCAAACAGAAGGAAGTAACAAAACAATGGAATCCAGGTATTTTCGACATTATTTACAAATGCCAAAGACAAGACTTCTTCAGCATGTTATGCAGTTCAGATTTATTTGTCCCTCTGTCAGAAAAGAGTTACCTCATTTCATTGCTCCAAATTGCTTCTGGAGTGTCAAATTCTCCAAGGAATATCTCAGAAAATTTTTCTGGTTCATAGTTTTCTAAGTAACACACCATTGCTTCAGGAAGAATATGTCCAAGTATACTTCTTTGAACTATATCTTGACCTTTTGTCTACAGAAGAGATCACATTGTCATCCCAAAGGTAATCTGAATTCAGTCTTACTAACCAACTTGAGATCTAAAACACCATCCCTGTTTTCCCTTATAGTTCTTAAATTCTAACTCTTGAGAACTTAAGAAAAAGAACAAGCATCAAGTACTGTTAAAACAACTACAGGTGGTCTCCAAAACTGATTTGTAAGCAAAAGTAGGTACTTTTGCAATCTACTCACTTCTTCAGACTTGAAAGCTTGCTTCATATGTGTGTATTTCAAAAACCTAGAAGAGAAACAGCAGTTATTTTCTGTTTAATTGATACTTAAGGCACCCTTGAAAGGCAAGCAAACCAGCATAGTCCAGCTGGCAAGTCTCATACAACTACTCTGAGATAAAAGAGTAACTGAAACAATGGAATGAATCCCCGTACAAAGTCCATCAAATCCTTAGGAACTCCACCAAGTTAAGTACTCCCATGCTACAAACATTGCCTTACGTTCACCATTCCAGTTTGAA
>Ga0181612_149369_pt1 | contig 15716 bp, 9 predicted proteins | sample HoacroProtozoa21_FD_119630 | JGI IMG/M metagenome (GOLD analysis project Ga0181612, IMG submission 119630) | Hoatzin crop microbial communities from Cojedes, Venezuel. Combined Assembly of Gp0051906, Gp0051904, Gp0051908
AAACTTAATTCCAATGTATTAGTTATTATGCTGAAAACAGAGAATCCTGATTCCTAATCTGTGCTGCCCGTTTCAAGCTGAACAGCTTAGTATTTTCTACTGGAAAATCTGTTCTCACTGCTTGTGACGTCTGTGTTCCAGAACAGCAATATATGGGCAACAATTTGCCCTAACCAGTTTTATTCCTGATGTATCTGTAATACCATCCAGCTCACCCTTCGCGGGATTTTTTGACTGCATCCAGCGAATAGTTAAGCAATGTACATTTTGCAATTTTTCCTTTCTGTGCTGTTGCACTAAAGACAGAGATGGAAGATATGACAGACAGAGAAGATGGAATATTAGGATGGAAGACTGGATATTAGGAAAAATGTCTTCACTAAAAGTGTTGTAAAGCATTGGAACAGGCTGCCCACGGAAGTGGCTGAGGCACAATCCCTGGAGCTTTTTAAAAGACATGTAAATGCAGAGCTTAGGGACATGGTTTAGTGGTGGAATTAACAGTGTTAGGTAAATGGTGGGACTCGATAATGTTGGCATTTTCCTCCAACCTAAATGATACTATGATTCTATGAAAAGACACAAAGTGAGGAGAGCCTTCACAGAAACGCAATTGCTCACATGCACCTTGCATGAACTATGTCATCAAGTGAATGAATCGAATTTTGCCTTGCCCTATTCTACTTCATCAAGAAGTATCACACTCAGCAAAGTGTGGCCTTGGAGGAAACAGTACATTGATTCACCATAACAGGGCAGCTGGGGCAGTGCAGTGAGAAGCAAAAATATTTAGAAAGTTCTGCTAATGACCCAGAGTAGCTCTGGTTCCTGCTGCCATTCACTTCCAGGAAGAGTATCGCCATGCTCGACATGATGATTCAGGATGCAGCATTGGCGATGGTCCCATTTTACAGGTATGGAGACTGAGTTCTGGAAAAAACAAAGAATTCTCTTACAAACTTGACCCATTCCTCAAAATGTTTCTTATGCCTATCTCTGGTTCTCACTACCCAAAAAAACCTCATTTATTTATTGAAAGAGAAAACAGACAAATTCTGGTTTGTTTTCCATGTATGCTCAACTCACCATTTCTTGCCCTCTTTCCTGTGTTTCTCCCCCATCTCTAGTTACTGACCTCAGTAAATAAACCCTCTTACCTGTCTGCAGGTATTCTGTGCATTCTTCAGTGAGTCCTTTTCATTTTCCATCCCTCTTTGGTGATCTCCTGCAGCTCTGTCTTTTCTGTGTCCATATTTTCTAAGTAAATGTCATCTACAAACATAAATTTTCCCTCCACTTCTATGCCTCACTTCTACCACTGTATTCTGTCCCTGTGGATGGGATTCATTCATGTCTGAAGGTAGATATTTATTTCAGAACCACCCATTGTAGGATTTCCTTGCAGTCTGAAAATCAAGCCAATAATATTTAAAGAACCGTGGGGTGCAATTAATGAAACTGCGAAAGAACTTCTCTAAAATCAGGCAGCTGAATGATGATCTAACTGTGCTTCTTTCCTTTCACTAGAAAGTGTAATATCTACATTGGAGCTATATAAAGTTAGGTGGAATAAATCCTACTCTTTTGTCCAAACTAATATCCTAGTCTATCTCTAACACTTCTTCATAGACACTTAGGTTCAATATAGCTAATAGAAAACTAATATTCACCATAGAATTTTTCTGCTCATTTCATGTGGACAGAACTGTCAAGTATCTGATCATACAGGACCATAACCTGGCCTTCATGTTCTTGAAGTCTTCATGCTCAGTCCTACAGCACCTTTCTATCTGACATCTCTAAAAATACACTGTTTCTGATTCAGCTCAGAATCCTATCCAGGCTCTCACACGTGTGGCATGCTTTCTTGGGCCTGAGCAAATCCCATCTCTCCCCTGTAAACGTAGAACATCTTTGCAATGATAATTTTCCAAGGCTGTTGCTTTATCCATGCCATTAGCCTCCTTCTTTCTCTCTCTCTGAGGTTCCTCCTCTCTTTCATATCGAAGAAAGGCTTTTGAGGACCTTCCCAGACAATAACATGTTTTTTTTCCTTCTGATTTGGCTCTGAAGCCATCTTCAGGCTTTGTTCAGAGCATGTAGGTAGCTTGTATCTGGCTAGATTATAAAAAAGCAGCTTTAACATTTCTTTCCAGCCACTGCTAATGCTCGAGAGCAACCTCTTACAAAAAAGTGCAAAAATTCCCAGTCTGTCTTTAAACTCTTTCCTAAACTTTCCATAATGCTTCAACAGCCCTTTGGCTAGTTTGGTAATTTCCTGGGACAACTGTCCTCTCTCCTGTTGACAAGCACTTATGTGACTTTTATTGATCTGCTGCCTCTTCTTACACATTAGACACCAAGTTCTCAGGGCTTTCACTATGTTTTTGTTCTGTTTTCTGTACAGCTTCTAAAATACCAAGGTCCCAGCACATGTGTTCAAGTAGATCATGTTATCTCCTCTAGCTCAGCAAATGTGCCGGGTTTCAGAAAATTTTCATACTGGAAAGATCCAACAGATGTAAGGATTTTGACAGACATATTCATGAAGTATCTACTCTATGCCTGATACGATTTATGTATATTTATTTCTTTTCCTAGCAGAAAATAAGTTGTACTTACAGAGTATAAGAGACACTCAATTCAGAGCACAGTTGCAAAAGCAGAAGTTATTTGTCCTAAGGCAATGGACATTAAAGGAAAGGAGGTTTAAGTGTTAATGCTACTGTCAGGCACAGAGGAAGTAAAGGAAACCCCACAAGTTTATTTAATTATTTTTGCTTGGATTTATTTTACATTCTTGATTAACCAAATCTAACAATTACAAGAAGTGACTGAATATTCTCTAGCTATCTTGGAGGTATAGGGATAATTTTGCAGGTGGATTTTCTAATTTCCCTTGTGGAAACAATGCTTTTAGTGCATAGCTCACTGAAGCAAAACAAAAACAATGACAGATGATCTTAAAGTGTTTCTTAAAAAAACAAATGGTCTTTGTAACACAAGAGAGACTCAGAGTGTTATTTATCAGAAGCAATGCAAAAGCTGTCATTCAACCTTAACTTGGGGAGCTGGACACCCACTTTCCTGTTCTGTCGTAAGGCAGAAATTAGTTCTGAAAAATATGAAGTCCTCACACAAGATCATTAAGGTGTTACATAAGTGGTTAACAATAATTACTGAAAAGGCTAGTAAAATGTGCTAATTGATGGTGAACTGAACAATGTAAAAAATTCAACTATCCATTGCTTAGCTAGCTCCAACTATTCAAAGCACTGGTTCAGACAATCAAAAAAAATTAGTAGGTGACTAGAAGGAAGTATCTGTCATATTGGCACAAGGGAGACGCTGTGCTTCACTTCTTCCTCTGTCTACTTCAAAAGCACGATGTCTTGTTAACTCTGGCTTTTTTCTCCTCATGGTCTGCTTGGAAGACCTGATGACTGAGTAGACTGTATTTGTTAACGATTTATCTTTCCTTTGGTTCTGCAACATGTCTATGCAGGTACAATGATGTTTTCAACCTCATTACTTCCACTTTATCACAAGACTGCTTCAAAACAAGATGAATTCAAAACAAAGAGGTACCCTATTCTCCTCCACAAAAGAAACATGAGTGATAAACTGAAGTTATTATAAGATGAAGACTACTATATAGAAGAAATTCAATAAACTTCATCTTACAAGAAATCAAAGCGTATTAAGGAAGCAATTGTCAGGCAATAGAAATAAAATAACCATATGTCTGCTTGGGAGAGAAATAACAAAGAGGAAATATCTGCTCTTTTTTATATGTTTAAGCTAATTTAGAGGTAAGAGTAATAACACCCTTCAGTCATGACAATAGGTTCATCGCATGTTGACACTGTGGCACAGGTTTACATTTGCCTTAGTACACAGATGCCATTTTCAGATTTAACTTGTTTGGATTTTTCTTCTTAACTTTCTGAGCTTTATAAGCCTAGATAAGTTGTGATAAATGTTTTTTTCACACAAGCAAGGTCGATGTTGTCAAATTTAGCATCACTTTAAGTGTAGTTTGGGCATAAGCAATAATAAGAGCATCAGTGCTCTAAGAGCCCTGCAAGACATGTAAAAAAGTGCATGATGTACACATTCAAAGAGAACTGAATGGGAAGGTGAATTTGAATAGAAGGACAATAATTTTCAAAGAGGAAAATCAGTTACAACTATTTGAAATGGAAGGCCACCTTCTGAATCTAGTAGCTCAGAAAGAAAGGCTGAGATTTAATTTAATTTTTGTAAAGTAGCATAGTTACTATCCCACACTTTTATTTTATTATTGTTTTGTTATTATTGTTTTTGTTGTTCTTGTTGTTCATGTACAAGTACTGAAATTTAAATTCCCTGGATGCTGAGAACCAGTCTGAATTGGAGACATCAACCCAGCTCTGAGCTGAGCTGCAAAAGCAGCTGTGGAGATGTGAAGTAGTGACTTTGCAGAGGTACTGGTGAGAGCCACATGGTGCAGCAGTAACTTCAGAACTTCTCAGTTGTGAAGGGAAAACATAACTTCTACTCTTCTGACCTTCTGCCCAAATGCTGCTCAGCTACTGCTGTTTCTTGTCTTGCGTACTGACACTGCAGTCCTTTGGAAAAAATGATTGCTGAGGAGATTTCCAGAATTTGAATTATGAGCTTGAGCCCGAACTGTGTTTTGGATGAGTAAGAGTTTGCTCCTGCAGGTCTGGATCAAGTTGACATTAGTTTGAGGGAATGATTAGGTGGGGCCCCCATGGTGCCTAGATGTTGTGTGCCAGGTGCCTAAGGATCAGAGCGGCACCCAGCAGGGAAAGACCTACAGATCCATTAGCCTCTCATGTGGCAAAGACACTTTAAAGTGTGAGGACAAAAACTGAGGATACCTTCAGGAACCAAAAAGACCGAGGAGTTAGGTTTCTTGGCAGACCACCCAGTAATGCATAGATGCGTGAATGGCACTTAAGCTCCTTTTGGAGATACACCATCACTGAAGCAAGGAGCCAAAGATGAAATGATTCCTAGATGAAATGCCAACTGTCTAGTCCCCAGCCACAAACCCAAGTGCTAGAAACCTTCCCAGCATGCAAAAGTGGAGCCTGAAACTACAGAAGTATAGCAAAATATACCAGTAAGATGTATCAGGCAGCAAGTCTGTTTGTTGTGTCCCACTCTTTCAACTGTTATTACCTATAGTCCACTTGTACTTAATGTAGATGCTTCTTTTTTACAAAAACATATATAATTAGCTTCTAAGCAGAACCCACACTGGCATCCCTGAGACTGTAGCAGGCTACATGTGAATGCAGTTCTTTAATATCATTATGAAGCAGAGAGGCAGGAGGCCAGCAATCACTAATCGGGGGACAATAGAGCTAATCACAGCGAACTGCAAGCTGAACAGTCACCAGACCACAAAAATTCTCTTTCATTATGGCTGAGTCCCATCCTGAATTTCATTTCAGTTCAATCTGTTCCGAAGAGTAAAAAGTTGGAGCATAACAAAGTCTTTTCCAAGGCAGCTCCTGGAGCACTAGTTCACAGGCTTTACTGAGCTATGGTCTTGTGCACCGGTACCCAGCTGCTAGGATTTACAGTAGTCTACATAAACCCAACTAATATCCTGGTCTATTACCCAGTACAACTCTCCCGCACTGTCATGGCCACACATCTCCTTGAAGTTTTAAAGATTAACAAGTTACAATTGCATAACCCTTTCTGAGCTGATCTTCAAACAGTCTAGGTACTGCCAGGCTAAATAAAAACTGTAGATGGGCTGCTAGACAGAGCTCTACAGCACTTTTTTTGAGGGAAAGAAATGTTAGGTAAACTTCATATTTCCCAAGGTCTCAACTGGGATTGTGGGGCTACCTAAGCACTGGACTGAGCTTGCTCTTGATATATGGTAGAGTTTTCCCAAGGTTCATCCTAATTATACATATCTGACCCTGTCTCCCACTGTCTGTTCTAAAATGAGCCTGACACATGCCAGCTATTTCTGCGTTAACATAGGTGTCACAGACACAAAATGTTCTTTTGTTGTATATAAGAAATATTTTTTGAGTGTAGCAATGTTGAAATACAGAAGTAAACACTAGAAAGAGAACTAGTGGTCTCTCTATACCACTAAGTTTTGTCTAGAAGAATCCAGCTGTTTATCAGTTATCACTGATACAAAAAAAAAAGGTCTCTAGAAAGTCAGGCATACTCTAATTCTCAGCGTCATAATGATGAGAAAAATAATGAGCAATAACAGCAATATCTTTTCTGTCTTACTAGCAGCACGGAATCAGAATAATGAAGATATGTCTTGGCCCATCGGCACAGAAAGCACAGCTGGGGTGGGCTGGAGCCCTCCACCACAAGCCCATCCTTTCCTCAGCTCAGAGCAGGGGCTACCGCAACCCTGCTGAAGTGCTGGCTCGGCATTGAACATCCTGGTACTCCCTCTGATCGGTTTGCAAACCCTCTTTTTCACACTTTCTGGCTCCAACACTTTAGAGCTGGTCCCATATGTGATAATCTAGAGGATCAGACTTACTCCAGAATAGCTTAAAAATCTGTAGGACTTCAGAAACACGTGTCCTCTACTGCGATGAGCCTAATGAGAAAGAATGTCTTCCCTCTGAGGGTGACGGAGCACTGGAACAGGCTGCCCAGGGAGGTGGTGGAGTCTCCTTCTCTGGAGATATTCAAGACCTGCCTGGACAAGGTTCTCTACAGCCCAATGTAGGCCGGAGGGTTGGACTAGATGACCCACGGAGGTCCCTTCCAACCCCTTCCGTTCTGTGATTCTGTAACGTAAATATGCTGTACCTAGGGAGGGTTGTTAGAATTAAGTTGACCAGCTCATGTGTGGAATTTGTTTCTAACTTAGTGTATATTAGAAATGTGGCACAACTGTTTTGACATTTCTTTACGTATATGTTGAGACCTGCTTTCTCAGAGTAAAGTTTTGTTTTGTTGGTAAGAAAGACAAATAAACCCCCCAAAACTTGTACAATACAGTATTTGGTTGAATTATTCTGCTTAAATTTGCAGGATAGCATGGAGAAGGGGGGGGGGAGAGGATCCATCTTGTGAAAGCGAAGAAGAAACAGAAATGCAAAACGAAACAGTGTTTCATGTGTGGAAATGAGGAACACTTATCAAATATCTGTCTGACAGAACTCGGAAGATGACTGTGAATTCAGGGATGAGTCAGCCACTGTGGGATTTATTGAGCAGCACAATATAACCCATAACAGGCTTACAGGAGTTCAGAGATGTCGTTCCCCAGCAGATGGAAGGAGAATGCGTATTGTTCCCTTTTTACTTTTATTTACACGTAGCCTGTTTCTATAGCAAGTAAAGGATTTACTTTTTAGTATCGTTAAATTCATTAGTTTCTGGCTGTTTTGAAAAAAATAATGCAACAGGATAAGCATACCCTATTGAAAAAAGAAATCTGTAAAGCCTTTTTTGGCTCCTTAATTTGTGATTTTTTTTCCCCATATTTATGCCGAATTACACGCCTATGCTGTTTTTATTGGATATCTAGACAATACAAATAAGTAAGTAAATATGCAGCTTTTCCATCTTAGAGGCTGAAAGGGAAGATCCAGTTTGTCCCACAAGAATCAGCAAGAACTGGAACAGAAGGAAATAAAAAGATCACCCCTTTTTGCTAACAATCTATTAGTAGTAGAAACAATGCCTTGCTTTCCAAAGCAGCAGAATAATATTGTCTCTCCTCCCAGGTGGTGCTGGGGTTTTTTGCAGCTTGTTTAAGCTTTTCTTTATCCCAATGGTGTTGTTTTCTGACTGAGAGACTGGTAGGCAGTAATGCTAAATCAAAATGCTTTGTTGTTTTGAGGTGCCCGACGTAGGTTTTAGCTTACTTACCTTTAGTTATCTTTGTTGTTTTAAATAATTTCCATTTTTTCACAGAACGTGATGCTTCCATTTACAACAATGGAAGTCACCTTCAGTCGTCTTGCTAGTGAAGAAGGATTCTGTACTGGGCCTTACAAATAAGGAGCATAATGTATATATCCATGTTTTGTCCCATATTGGATAGATCTGCAACATGATCTGGACATTACAACACTTAAATACTTCAGTATTTATCTTTCAGATTCTTTGGTACCCCATGGAACTTTGAATGTGGATGTTGTCTCTTGCCTTCAGATGAGCTTCTTAGCTTCGACATTATATGTATTGTAATCAAATCAGAATCTAAAAGTGGTATTTAAAGTACTTGGGGAAAACATGTTTCTTGATTGAATCATCTCCTGGGACCTCCGTCACTTCTGTGCATTTCAGTATAGTGTTCTAGGTGTCAGCCAGTCCAAAGTAGATTGCTTTGTAGAGGGAACCTCTGGCTTACCTTTCTCACAAGTTATCTTTTTGTGAAACATGGTTTGCCCAATATTTGCAACTTCATTACTGCTTTAGTAATCTTGAGTTAAAGCATTTCATTAATTTCCTGCACAGCAGGAGTAGTGGCTTCTCTTTACATGTACTCCCTTTAAATTATAAGTGAGGAGATAATGATACCATTAAAGACTCTGTGCAAGCATGAGATTTTATTAGTTCTGCTGTATTGAGGTGTCCTGGTTTCGTCTGGGACAGAGTTAATTTTGTTCCTAGTAGCTGCTGTGTTTTGGATTTAATACCAGAAGAATGTTGATAACACAGTGATGTGTTTAACTGTTGCTAAGATATCAAGGACTTTTTTTTCAGTTTCCCATGTTCAGCTAACGAGCAGGTGTGCAGGAGCTGGGAGGGAGCACAGCCAGGCAGCCAGCCCAGGCTGGCCGATGGAAGTATTCCATACCATGGACATCATGCTCAGTTTATGGGTGGGGTTGGCTGAGGGGGACAGGAACCCCCTTTTTCCCTGTGAGTTCTGACTTTTTCTGCAAGTTTGGTGAAATCTGCAAGTTCTGCGATCACTGCTTAGGGACTGGCTGTGCAGTCATTGGGCGGTGAGAAAATTGTATTGTCTATAGCTTGTTTTGCATATTCTTTATAATTAGTAGTATTCCTTTCTTTATTGTCTTATTAAACGGTCTTTATCTCAGTCCATGAATTTTACTTTTTGTCCGTTCTCATCTCCATCCCACGGTGGGGGTGGAGGAGCGGGTGAGCAGCTGTGTGGTCCTAGGTGCCAACTGCTGGGTTAAACCACGACAGGAGGGCACTTTTGTCTTGTGCATTCATCAATTCTCGATATGTTGCAGTGGCTGTGGAGCAGTGGAAAGTAACTTGCCCTGTGTTAGGCAGAAAATGATCTTGACTCCAAGTGGAGATCACATCTATAAATGGGAGTAGATTATTTCTAAACGTTTAAGAAATTTAAAGGATTTGACTTGCTTATTTCTACGCTTGAAACTTGAAGTGTGTCGCATAGCGCTTCCTCCTTTACTATATGTGATTACTCATGATATTTTGTCAACAGCCATAGGTTAATTGAATTTGCAGTGCAATCTTCTGTAATAATCCTTATCAGTTTGTTTTTCCCGGAAGATAAGCTACACAGCAATGTTTCCGTTTCTTACCATGAACACTACAGGGAGCATCTGAGCATCTTTTCTGCTTCCCAGGCTAACTAAAAGGTTCTTCATGCTTCCCTTCCCCCACTTCACAGTCTTTATACGGTATACAGACTGAGTTATTTTCCTCTTCAAATATTTAGGTTGTTTGCTAGGTGTTTTAAGTGGGCCATTGTGAGCTATTTGTGCCACAAATGCTCTTTTTTAGAATAGAAAATTACTGTGACAAGTAACTTATGACAAATACACAGCTATTTTTTAATGAGAATTTTTTATTAGTCTGAAAATATAAGAGGTTTGGGGGATATTGTTTCCCCTACTACCACATGCATCTTGTGAATCCTACCAGGTCAATTTTGTTTGTGGCTTAGTTTTTACCACAAAACTCTTGGTGCTAGAAATGACCAGGCTTACCAATCGGAATTTTATGTTTACAACTAACTTAACCGCATACGCTTTAAAAAAAAAGATGTTGTTATGTCAAAGTGTTTTGCAAATACTCCATTCCTCAAGTCTGGATACCTGTGGTGATAACTGACAATATTGTGGCAAGACAATAGTAGGAGAAGACAGCTGGGCTGTTCTTTAAGCTTTTGGGGGAGCTCACTTGCTATACTCTGCTTCAAGTAGCTGTGGGGGCTTTTCTCTTCATGCTTGCCTCTTAGGTTGCTTATGGGATGAGATTTAGAAAGATCAGAGACAATTAAAATGATGGCATTCTTGTCAGGGTTTCACCACTCTGTCAGCCACTGAAGCAACTAATACAGTTTGATTTTGCTTTATGAAATTTCAGTAGCAGAGGTGTAACAGCTGTACAGTGCATCAGGAAGGACAGCACTGTGGGTTCATGTCCAGAAGGTTATCCCTCATTCAAGACTCTGGATTTCCCTACTTACCTTGCCAAAGTGTGAGTAGGATTTTCAAGCCTTGACTCTTGTAAAAAACATTTATGAATGATCTTATCCTAAGCACTTCTTTAAAAAACAATCACACACATTTTTTCAGGAGCTGACTGTTGTAAGGCACAGTTCTTAGTAGCTGTTTTATTAAACTTGTCTTCCATAGTACAGGCAGCACTCAAGTTTGCTTGTGTGCTGAACCAGTCAAACAAGAAAACCTCTCTCAATAATCACTTTGCTTAACTCATGTTCTTCGCATACCTGAAAATGCCTCATATTAGCCAAACAGATGGATACACAGTAATCAAGCAATTATATATTAGCAAACCTTGTTGTACACTTTACAAAAAAAAAAAAAACAACCTACAAAAAAACCCCAAACCAATCATAAAAACAGCAGTGCTTTTTCTGTAGCGTGTCTCTTACTGTTTTTGTGCCTGGTAATAATTTTTTTTTCTCCGTTTTCTGGAGAAATTATATTGTTTCTTTTTGATTAGATTGTCAGCCTTGGCTATTTATTCTTTTGAACATGTGGTTTGGTGCAGGGAAGAGAGGATTTAGCACAAATCTGTAGGTGTGCAACAAGAAATAAATGAAAGCTCTTTAATCAGCCTCGGCTGTGAACTTAAACCAACATGACATGGCAGATTGGTCTAGTTGAAGTTGTTCTTAATGTTGACCTTTTTCTTTGTTTTGTATTATGGTAGCAGCTAGGAGGCCTAATAAAGAAATCGGGATCCTCTTCTTGTGAGCACCATAGAGCCAATTTATGAGTCACTGACTCAGAGCTCTGAGTGGAGCCCCACTTTTTTCTTCCTGGGGGAGCTGAAGCATGAGAGCAGAAGGAAAAAAGAGGGATATAAAGCAGCATGGGCAGCAGAAGAGGTAGCTCTCGTTATAACCTCTGGACACATAGAAACTGTGAAAGGCTGCTGTGACTTCTGGCATGCAAAAAGTTGAGAGGGATGGCTAGGTGGAAAGCGCAGCCTGGTTTGCTGGATTGGAAGGGATTGCACTGGCTAGAAACTAAGCACAGGTTTGTAAGCTGGAGGTACAAGGAGTTTAAAGAGAGAGGACAGGGTAGAGATTCTTATGCTTGGATACTGGACTGCTTGGAGGTTGGCAGTTTGTGTCTGGTGGGAACAGTAGGAGGGTATGTATGTAGGAAGAGGAGCTAGTGTAAAATATTTGAGAACTACTGGCTTGGAAAGATACACTGAAAAATGAGCAAAAAGTGAATTTCGCAGCTTGCTGGTTGCTTACTCATTGTCAGCTGTAACTGCTTTGTACTAGACTGGTAGAGACGGGTTGCAAAAAGGAATTTAAGAGCAGGGTTATCAGCTATAAGAATTTTTATTTTGTTCCTTTGTTTAGAAGGTTGTTCTTTTTTTCCCCACGCTGAAGAAAGCATGTATGTGGCTTGAGGGCAGGTGGAAAAATAAAGTTGATGATTGTTCACTTCCTGTTGAAAATAGGATTATCTGGCCTTCTCTATTTTAGTTCAGTCTTGCAATTTATAAGGCTCTCTTTAAAAATAAAAAAAAGGCAATGAACAGTGCTATATACAGTAACATCAAAGGGATGAGTCAGTATGTGCTGTGTAGCCTGAAGAAGTAGATCAAAACCTTTGTAATGAAACTGAGCAAGAGAAAAAGGATGGGAGACAGTAGACATCAGCTAGAAAGTGGAATGTGGTGGGAGGGAGAGTACTCTTCTTTAATTGAAAGGCTTTTCTGTGGTTGAAGTAACTTTAAAAAAAAAGTTCAAAAATCAATATGGAAACAAGGCTATTATATCCTAGTTCCCTAATAAACAGGGAGAAAAAAAAAATCTGTTGAGTCTTGGAAAATACGTGGATGCCTCAACAGTAGAGTATTTAAGAAAACAGTTTCATATCCCTTAAATGGAAATTCCAAAGTGTTGCTTTCAATGTCTTTTTTAATCAGAGGCAAATCATTAGCAATAAAATTTAATAGCTTGCTATTAATTTGAGCAAGGAGATCTTCGTGCTGCTACTGAGTGGACACTACATTTTATAAATAGTATTAACGATGAAGTTATTTTTTAGATTATGGATTTGCACTTTTCTTTGTGTATGTTAAAGTGTGGCATGAGAGAGAGAGATCACCTTTGGTTCCAGTTTTTCTGTTGCTGTGTTCTGCTGCATGAAGACATAAGCTATAACTCTTTCAAAACAAAGCTTATATATATTCTCTTCTCCTGTCTTTTGAGTGATCATCCAAACGGAAGTAACATAGAAGCCTTGAAACTGATGGAGAAATCTCTGCTCATAAAAGTGCTTGATTTCTTTCTTCTGGGCTAATCTTTGATATATCTTGACAGGACTGAACTTTTTAACTCAAAAGAATAAATATTGCCTCCTTCCACTTACTTATTTTTTAAATCGCAAATGCTTTAACTTTCCGTGATCATTGAGTAGCCATCATCCATCATCTGCAGGATGAGTGGTACTGAGAGCCCTCTCAGTACAAACACAACAAAGCTGCATTTCTTTCAGGGACATTTTAACATCTCCTCTGCGGTAATACCTCCCTCAGACATTCATAAGTGAAGTCAGGTCCCAAGAGACTAAAAGATCTTACTGTCAAAGAGAGTCCAAATTGTCTGCAAATCTCTCTTGCCTTTGGAGACCAGAGTAAGACACTTAATCTGGCTTGCTTTAGTGAGCCAGTATTCAGCAGTGCAAATACTTTTAATGTGGTGACTGCACCCTCAACCATGCAACCTTGTGCGGTTGCGCTGATGACTGGTATGAGTATCAGTGGTGAAAATTAAAAGATTAACCTTCGTCTGCCTGTCAACATAATTGTTACTTTGGCAGGTTATAAACTTATATCAGTCAGCATATTCACCACTACCACTTTGTTAGTTTGTTTTTGTTAGTGTTCTGGGACACCTGGAAAGGATGATAACTATAATAAACTGTTGTAATCCTAAGCATCTTGTGGTTTCTGTCCTCATAAGTCTCTTCTCTGGTGACAAATGACATGAAATTTTATAGCAGGTGTAAAACTTTTCATATTATTTTAAAAAAAGAAATTGAACCTTCTTCAGTATCCACAGTAACAAGTGCAGAAATTCTGAGGCTTAAAAAAATTTTCTTTTTTTTACATTGGAAGCACCAGAAACAGCTCTGTATTTTTCCTTAGAAATACTTTTTTTGTGTCCAACTGTGTGGTGTGTTCCTGAATTAGTTAATCTTTAGACTAACTAATTCTTCACTAGATATCAAATACAGAGCGTAAAACATAGGGAGGAGCAGCTAGCTATATACACACAAACATGATCTGTCAGCCTCTTGTGTCTTGCAGTTGGGTTGGTTGTGTGTGGGGTTTTTTTTATTTGTTTTGTTTGCTTCTTTAAGAAAGCTGCTGGTGGAGCAAAGCCAGAGGTTTCAGAAGGAGCAATGTCTATAGAACAGGGTTGCTGATGTAGTTTCAGAGTATTTCTGAAGCAAAGCCTTCAGCAGTTGGAAGGTGCAAATCAGGTGAAGGTGCACAGTTGATGCAGCAGCTGACAGGGGAAGTAGGAAACAAGAGATTAACATCAGTGCAGTTGCTCGAGGTTTGCACGCAAACTAAAACTACTTCCGTTAGAGATGCTCTGTCTGGTAGAAATCTCCTAAGCACTGAGGTTCTTGGGTGCGTTTGTGCTTTCAGGATAGAGCGGCTGGGACGGACTGGAGTGATGGGCACAGTGCATCAATGTATAGCCATGATCTGCTCTGCTCTGCTCTCATTTCACGTAGGAAGGTGCTAAACACCACTGTTTGGAAGCTGTGTACTGTAGCTCTCCTGCAGCAAACTCAAATTGTTCTAACATACTGTCAAAGATGACAGCATCCTACTACTGGATTCTCTGTTATATCTAAATATCCAGCAGTCATCAGTGTGAGGTACAGGATGCTCTCTGATACGATGAGAAGTGTGGTGAGAATACGTTCAGTAAGTACTTGCAGTGAATTATGGCCATGTGACATGCAGTAGATGAACATTGCCTGTTACGGTGTATAGGGTAAATCCAAGAAAGAAAGAAGAAAAGATAAATGGGAGAATACTAAAAGGAGATGTGACTCCTAGACAAAATCTAAATTACACCATGAGATTTAGGTTGGGTTTTTCCTCAGTGATGAAAGGCTTTATGTACCCTGTGATTAAGGTTTGCGGACATGGAATAGCTGTTGCCGTGTACCTCTAACAAGTGAAACAAATTTTGTTATTGACAGTCCAAGGGCAAAAAATATTTCTCTGCTATAGCAAAGATGTTAAAATCTTAACATGTATGTGTATATGTGTATGTATGTAGAAATGTATGTATGCACTTGTATTACAAAATTTCAGCCATTTAAAATATACTACAGACTAGGTAGATAGGCTAATATCGGAAAATGGTATCTACAAAGGATGCAGGTGATTCTTTAAGAAAATTAAATTTGGGGAGTAAGAGTTTTCAGTGGGAAACATAAAAAGCAGAAGAGGTGAGGGAGGGAGTGGTTTTAATCCATTTTCCTGAGACTGAGAAAAAAAAATAATAATCCACTGACAGAGTCCTGAACTGTAGAGTTTGACTATTGATTGTCCTTCGATCTGCTTTCTCAGTGGAGGTAGGGGATGGAGATCCATGCAGCAGCAAAGATCACGGAAGTGCCTGAGAGTGGTCACGTAGCAATTAGGGTTCTCCCCCCAAAAAGGTGGCGGGATCAGTAACCGAGCTGAAGTGCATCTGCACCACTGCACGCAGTATGGGCAACAAACAGGAGGAGCTGGAAGCTGTTGTGCAGCAGAAAAACTATGATACAGTTGCCATCACGGAAACATGGTGGGATGTCTCACACAGCTGGAGTGCTGCAATGGATGGCTATAAACCCTTCAGAACAAGTAAGGAAGAGGCAGTGACATAGCCCTCTGTGTTAGGGAGTGTTTTGATCATCTAGAGCTAAATGATGGTGATGATGGGGTTGAGTGTTTATGGGTAAGAATCAGGGGGAAGGCCAACAAGGTCTGGTGGGATTCTGTTATAGATCACCCAACCAGGATGAAGAGGCAGACGAAATATTCTATAAGCAGCTGGGAGAAGCCTCACAGTCCCCAGCCCTTGTTCTTGTGGGGGACTTCAACTTACAAGATGTCTGCTGGAAATAATATACAGCAGAGAGGAAACAGTCCAGGAGATTACTGGAGAGTGTGGAAGACAACTTCATGATGCAGCTGGCCACTCAGGAGGACTACAAGGATGTTGTGAGGTTATGCCACATGTGAGG
>Ga0181612_169477_pt1 | contig 15716 bp, 8 predicted proteins | sample HoacroProtozoa21_FD_119630 | JGI IMG/M metagenome (GOLD analysis project Ga0181612, IMG submission 119630) | Hoatzin crop microbial communities from Cojedes, Venezuel. Combined Assembly of Gp0051906, Gp0051904, Gp0051908
GGCCTTCTTGGCAACCAGGGCACACTGCTGGCTCATGGTTAGCTTGTGGTCAAGAAAACAGCTGTCACCTGCAGGCCTTAGTAAAATGTCACTATTTGAGCAGATGCATCAGTAGAAGAACATGAGTGAATACATCCATGTGTCACAAAGGTTATCTCTGCAAGTTCATTTTTTAGCCTGAAGACATGGTGGTGGAGTAGACAGGGGTGTTGTAGGTAGGACTGTAAAGGTGTTACGACCCAGCAGCTGCCTTTGAACATGTTAGAAGCCATCCTTGCACCACACTAATAGCCAGACACCAAGCTGGGAGAATTGTCTCAAGCCCTCACAGATACAATATTTCATGGGAAGAGCACTGTCAAGAGGCTTAAAGCGATATTGTTTGTCAGGACTGGTTTCATGCATAACTGATACTGGCAGCTATGCTGCGAATACTGCGCTGGGGTTAAGATGAGCATTCTCACCATCTCCAGGCTCTGGCAAGGGGATTCAAGGTTTCCAACCAGAACAGCAGAGCAAAATGCAGCCGTTGCAAACTCATGCAAATTGAGACTGAAACAAAGGTCAGTGCAAACCCTTGTGAACTACTGTTAATCTCTGAGATTCTCAGGGCTCTGATTGTGCATTTTAATATATTGGAAAGGTTGTCGCTTTTGCAGAACTAATCAGGATACTGACTGGTTCTTACATCTAGAGAATCAAAAACCTTTTATCTCCCTTGACACCACAGGCAGAACCTCTGGACAGTCAAATCCAGTCCTGCAGGGCGTTAGTGATTGAAATTCTGTGTTTGCATGCCAGTTATGCAGCTGATAACGTTTAGAGTTGTCAGGACACAAAGACCTGAAAATGAGCACATTTCTAGATGACCATCAGTGTATAATTAGTCCATTAAAATTGTCAGGATGCTACTTTTGGTTAGTTAAAAGATGCATCAATATCATCCTATTGTTTAAAAATAAAAGATTTTTTTACCCCAAGTAGAAAGCAAGCTTATTCCTTCACCTGTGATTTCTGATCAGGGGTGTGTTGCTGTTTTAACACTCTGTTGACAGTCTAAATGGACTTGCTGGTAATTCTGAATTGTTGATTTCAGTGTAACTGCAAGTAAACCAAGTTAAAGTCAATGAGAACTACGCTGTAAATGTGTAAAGTTGTTCAAAATTTTAAGCCCTCAGAAAAATATCAGGCTCTAGATTTTTCACTGTGAACATTCAAAGACATCTTCTGACTACACCTCAATCCCCATATGTAAAATGGAGATGATAACAGCACCTTGGCTCACAAGGTTTCTGTAATGATCAGCTCGTTCAGTTTGTACAGAACAGAGGATCAGAACCGCCAGTGCCCTGAAGCTCCAGTCTTTTACATCAGACAGTGACCTGGCCTCAGGCAGAACATCATTCATGCCAAGAATCCTTCTTAATTGGTGGCCCTGTAACACTGACATGTTGAGCTAGTTGCGCTGGGATGCAATGTATCGTGAGACATGTACATTCTCAGATAAGAAAATGTGTTACAATGCAGCAGATTCTTGTTTTTACATCAACAATTACATTTCAGTTGTGATTTTCATTTTGCAAACATAGTTTTGAATGAGCAATTCTTGTGTTCACGAAGCTTGGAAAAAGCATGCACAGTCTTACAGGAAGCTAAAGGAGCTACCTGATTTGAATTCATAAGTTCCTTTTATTCCTTTTTCTCCACAGTTTTTAATAGATAAATACTAAGAATGAATGATTTGCAATCATCAGCTGTGTGAGGCTTGCTCTATATGCATGGCATAGTTTTCCCATGAAAACCTTTTTTTGGAATGCAAAAATTTACTTGTGAAAAATTACACGTATAAAATTTCCAGCATATTTCCATAGAAGGATAGAATGACTGCCTCTGACAGTTTCGCCCCAGAAGTCCCAAATATGCAATGCTTGTTTGGATGAGCTTGTTTTATTTTTGTCAAACTTTTTTTTTTTTCCTATCCGACTCGTACAAACTCTTTGCATATTTTTTTAATACACATGAATAAAAGATATTCCTGTGGACTGATGTAGTACACAGGCTTTCCAGATCAAATGTTTTCCTTCTCCAGGTGAAACGTGGAAATGAGAGATAGTGTTGTCATTATACTGGATTATTTGTTTGTTTGAACAAATATGGCCACAGTAATCATTTTCATCGATTTTCTAAGAATAACAGTTTGTTTTTTTTTAACAGAAATCAATAAATGCAAAATTTTCCATAAAGCCTTCATTGAAAAATATTCCTCCCTCAACCTCATGTATATTAAAGTGCACAGAATATGCTGACTAGCATAATGCAATAAAAGTGATTACTGGGAGGCAGTGGAGGTGATTAAATATCACACAGTAGTCACAGTTACCTGAAAATATTATGCATCCAACACTCAAGAGAGGAAAAATAAACCCATCACAACAAAAAAGTTCTTTGGAAGTTTGCAGCTTCCAGCCAGCCACCCCGTTCTGTACATGGCTTTACGAATGGGGTTTTAATAGATGCGTGACAACAGCAGTCATTGTGTTAGACAGTGTGAAAAAGTTCAGCATTAGAAGGGAGGCAGCTGAATGTCTATTGTAGTATACATATTTTGACAAGGAAGGTTTAGTTTCTCCTGAGAAAACAACATTGGTAAAGAATCTGCCTGTTTACAATTGACGTGGTTAAATGTTGAGGAGCTTGTTCAACTGGTTGCTGAGAGAACTGAAGAATTTACTGTTGGCACTGGGCAGACTAATTCCTCACTTGATGACTAGTTGATTTAGCCACACATTTCTAAGTCCGAAATACAGTAATGATTTGAAGCAGGGAAAAACCATCAATTAGTCATTTTCAAACTCCCTCGAGGTATTGAAAGTATGGAAACTATTATCTGTAGTGGGGAGAAGTAACTTAAGTCTTAGAGCAGAATATGTTGATGATGGCATGAAACTTTAACAGATACAAGATTCTTTAGTCTTCTTGCTAAATTTATTGTCAATATGGGTGAAATCTGAGGAGGGAATATGAGTAATGAACGACAGATCAGAGAAATCCCCACAGATATCCTTTCATTCATTAGAACACAACTTCTCTGTTGAAAATGTACATATTGGAGTTGATTTTTTTTACTAGACCTCTTCTTCACATCCTACATCTCCCTGTAGTGCCAGACTGCAGCTCTTTGTCTCATTGCAGACCCCCACTTTTAACGCACTACCAGCTTGCCAATCTAGTTTTTTTTTCAAAACTCTCTAAGCCTTAATTTGTTCCAGATCTTCCTTTAAATGAGAAGCATGAGAAAAGTAACATAAACAATGGGTTTGGTCCCAGGAGCTCTTGAACTCCTCCAACTCCATGCTAGCTTCAGTGGAAACTGTAAGTTCTCAGCTCACCTTCTCTGAGACCTGAATTCTGATTATTCCTCAAAATATTATGTTGACTCCAAGCCATTGATCTTGGGTCTCCTCTGTTCATTTACCATAAATACACTCCAGTTTATTTGACTGAAGCTGCCTGCATTTTAACTTTCTTATGTCTCTGTGCATTGACTAATTTGGTCAAGATATGCCTAAGTAACATTTCTCCACATAGATGAGTGCTTCCTGGAACCCAAGAAGAAAGGTATAGATCAGAGTTGCCCCCATAAAAATGTAGGCTCCCAGCTGTCTAAGCACAAAATAAATGCTTAACTTAAGTCACACCACCCAAGTCGGAAGAGCTCTGCCCTGCTGCTCAGCCCTGCAGACCTCTGTCCACCCAGGCATGGCCAAGTAACCCCCTGCCTCCTCACGCTCGGCTTCCTTTGGGATCCACAGACCACCATTTAAATTCCCTGGAGGGCGAAGAAAAACTATAGCCCAGTACTCTCGCCGTTTCTCTGAGGAAGAAAAGTTGTGGTGCTCCAAGAACTGTTTATGCATTCTATCGGGTACTTCTTTACTATGTATTCCAAAAACTACCCTAAAAGCAGAGTCTCCAAGTCAAAGGTTCACTTGCAGTATCTAGGAGGAACAAATGTTGGAGAAGGATTGAATGAGACCACGTTTTGCTTGAAACATGAAAAATTGCAAAAGCATTCAAGATTAGTAAAAGCCAGTCTGACGGTGTCTATTCACTGAATTATGTAGAATTTTGATTTCAATGGGGAAAAAAGAAAAATGTCACAAAAATAATTTAACATGCTAAACAAAAACATCATCCTAAAGCACATGCTCTCAGAAAAGGTTTCCAAGTGCTTTATAAACTGAAGTATGCAGAATATTCTGAAACCCCAGTGTATAATAGGTGAAATTTCACATATAAGTATCTTGGCACAGCTCCTTCTTACATATTCCAAAAAGAGAATTTCTTTTCAAAATTATTGCATAGCTTCTTGGGGCTTTTAATCTCTACAACACTGATGATACACTTTCTAAGGCTTATTGTTATTATTACTATTATTAGTATTTGATACTACTGAAGGAATCTAATGGCCAGAAACAAATCTAAAAGACACCAAAGTTTAGGGACTATATTTTTCCAGTATTTTTTCTTCATATTCTCTGTACTATTCTCTTTCATCCGAAAATAAAAATCACCTGCAACATTTTATAAATGCAAACCTGGCCTTCTCTCTGTTAAAACAATGTCATGCTGGGGCGATACTCAAACACAGTGTCAGAGGCAAAGCTTTGACTGTGTTTCTGATTTCTCTTAATAGGATGATAGCTTGAAATAGTAGAGCCTGTCTCTTCTTCCATTGAACTCGATGTTCAATCTCTCACTCGTTTCAATGGGACATGCCTTGAGCCAAGTGAATTAAAAATACACATTGTGTTCAAATAATTGTTATGAAAGAGTAACATAATTTTTATTGTTTTCCTGTCTTTTTCTGCTGGATTCAAAGATTTTGCTTTTATTGGTTAGCATAGCTGTGATCTAGCAGAAACAAAACCTGGGAAGCATATGCCTCTATGTGCAGCTGGGCCACTTCGGAGGGAAGGAAGCTGAGTTGAGAAGGTGAAGCAATGAGGCTTTTTACCAGTATGGACAGGGTAGATTACAGCTATCTGCTTCTATGGAAAAAACAAAGCATGGGGATACTCCAGCCTACCTGACCACTACAATAACCAATTCTTCTGAGCTGCTTTTCGGGCCTGAGTGTGGTGGTCCTGGAAGTCTGGGTCACGGATGGTGCTAGTGCATCCAAGCAAGGCTGCAGCTTGGGTAATAGTAATGTCAGAACTAAACTCTTATAACTTCAAAACTAAGTGCCAGCTGGGGAGAAAAAAAGCACCATGTAAAGACAGAATATTTTTCTGAGGTAAATCTGGATAGGTGAAGGTAAATGAAAACACCTTTTGAATGTTTTTGTTCTTTTGTAGTTGTTTTTCAGTGAGACAGCACAAATAAAAAGTGGCAGTCACTATATTATTGGGAGAAATCATACCACTAAAACAGAACTCCAGATGTCTCACTCTAGAAGATGAAGAATATAATGCTGATAATTTCCATATCAGAAGGGTATAGCCACACTTTATTTTTACCCTTCTCTGGAATTTTTTTTTCAATTTCCAAGACTAAATTCAGACCTGAGGTGTTTGCTGTTTCAGTTATGACTTCAGAGCACTATGGTTTTTCATTATAATAACAACCAAATCCCTAACGTTCATATCTACTTTGCTACAAAACATCCCATAGACAACCAAGTTTGTACCTTTTCTCCTCAAAAAGCAAAAGTTCCATTCCAGATCCCAATTTCATTGCATGGCAGTGCTAGTAGGCCAAGCTGCAAGAATAGGTACAGAAGCTCTGAACTTTTATCTGCATTTATGAACATTTAGAATTGCTAGACATGGGCCATTCTCAACCCCAAAACTCTATAACTGTGTTAGTCCTGCACTGTGCGTGATCTAGCCCACCATCCCAAGAGTGAAGGGAGGAGTAATAAAATGAAGGAATGGGAGATATTAGGAAGAGCAGGAGAAAGACAAATATTTTTTGAGTATATGAATACAAAGTGATGTTGGGAAGGCTGACGTAATGAAGCAACAAAGCTGCTCATATTGAAAGGTGGAGATAAAAAACAGAGCTTCAACCCAGCTTTGTTACCAAGTTGATGAGAATGCAAACAACTAGATTAAATGAAAACAATGATCAAAAATGACCCCAAATCCTTCACACTGCCAAAAGTTGTATCCCACTTGGTAAGACATCTGTATGTACTGTGCCCCAGCCACCTATAATAAGAGAATAGTCTTAGATTCATGTATGCTGAGTTTCTCTCCAATGCTTGATTTTAGCACTGACCTTTAGAACAGATGTGGAGTCATACCATAATCTAGAGAAAAAAAAGATACTGCTGAGTGCGTAGATCTAAAATCTGCAGCCTAGGCACCTCTCATCAGAAGTTCAGACAGGTCTGGAAAAGTTAAAGAAGATTGTGAAGTCTATCCAAATGTATTCTGAATTACTCACAAAATCTATGCGCCACATCTTTCCTACAAACAAAACACCTGGAAGCCAAGTAATTTCCTAATTTGGGTTGTTTTTAAAGTTCTATCATTTATATTTTTTTATCTTCAGTTTTTCCTTTTCATGTCAATCCTTTGGGTTTCATTCAAGAATATAGAAGATCAATGTTTTCACCTTTGTCTAAATAAGGTAATAGAGTGCCAGATGGCCATAGAAATAGGGCAACAGTTGTCTTTGTGTGCCGTGTTGTGGCTGACCCGAAATGCAAGATGAAGAGTGCCATTAAAAGCCCAGCCACAATAACCTCAAACATATTGCTTGGAAGCAGCTTGCCTACAAACAGAGGAACAGCAAAGGATATGCTAAAAATGTCATGGATTTAGTGTGATCTGAAATGCTTTGAAGTCAAAGGGAAAGAGCCCTGTGAGTTTGAATGGACTGTGAACTTGGTTTAAAATCAATGGGTCATTAGTACAGGTGAGAATGTCATAAGGTAAAACTACTTTGTGTGAATAGGCACATACTGTAATGAATTAAAACTAGAGCAGGATATATGATGATGTATGACCGATACTGAACTTAAGCCAGAAAATTTGCTTTTGATATAGAGTGGGATTTTGAGAAGTGTTCAGGCAGTATAATTGTATATGTTCAATGGATGAAGAGAATGATATCTTACTAAACACAAGACGCTTCATTTTCAACAAAAAATATTATTAAGAAACTTGTCAAAATTACTTTATGGTAACACCATCTAAGGAGCAGCTATCACTGCTGGACCAGCAGTAACCCCCTTCCTTTGTCTATGCCACTGTAGTAATACAATAGTTTCTGCAGAAATGCACTTGCCATGGGAATTAATATCTGGTCATTTACTACAGAATTTCCCAGTTAAGTTAAAGAGCAGTGTCATAACATTTTTGTTTTACTTATGCCCACCTTCCCCCAAAAATAACTCAGCAAAATTTTGGGTAACTGTTTAGAGATTGCCATTAAGAAGTTTGTGTCATCAGGGCGTCGCAGGAGGCAATTAACATAACAGGCAGTTAATACTGTTAATACAGTTAATAAAGGTTAGGGGTTTTTTTATGTATCTGGCATGTACTTTTTTATGTATGTGGGAGTATTTGGTATAAAAAAGAGGTCTGAAAGCATGTAATCTACTCTAGCTTGCGTCACAATTCCAGCACAGTGTCCTGACTCTGTGGGGCCTTGTCCAATCTTTCTGTTTATGGCTTGTTACACTAGTAATCTCACGCCCCATGCTTGTGTACAGCAAGATTCATTTACCTTACTACTGGACAGAGGTGTACCTGATATTTTATTTCGAAGAGTCCATAACATTTAAAGTTGTGATTTATTGCTTGTGTATTGCACAGAGCTTGGTAGTCACAAGTGTCTTTGTTGAAAAAAAGCAGTAAAATAAATACAATTCCTCACTTGTATACATGTTTCTATGATCTTGTTGCTTTCCAAAGAGCCACCTTTATTTGCATTAGTGTGAAGTCCAAGACACAGCATTTCTACCCCTGCTAGCAAGCCACAGTCAGGCCTATTGCCTGAACACAAAAAACTTCCAAGCAAACTTCATACAATATATAACATATTGAAATTCAAATTCACCCTTGACATGATGTGTTTTGAGAAGAATGCTAAAGACTTGAAGCTCCTCACTGGAGGTTATTTAATAAAAACCCTAAAGGATTACATATATCAAAAGCCTATTGGGCATAGTGATAATAAATAAAGGCAAATTACCTTCCCGACTCACTTGAGGTTCTGCCTTTCATGACTTATGAACCTCTTTCTCTCTAGTGGAGATTATTTGGATTAATGATATACAATAGATTGGCTTGCTGTTGTCACATATACATTTTATTATTAAAGATGAGAAGTACATATGTGCTGTATAGATGCATAAACACACGTGAACACACAAACATTACAACTGGTGACTATTGCACATACCTTGGAATGTTTAACTTGAAACAAAGGAAAGAAACAAAGAAAAGCTGAATGAGTTCAGCAAGTCAGTGTCAAATCCCAGACCTCTAGTTTCTCCAGTAGAAATATATAAGATCAGTTTCTACTGGGTTTACAGCGGCAAGACTCTAGAAAAACAACAGTGTTACCTCTATAAATACTGCATTATGTGGTCAAAAGTTAATCAACCTTCATAACCTCCTGTTTTGAAGGGCACAAAAACGATGTAAAGACTAAGATAGTCTCTATTTGAACATGGTTTTGTTTGTTTTGATTTTTACAGAAAAACCTTACCTTGAATTATAGGTAAGAGCAGTCCCACGATTATGAGAAAAAGTTCAATCATTATACAACCATTAAAATAAGAAGTATTTGTTAGAGTCTCAATCATTCTCATGCTATCCAACCAGAATGAAGCTCAACTCTTTTGTGGACGTTGTTACCTTGTGTGTTTCTCTAATTGCCTACTTTCATGAATACAGACTACTGACTATTTGTCATCTGGTTTCTGCTCTTTAACACCTTTGTCTTAGACAGCACAATTCTTAAGGAACATTGGTAAGAAAACTATCCAGGGCCTGAGTTACTTAAAGGCTGATGACTTACAGAAACTGTTGACGTATTTTATGAACACATGAAGAGTGTATATAAGTATCTGTTACAGTTTTAGTGTAAGCATGTTAACAACATATGATTAAATTTCAATGCTATATAAACCTCTGTGGTTTACATTCAATTTTGCAAAATAGTTGTATTATTAATTTAAACATCTCAATTTACCTACTCATAGACCTCAGCTCCAAGCAAAGGGAACCTAACTGCAGCTAGTAAACTTCTAAGTGCTTCTCAAGGCAAAATCTCCATGGTAGAAAGCAGAGGAAGGAAAGAGACTCATAAAGGGTAGTCCAAGGGTAGCCTGGGTAGTTTTATGTCACTGAGCATCCCACAGATGAGAGAAACTGTCACATGCACAGGGAATAAACTCACAAGTCTGGTCAGGAAACAGCCCTAGGAAGCAGCTTAGGGAAGTAGTAGGAACCAAAGTGCAAAGAAGAAAAAGAGCTGTAACAGTGGCTTTCAGTGCTCACTTCCAAAAAAGACCAACAAAGTCACAGATCTGCAGGGCTTTCTGCATAAAATGCAAATCTTTAACCTAGCCTTGTGAGAAAACACCTTGTGTTGTCTGTGCCACCAGTAAGAGCCAAAATATGAGATGGAAAATCTGTTCTTAGAAGCAAACACAAATCCCACTCAAAGGATATCCTGCACAGCCTTTGCTTTATGGATCCAAAGTTAAGAGATGAAAAAGGAGCATAGGATCAGAAGAACACACTATGATTTTCATCCATACTGCTTGCATTGCAGTTCATAAAAATATGAATATAAAGCATAGCATATGATTCCCTGACTCAGCTTTTTGCTACCTTTTCCCGGTGGTGGGGCCGTGCATGGAGTCAGACTGGTATGGGAAAACACAGCAATGGCATGCGCATTTTATCACAGCCTCCTCAACAAGCTGCGACTGTTAAGCAATCCTTCCCCAGTTAAACTGCAGGCTCCTTTGAAGACTTAAGTCTGGTTTTCAAATATATATGTATTAAAGGAAACAACAGACAGATTTCCAGTTGGCCTGCTAAGAGCTGGTGGGGAGAATAAATGGGGAAGCCACTGAGCCCTGCAGCATGCAGGGGAAGAATGGAGTCAGGCAAGAGTACGATGCCGTATGTCATTGATTATCACATTGATTAAAAGCGAGTTTCTTGCCTCACCCCAACCCCCCCTCAACAAGCCACTAACCACAGCTATTTCATAGGGTCTGTCTTTGCGCTGCTCATTTCATACGCATGAAGACAACTGTTGTGGTTCAGACAGTTTACATTTGGTGTGTTTGAAGAGTAAGAGAGAAAATGTCCCACTGTTTCCTACAATATGCTGTTGATGCACGGAAAGTGCTCCTGATTTGAACTACCAGGATGCAAAAGCTTTGTTGCCACACTGGGCGAATATCTAGGCTGCGCTTTGTTTGAATGCCTAGGGACTGGAGGGCTTTCACCACTTGGGTAGCAATGCACTGCCTGATGGGTAAGAGCTTTCCACATGCTACAAGCGTGCAGTTAAGCACGTTAGCTCTCTGCAAGAAAGATCACAGCCGTGTTGCTCTGTAAGCTCTGGAGGACTTACTGTAGACATAAAGCAAAGCTTGAAGCAAAAAATCCAAAAGCAAGCAGAATAACAAACAATTGCTTTTAAATCCTGCAGTAGGCATCACTTTGGCATATTTTCAATGTTTATTATACACTTTAATAATGTTGTTACCACAGAACTGTGTTATCACGAAGTTACACACCAACAGAAATTGTGAATAATAGAATAATAGCTATGTATTGGGGGGGGGTGTTGAAACTGACTCTCACTACTTGTTTATTTGCCTTCTGAGGTGCTTTAATGCCTTTGAAAACGTGGCCTTTGTCTTAAAATCTGTGTAGTCTTTAGTCAAGGGCATAGATTCTAAATCTGAAAATTAATGATCATAATGAGTTTCTGTTTTTGTCACAAAGTCCAACTCGATTCAGGCAGAGTCCTGTGTGGTTTGAAAGGCAAAGCATGCAAGTGAGAGACTCAGAGAGAAGAATCCCTTCCTGTATTTCAGGAAGATTAAGGAACTTTCTTAACTACACCCGTGCAGCAAATGACAGTGGGCCAGAGAAAGTGGACAATTCTCAGACACCATACCCCTCAGTGCACAGCAGAGCAAGCCAGCTCCTCTCAGCTTACTAGAAGATGACCACACAGATCCTGAACAGAGGAGAGCCAGCTATGTCTGGTTCCTAGTACACCCTCTTATTCGGTATGTCCATGGCTGATTTGAGGAACAATCCTATCACACCAGAAGTGATCGGTGTCAAGGAACATTACATCAGTCTGAGATTATACACAAAGTGATTGAAACTGAATTTTTATATTCCATGTTACAAATCAAAATATTTACTTCTGAAGTAGTGGACAAGATAGGCCTTGATATGAAATACAGAATTCAGTTTGGGATGTGAACGGTAAAAGAATTTTAAAACTGTGGAAGTCCAGAAAATAAAGAGTTAGGGCTCTAGCAAGATTTGCATATGAAGGTTACAAGAGCTAGGGTGATTTAGTGGTGAAAAAGAAACACCAGAAGGGATTTAATTAAAACATTTAAGATTGTGAAGGGCAGAGTAAAAAACTACTCAGTCCATCTTTTTAACAGTGTCTCAGAACACCAGAACAACAGGAGGGTCACTTGAAGTTAATGACAGGTAAATGTAAAACAAAAGAGAGAGAATAATACTTCACACAGCATGTAATCAGCCTGTGGGATTTCTGTCATGGAGGGTCACTGGGCCAAATACTTCAGCTGAATTTTAAAAAGGGTAAGGTAAGTTTATGACCAAGATGATAATTTTATGAACAAAGGTATTTATGTTTGCTAAAACAGGGATTATTAAAATTCACATGGCCAAGCATAAGATTATTTCCACAATGGAATTCATTCTACCTTACTCACTATCCACCCCAGACTTGTCCCACATGGCACAGCTGTCAAAGGATATTTTCTGATTCAATCACTGTTGTTTGAGACACTAGTTAAATGTCATCCCTAGAGAGGGAGATTCGCCACTCTACCATAGAGACACCCAAAAACTGGACTTCTGAATGCATCATAAGCCAGGTACTATACTGCTACAATTCTCTATAGCTTTGAGGATACCATGGACCAGAAGTAGCTCAGGTTCACATCACTGGAGAAGGTCTACCAGTGAAATCTGTATGGCATGTATCAAAGAAAATTCCATGTAGAGTCACTCTAGCAGATAGACAACTTCCTGAAGTAAACACTTCAATTGAGTTAGACGTGATTGCACATTATGATGGTTGCTTAGAGAGCAAGCAAGAGTAATTTCCTCTAGATTAAGAATTACAGAACGAAATGTTATGAATCATGTGATGATAGTGATTCGAACAGACCACCATAATGCATGTTCTATGAAAAATAATTTGCTGTTTTATCTCTCTGTCCTGTTGTCTTTTGATCATATCAGACTTCTTACAAAGGACTTTTGACTGTTCAGAGCCACGTGCTTACTTGAGAGGTGAGTTGATAGGGAAACAAGTGGAGATGGTTCATATTAGTCAGTTAAACCTGATTTATCAAAACAATTTTGAAAGCTTACTTTTTTCACTGTATCTTTCATCCCTGAAATATCTCATATTTGTGTATTTTTGGGAAGGTTCTGTGAACAGTTTCAATACACAGTCTTCAGTGTAAACTCTTAAATGTCCAAAAACTATTTCTCAGAAGTCCAAAGGGCATCCTAAAGCTTACATTAAAGTTTGTAGGCGAACTAACTAGACTGAAAGCTGCGAATGTTTACATGTTGTATTGAGGAAACTTGCACAGATTCTAGCGACAATTATGTTCAGAAACATAACGGCGAGCTGGTCTGTAACGTTACTTACAGATATGGTAGGAAATAGTTGGTTCCACAGTGCAAACCTACCAATATGTTTCATTAGCAATTTTATTCTAGAAACAAAATTAATTCCCATAAATAGACGTCCATTAATTTTGAATTAATGTTGTAAATATATAGCAATTATGTAAAGGAAGGTGAAGGGAAAACCTTATGAAAACAGCATGAAACATAAATAATAAAAAAAGATTAAAATCTTTAAATTCTCAGCTTCACAACTTGGGTTCTGATCCCACGATAATAGCATTAATAATGTAATGTTTAATTACTAATAAGTAAAATAATGTTGATTATTAACATGGATCTAAAAATCCATTTCCCTGGGCTCGGAGTTTAGATTGTGCCTATAATCCCCCTTCTAAAATACAAATAAAAGTTGTAGAAATAAAATACAGTAATTAGTCCAGAACATAAGTCAATAACTAGGGACTGCAGAGCTTTGCTTGTTCTTTCAGTACTTTCAGCCCACAGAACATGTTTATGAACAAGGTTGTATCTTCTGGGCTACCACTGAGCATTGTGATTACAAGCCAGTGCTGCTGTAATCAGTGGCTTTTCAGTTTGATTTGGATCACACTGTAACTTGCCCTCAGCTGAATTTAAAATCTTAATCATAGTACTGACACCGGAAAACTGTGTCTAACTGTTACACCACTCCCCCAGTCAGACAAAAAAAACATTGTATGTAATTATATTTCCAGCAAACAAAGCTCAAAAATGAACTGCAGATCAAGACGTCTTCATAACATATTGTCAGTATGCAATTAGAGCAAATAAATTTGAGAAAATCACAGCCTAATCCCAAACAATTCACAGAGACAGAACTCATTCCGTGATCACTTTGTTAAAACACATTCAGTTCTGGTTTATGCTTACATGAGGTTTTTAATGTATATGAAAAGCCTATCGTTTTTACTGACCCCTCTTTGATTTTAAAGCAAGTTAATTTTCTTCATTTCCAGTAGAACTGTTGTAACAACTTCAGCCATATTCTGTGTTTTACCGTCACCATATTCCACCTGTGGGAAAAAAAAGGCTTTGTTCAGTTCACAAATGCTTTTTAAGGTAAACATCACTGCCACCCACAGATTGGGATGTTTGCTTAGGAAAGTTTCTTTTTTAAATGGAGTGACCTTGCAATGATCAGTGAAAATGCATAAAGTAAGTTTTTCATCTCTGAGGGCCTGATTCTATTAAAGTAAGTGCAAGTGATTCCATTGACCTCAGTGAACTTTGGAAATTGTCCTAAATCAAAAAGAGTTTGATGTGTGTGAGTGTGAACAGATGAAACATAAGCAGTGATACAACTGAGGTAGAGACAGTACCTTTTGATGATTAGAGAAGTTCACTGAACAGCAGTAAGAGTTCTAGAATGAGTTAGACAAACATCTCCCAAGAATGACATAGGTGCAACTTACTCTGCTTTAAGAGGGATGTTAATGCCCTGGCACGATCTAGGAACCAAAAGACTTCAGAGGCCTGTTAAAGTAAAAGTTGAAGTATTTCAAAGAATTGATTTTAAAATACTGAAACAATTAATCAAAGAATACAGAGAATTAATTTAGAAGAGTCTAATGCAAACATTATATTAGCAAGTATGCATAGAATATAATTTTATAAACGTAAATACATTAAAAAAATAATGACATTTACAATCTTAGCTGCATTTCTTAAGCTGCTAGGAAAGATCATTTTAAGGCAGTATTTTAGAGCTAAATTTTGCCCAGGTCTCATTCATTGTATTTAAAGGAAGCACAGGTCTCCTCACATCTACAGGTGGGAACCTCAGTATGAAAACAGGTTCAAAGCAAGACGAACTTCAGTCTGAAGCCAAGCTTTCTCATTGTTATCCAGTTATGGCAAGTGGATGTACTTAATTTATCATCCTGTCTTTGAGCAGACTAGGTCTAACCTTTAGCTTGAGTTTTATATCCCGTGGTTACCTAAACCAGTCTGGTCTTGGTCTGTGGTCAGTTCTAGCTGTGGAGGTGAAAAGTTAATGCTTTCTACAGTCTCTTGTCTATGACCATTTCCTTTAATTCATCTTTCCTTGGCATTTCTTTTTGGTCTGAGCATAAAAGCTGAAGTTATACAGCATCTTAAGGCCTACTGAAGATCTACAGCAGTCTCTTAGCATTGCCACATCCCCTCAATCATTCTCTATATACCTTTCCTGTTTTTAAGGCTAACAGCAGTCTTCTTCCTCTGAATTATACACACCTGACAGAATAGCATTTTGGTCTGTGACTGGGCTAAACGATTTCTCGCATTCCGTCTAGTTTTATTTCTATGGTGAATAAATCAGATTACAGAGAAAACTATTTGGATACATGAAATTAAAATGCAGGCAATCCTGAAATCCAAAATTCTGTTCTACTTCTTAGACCTGCCTTCTCGTGCTACTTCTGAAAATCAGAGAATGGGCACTGAAAATACATGCAGGTTTGAAGTCAGTAGGAATCAGGCCCAGATCATTTTAGTTGCTTGTTTGTCTTTGAATGTGTGTTAGTTTAGTATCACTCAGTTTCAAAGATATAGACCATCACAAAGGGATTTAGGACCGAACCCTGGAAACAATTCTGCTGGTATTCAGTGCCAGATAATCCCATGGATTCAACATGGTTGTTAGTCCACCATTAATCCAAGCACAAATGTTTGAAGGATCAGACCCTTAGATAACAAACAGGTGATGTGGGCTCACCCTCATCCCAGGCAGACTGCTGTTTGTGTCACAAATCATCATGCATTTCACCCTGATTGCCATCAGACTCCAGGTGA
>Ga0181612_163618_pt1 | contig 15713 bp, 9 predicted proteins | sample HoacroProtozoa21_FD_119630 | JGI IMG/M metagenome (GOLD analysis project Ga0181612, IMG submission 119630) | Hoatzin crop microbial communities from Cojedes, Venezuel. Combined Assembly of Gp0051906, Gp0051904, Gp0051908
CCAGAGCAGCGTCAGCGCGCCGTCAGAGGTCTGAAACAGGCTGGGGCCGTCGGACAGGTAGACGTCTTCGTCGATGCCGAAGTCCTTGGCGAAGGGAATCGGTTCGTTCCAGCCGCATTCCGCGGCGGAGAACAGCATGAACGGCTCTCCTTCGGGCCCGTTGATGCGGTCCCCGGTGGTGTCCAGTTTGACGGCCCAGAGGTCTCCCCCGTCCGGCGCGTCTTCGAAGCTGCGGCTGAACGCCAGGTACAGACCTGTATCATCCTGATACAGGGTGCCGTCGATACACCGCCAGGCGTCCGGCGTCAAATGACTGTTCTCATGGCGGACATACGGGCCTTCCGGTTTATCCGCCGTCAGGGCGTAGATCCCGGTCTGATTCCCCTCTTTGCCCAGGGTCGTGATCAGATAGTATTTGCCGAACAGCTCATAGCACTCCGGTGCCCAGTAGCAGCACACGAACGGCGAGTCCGGCTCTTTGTGGTAGATTTCAATCGGGCCTTCGTAGGTCTCGAGGTCCTGACTGACGTAACAGTCCAGACCGTCGGCCGGTCCCCAGGTGGTGGCGGACCGGGTTCCGTACAGGTAATACGTGCCGTTCGTCAGAAGAACGTACGGGTCCCGAATGTTGATGTCTTCACGTTTCATATCCTTATCTCCTGCTGCCGTACAGACGTTCCACCTCATCGCGGTACGTCATAATGCTGACCTTGCCATGGCGGACACGACAGATCTTGTCCGCCTGCGGGTCCATTTCCATGTACTTGTGTTCCAGCTTTTCACAGATCGTGGCGGTGCCGTCGAAGATGGCGTTGATCAAAGCAATAAAGTCGTCCGTGTATTCCTTGGACAGCGGCGAGCCGTTGTGGTTCGGCATCAGGAAGTCAAAGGCGTCTTCCACCTCTTTGATTCTCTGCATGTTCGAAAGGAAGTTGTCATAGACCTCTTCCTGATCGTACGGCAGGTCCGGGTTTTCGGAGTTGTTGAAGAGGTTGACCTGACCGGCCTCCAGTTCATCGCCCGTGAAGAACAGGCGGTATTTGCGGTCCAGATAGAACAGGCTGGAATTGCAGTGGGCCGGCTTGGTGTCAATGACTTCCACCGTGCGGCCGCCGAGGTCAAAGGTGAATCCGTCCCCGACAAAAACTTTCTCATAGTCCGGGTGCGGCAGTTTGGAAATGTCAAACGGCGCCAGTCCGGGATTTTTCTTTTCGACCGAGTACAGGTCCTTTTCCGCGCCGGCGCTCATGTAGACGCGCTCAAATTCGCCGTTGCCGGCCGCGTGGTCCGGATGGAAATGGGTGTTGGCCACGTACAGGGGCTTATCCGTCAGGCTCTCGACAAACGCGCGAAGGTTTCCTGCGCCCCAGCCGGTGTCGATCAGGAGGGCTTTCTCCGTCCCCTCCAGAAGGTACATGTTTTCCGAGCCGTTCATAAAGTTGATGATCCAGGTCTCCGGATTCATCTTCCAGGCAACATAGCTGCCGAAGATTTCCACGGGAGAAGGCATCTCCATAATAAGGTCCTCCTTTAATTCAGTTCCGTCACGGTATCTTCTAAAATATCCACGGTCCAGTCCGCCGAGTCCGCGCTCATCCGCGCTTTCATGGCTTCGATGGCCGGGTAATAATTCTTAAACGGGTTGAAGTAGACGCAGAGGATCAGGATGATCCCGATCACGCTGGGCGCGCCGAACTTCAAAAAGTTGAGCATGAACATGGTCCGGGAATTCTGTTGTCCCACTGCTCCGGCCACATAACCGGTGGCGCCAAGAGCCGCCAGAATACCGGATGACACGACCGTGTTGCCGCACTTCTGGGCGAAGCCTTTGATCGCGGAGATCACGCCGTTGGCCGAGATGCCGTCCTTCAGCTGAATGAAGTCGATGCAGTCGTTCACCAGGACATTGACCAGTGCGTTCTGCATGGCCGCAAAGCAGACCGAGAGAAAGCTGAGAACGCACAGCCAGACGAAGTTCTTCTTCCCGGTGAAGAACAGCAGTACATAGCACACTATTGTGGCCACCTGAGACACGACCAGGGCTTTCTGCCCGGTCTTGAACACCTTCAGGAACAACGGCATCAGCGCCACCATGGAGACCAGTGCCGCCACGGAGAGCACGCCCATATAAAGGGAAATGTAATCCGGGCGAGCCAGGTAGTACATGACATAGTATACGGACGTCGAGAACATCATCCCGTATCCCATGGACGCCATGACCCAGGCCACAATATTCGGCCACACTTCCTTATGCTTCAGGACGGTGACGATCGGCTTGAGCGGGTTTTCCTTCCGGATGGGCGTCAGATACCGTTCTTTGGAGGTTACAAACAGACCCCAGAACGGGATAAACGACAGAATGCCCATGACGGCCATATACGGCACATACGGATTGGAAAAGCCCAGGCCGGAGAAGAAGTTGTTGATCTGCGGCGTAAAGGTATTGCCAATGGTGAACGCGGCTGCAGTGACGCCGGCCCCCAGACTGATGATCTGGTTGCGGCGCTGCGTGTCCCGCACCGCGGCGGGCAGAATAGCGCTCTGCGGCATGGTGAACATGGTCACGGTCATGCAGTACCCAATATACATGAGCAGCACAAACACGGCGGTGCCGGTTTGTCGGAACCCGGGGTTCACCCAGACCAGGGTGGAAAACAACAGCAGCAGAATGGGCGCCGGCACAAAGTACGGCCGGTACCGCCCCCACTTCGTGTTGGTGCGGTCCGCAATGACGCCCATCAGAAGCGAACTGATGGCGTCCCAAAGCGTAGCCACCAGCATGATCAGCGACGCGGTGCCGGCGGCCAGCCCCAAATCATCCGTCAGGTGGACGGAGAAATAGCTGGCCAGCACGGCCGAGATGACCATGGCAGGACCGTTCACGCTGAGCGCGTGGAACCACGCAAAAGCGCGGGAGCCTTCTTTCTGTGTTTGCTGCAAGTTGGATTCCTCCAAAAATCGAGTATCAAAAGATAAACGGACTCCGGTGTTCCCACCAGAGTCCGTTATGAGTTTACTTAGTCAAGGAGTTCGACGACATCTTCTTCAAGGATGGAGAATTCGTCAGCGGCGGATTCGACCAGACCCTCATAGTTTTCCGGATTGTAATCGTCACCCATCTTGGCTTTCATCTCTTCAATGGCGGGATAGTACTTCTTGAACGGGTTGAAGACCACGCAGAGGATGAGGATGATACCGGTGATGCACGGTGCGCCGAACTTCAGGAAGTTGAGCATGAACATGGTACCGGAGTTCTGCTGGCCAACGGCGCCGGCCACATAACCGGTCAGGCCGAGCATGGCAAGGATACCGGACGAAACGGCGGTGTTACCACACTTCTGGGCAAAGCCCTTGATGGACGAGATGACGCCGTTGGCGGAGATGCCGTCCTTCAGCTGGACGAAGTCGATGCAGTCGTTGACCAGGACGTTGACCAGGGCGTTCTGCATGGCGGCGAAACAGACCGAGAGGAACGTGACGACGCAGAGATACGCGAAGCCCCAGGATTTGCCGGAATCCGGCTGCGCCCATTTACCGGTGAAGAACAGGATGACATAGCAGGCAATGGACAGAGCCTGGGAGACCAGGATGGCCTTCTGGCCGGTCTTGAACCATTTGAGGAAGAGCGGCATCAGGACGACCATGGAGACCAGAGCGGCCACGGAGATTACGCCCATGTAAATGGAGATTCTCTGCGGGCTGTACAGGTAGTACATGGTGTAGTAGACGGAGGTGGAGAACATCATGCCGTAGCCCATGGAGGCCATGATCCAGGCAATGATATTCGGCCAGGTCTCTTTGTGCTTCAGGACGATGCCGATCGGTTTCAGCGGGTTTTCCTTCTTGATCGGGGTGAGGTACTTCTCCTTGGAGGTGGCGAACAGACCCCAGAAGGAGACGACGGCCAGGAGACCAAGGATGATCATGTACGGAATATAGGGATTCGAGAAGCCCATATTCTTGAAGAAGTTGGTGATCTGCGGGGTGAAGGTGTTGCCGATGGTGAACGCGGCTGCGCAGACACCGGCGCCCATGCCGATGATTTTGTTGCGGCGCTGCGTGTCACGGACAACGGCCGGCAGAACAGCCATCTGCGGCATGGTGTACATGGTAACGGTCATGCCGTAGCCGATGTACATGAGCAGAACGTAAGCAAACGTGCCGCCGGAGCTCAGGCCCGGGTTGACCCAGACCAGGGTGCCGAAGATGAGGAGCAGAATGGGAGCGGCCACGAAGTACGGACGATACCGGCCCCATTTGCTCTTGGTACGGTCGGCAATGACGCCCATAATCGGGTCGTTGATGGCATCCCACAGGGACGCGATCAGCATGATGATGGAAGCCTTACCGGCAGCCAGTCCCAGGTCGTCGGTCATGTGGACCGAGAAGTAACTGGCAATAACAGCGGCAATAGCCATAGCGCCGCCGTTGACGGATGTTGCATGGAACCAGGCAAACGCGGTCGAGCCTTCCTGCTCGGTCGTCTTGGCCTTTTTCAACATTTCAGCCATTAAAATTCCCTCCAAAAAATTTTCACGGATGGGGTTGGTCCTCCAACCCTCTCTTTCGGTGCAATATCAGAATAACAGACCAAAATCAAAAGATTAATGGTTTTCTTTTTTGGAAATCCGACATTTTTTCACACGCTTTTCGGCGAGCCATGGCTCACCCCGGATTCGTTGAACGAATCCACGCGGAAATACACGGGCTGTCCCTTGATCAGGGCGCCGATCTTCTGTTCATTCTTTCCGAATACCGTGCAGCTGTGATACAGCTTGTCCGGTGCGAATCCCCAGTTGACGATGTGGCCGGTGGCCTCGTCGGCGTCCCAGGAGACGACAACGTCCAAATCCGACACTTTTTCAATCGTCACGCCGGTGGGCGCCGCCGGGGCCTCCCCTTCCGCTTTGCCGAAGACGCGGATGCCGGATAGGGCCGGCACGCCAATCGGCACTTCGATGACCGTCAGACGAAGATACTGTGCGGATACGCCGTCCGGGAATTCCAGGAAATCGTGGGACAGATCCGTCTCTACCTGGGACTTGTCACAAAGCATGGTCCAGCTGGAGCCGTCTTCGGACGCTTCCAGCGTCCAGCGGGTCCGGTAGTCCTTGGACTCTTCCATGGTCTGAATATGGCGGTTCTCCATATGGGCCGGATCCTCCGGGACCGGGACCTCCGGATAGTCGTCCGCAAAGTTGATCTGGACGGCGTTCACGGTCTTGACGGCGCCGAGGTCCAGGGTGACCACAGGCTGTTTGTCGTCGGCATCCGCCACCCACCAGGTGCGGATGGTTTCATCCGTCAGGTATTCCTTGCCTTTGCCGGAGGACACGGTGGCGTCCTTGCCGTACGAAAGCAACATCCAGTCCGGATCCGTCCAGGAGGGCTGGTCGAAGCGGCGGGGCCAGTCACCGAAGCGCTGATCACACCAAAGTTCGCCTTCGTCGTCGAAGCCGGCTTTCCAAAGGCCCAGACGGCGTTCCATGTCATGGTTCACATTGATACCCATACTGGAGATATGCCAGTACTGGCCGTTGCGGTCCTCCATGGTCGAGCCGTGGCCGGCGCCGCGGATGAAACCGCCCGGATGGTAGGAGTAGGGATTATTTTTGGCCGGTGTGAAAGGGCCGAGGGGCGAATCGCCCACATAGCAGCCGTCTCCGTAGACGTTGTTCTCGGTGGCCGGGACAGCGTACTGAAGATAGTATTTGCCGTCATGCTTGGTCATCCAGGCGCCCTCAACGAAGGGGCCGGTGTTGGAGATGAACGCGCGCAGGAAATCCTGTTTGTCCTGCGGAAGTTCATGGTAGTCCGACATGCCTTCGAACATATGGATGACCATGTTCTGCATGCCTTCCTCAATATCTTCCTCCGTCAGATGGAAGTAGTGGTCTTCGCCCCGGCGCTCGAAGCCGTGCTCGTCGTCGTGGCCAAAGATGAGTTCCTTCGGCTCGCCGATCTGGTGCATGGTCTCCGGGTCCAGCTCCACGCCCCAGATGGGCGTCATGTTGGAGCAGCCCCAGTAGAAGTAAAAGCGGCCGTCGTCGTCCACGAAGAGGTTCGGATCCCAGAACGGGAACGTGCCCGGGATCTGCTCGAAGGGCTCCGTCTCCGGGTCTTTAGTGCGGAAGAAGTCACAGTTCTCATTCCGTTTGGAGGCACTGAAGTAGAGGTACTCCCCTGCCACACGCACGTCTGGCGCGTAATCGTAGACCGGGATGTTGTCCCCGAGAAAAGCCTTCTTTTCCCAGTGGTCCAGGTCCTCCGAGACGAAGAATCCGTTCGTCATGGACGGGAACAGGTAATACTTATTCTTAAACAGGACCATGGTCGGGTCCGCCGCTTCGCGGTTGGCATGGCAGGGACCAAAATCAAACACCTGATACGTGTAGTTCAGGTTCATGGGATTGCAATAGTATTTCATGCGAGTCACCTCTTATTGGAAGTCCGCGCCCCAGACGCCGCAGAACGGGTCGACGGGGCTCTTGCCCTGGAATTCGGAACGGCCGAGGATCTTGTCCACGACAGCCTTGAGTACAGTAGCAGAAGGTGTATAGGCGTTGATATAAGTGGATACCATAGGAGCGTCCACAAGGTGGTACGGATTGGCCAGGGAAATGAACAGCGCCGGGATATCCTTGACGAACCACGGCGCGTCCGCGGCCATCAGGTGCACCCAGTCGATCCGGCGGACGGACTGGTTGCTGGCCGTGTCAATGCAGGCGGCGTAAATAGCCAGATCAAACTTGTTCTTCGCGTCTTCGACGCCGGCTTCGAACATCTCATAGAAGTCCGGATGTTCGTAGTCGTACAGAGTAACTTCGAAGCCTTCCGCCTCCAGCATGGACTTCAACTGGGACAGGGCGCCGTCGCCGTCTTTGAATCCGCCGCCGACACGGTCTTCCAGCAGATACAGGCGGACCTTCTTGTACTGCTTCGGAGAGATCGGCAGCAGATCCTGATTGTCCTTGACCAGAGTAACCGCCTTGTCGGCGCACTCTTTCGCCTTCGCCTGGTGTTCTTCGCAGGAAATGACGGAGAGGGCTTCCGGGCCGGGCACCAGAGTGCCGGCAGCCTTCTGCTCCGGCAGGCCCATGGCGGCCTTCATGGCCAGGATGTGTTTGACAGCGTCGTCCACACGTTCCATGGTCAGGCGACCGTCTTCGATAGCATCCCGAACAGCCTGGTAGTCTTCGCGGATGTCCTTGTTGAAGAGGATCATGTCACAGCCGGCCGCCAGAGATGTCGGGATGGCATCCTTGCGCTTCATGGCGGTGTTGAAGCCGATCATCGGCGTGGCGTCGGTGACGATCATGCCGTTGAAGCCCATCTGGCCGCGGAGCAGGTCCGTCAGGAGTTCCTTGGACAGGGACGCCGGAAGGATGTCCTTGTCCTCCAGGTCCGGGTTGAAGTATTTGGAATACGCAGGCTGCAAAATGTGGCCAACCATGATGGACAGCGCGCCGGCGTCTACCACTTCCTGCCAGATGCGGCCGTAGGTCTTGTCGTAGTCCTCTTTAGACAGGCTGTTGACGGAAGCGACCAGGTGCTGGTCCCGGAAGTCCACGCCGTCTCCGGGGTAGTGCTTGACGGCGGCGGCCACGCCGTTGTCCGAAAGGCCTTTCAGCTGCGCCTTGACGAACGGGATGGTCTTCTCAATGTCCGAGCCGAAGGTGCGGACGTTCATGATGGGGTTCTGCCAGTTGAGGTCCAGGTCACAGATCGGCGCGAAGGCCCAGTTGCAGCCGACGGCCGCGGCCTCTTTGCCGGCAATGTTGCCGAGCTCATAAGCACAGTTCTCGTCGTCCGTAGCGGCCACGCCCATGGGACGGGCGTAATAAGTGCCGTCCGCGGCAATGCCGTTGCCGCCGGACTCCAGGTTGGCGGCAAAGAGCATCGGGATCTTGGAGGTCTCCTGCAGATAGCGATGCGCTTTCTGCACCTGCTCGCCCGGCATGGGACGGTACAGGATGGCGCCGGGCTGGAACTCTTTAATAAATTTATCCAGGTAGCCCTCGTCGGTTTCGCCCAGGATCGGGCAGAACATCTGGCCGATTTTTGCTTCAGTGTCCATACCGGCCAGGGTGTCCTCCACCCACTGGATCTGTTCGTCAGTCAGGTTGAACGGTTTTGCTTTGTAGTCGATCATAGGAGAACCTCCTTACAGGGTTACGGTGAGCTCCGAGAGCTCGGCAATGGCCTGTTCGAGCTCGTCCGGGTCGTGTGGAATGAAACCGAGGAACCGGAAGGTTCCGAGTTCGTTGTAGCCGAACTCCGCGTTGCCGGAGGCGGCCATGCCGCCGATTGCCGGGACGTGCTTCATCAGAATACCGAGAGCCTGCTCATTTTTGGCAAGTTTCATCAGGTTCGAGTGCTCGTCAAACGGTTTCCGATAATCCGTAGTCGGAACATACTCAAAATGATATTCGCCGGCGGCCAGGGTCTGTGTCCCCTCCTCGCCCGGATAGCGCGGGAGCGTGACTTCGGCTTCGCAGCCAAACGGGATCACAAGGTCCACGGTCACTTTGCCGTCCGCATGGATCTCGGTGTTGACCGTATACTTGCCGGACGCGGAAATGTAGGTGCAGTTCAGTTTCGGCAGGCGGACATCCGGGTTCGGCGCAATGATGGCCTTCCCGAAGCCCGGCGTCACCGGACGGAGGCCGGCTGCGTAGGCGTAGACGAATTCCATGACGGAACCATAGGAGTAATGGTTCAGGGAGTTCATGCCGGTGGGTGAGATCTTGCCGTCCGGCAGGATGGAGTTCCAGCGCTCCCAGATGGTCGTGGCGCCCAGGTTGACACAGTAAAGCCAGCTGGGGAAGTCCTCGTTCAGCAGGAAGTCATAAGCGGTCTCATACGCGCCGATTTCGCCAAGCACCGTGCAGAGCAGCGGGGCGCCGACAAATCCGCAGCGGATCTTGAAACCGTCCTTCTGCAGACGCTGCATGAACTGCGCAATCACGCGCTCTTTGCTGCGGTAGATGCCGAACTTGAGAGCAATGATGTAGGACGCCTGCGTGTCCGCGGCCAGACGGCCGTTTTCGGTGAAGTACTCCGCCAGGATGGCCGCTTTGATCTTCTCATAGCGTTCCATGTAGGCTTTGGCGTCGTCGTCAAAGCCCAGGATCTCCGCGGCTTTCGCCACCAGGCGCGTGCTCTCGGCGTAATAGATGGAGCCAATGTAAGCGTCTTCCGTGCTGCCCTTGAAGCTGTCTTCCGAGATGCCGTCCAGGGCAAGCCAGTCGCCGAACTGGAACCCGAAGTCATACAGATACTTGCGTTCGCCGCGTTCGGCGTCCTTGCGGTCGATCCAGTCGACCCAGTCCTTCATCATCGGATAGTTCTCAGCCAGCTGGGCCTTGTTACCAAACATCTTATACAGGACGTCCGGCGTGAAGGTGGCTACGTCACCCCAGACGGCCGTGCAGTCATCCTTGTGGCCGATATTCGGAATGTAGTTCGGGATGCCGCCGTCCAGATAGTTCTGTTCACAGCGGAGGTCCTTCAGGAATTTATGGTAGAACGCCCGCGTGTCCATGTGGTAGCTGGCCGTGGGCGAGAACACCTGCGCGTCTCCGGTCCAGCCCAGGCGCTCGTTGCGCTGTGGACAGTCGGTGGGCATGTCGATAAAGTTGGACTTAAGGCCCCACATGGTGTTCTGGATGAGGCGGTCCACTTTGGCGTTTCCGGTCTCCAGGAAACCGGTCTGCAGCATGTCAGAGTACAGGACAGCGCCTTCGAAGTTGGAGGCCTTTACGTCACCCGGCCAGCCAGTGACCTTGACGTACCGGAAGCCGAAATACGTAAAGTGACAGCGGATGTCCTCCGGCTGTCCGCCGGAGACATACACGTACTGCGAATTGGCTTCGCGGTAGTTGCCGCGGTAGAAGTTGTCCTCCTGCAGAACTTCGCCGAAGTCCAGGACGATCTTCGTCCCCTTCGGGAAGTCGGCGTGGAAGCGCAGGAAGCCGGCGAAGTTCTGGCCCATGTCTAGAACGGTCTCCCCGGCGGGTGTGCGAAGGACTTCCTTGACGGAGACCGTCTCCATAACCTTCACGGCCGGGCTGACGCGGTCGGCCAGGTGGTCTTTGACCAGGTTCTTCGTGCCCTCATCCGCGGCCACGTCCGTCAGGACTTCGACCGGGCGTTCGGCGTTGTCTTTGCCGTCCCAGAGGGTGCGGTCCAGTGTCTCGCCAAAATAGATGCCGGATTCGGCAATATCCGAGGCGTGCCAGGTCCAGGAGGCGTCGGTGGCAACGACCTCTTCTGTGCCATCCTCATAGGCGATGTGCAACTCGCCGATCGCGGCCATGCGGTCGCCGTAGTTGTGCTCCTGGCCTTCCAGACCAAACTGGCCCATGTACCAGCCCTTGCCCAGAAGGAAGGACAGCGTGTTCTCCCCTTCCTTCAGGTCGACCGGGAAGGTCAGGACCTGAATGTAGCTTTCGTAATGGTTGTTAAAGGGCGCCAGGTATTCGTCTCCCAGCTTTTCGCCGTTGGCATAGGCCTCGAACAGGCCGACGCCTGTGGCGTACAGACGGGCCGAGGCAACCGGCTTGGAAATCGCAAAGCTCTTGGAAATCCAGGGATGGATGTCCTCATCTTTCGGCGCGGCAATCCATTCCGCGGCCCAGGGCTCTTCCCTCTTACCGGTCTCGAAGTACGTCTCCGCCTCGGCGGAATCTCCGGCGTCACCGGTCACAGTGATCTTCACAAAGTAGCGGGTGCGCGGCTGCAGGTCCAGATCCAGTGGAATGCAGGCCAGGTGCTCCCCGGCCGTCTCCAGCAGGACGTGGGAATAATCGGCACAGTCACTGACGACAACTTTGCAGGAAGCAGCAGCTTTACTGTCGGTGTCTTCTACAGCGAACGACAGATAAGGGTCCTCCAGGGCGTAGCCCACGGGCTCCACAATGCCGTTTACACGAATGTTGACAAGTTTCATAAGGTCCCTCCAGACTTAAACCGTAAATTCGTATCGTCCACCGGACAGGTTCATCAGAGCCTCTCCGTATTGAAATTCTGCTTTGCAGCCGGCTGGAACTTCCACGGCAAAGGAGACCTTCCCGTCCGGCTGGACCTCCCAGCTGCTCTCATAGGTGCCGGCCGCCGTGGCCGTCCGCAGACGGAAGGTGCGGAGCCGGGAGTCCGGCGTGGGCCGGATCGTCACTTTGGTGAAGCCGGGCTCCACCGGTTTCAGACCGGCCAGGTACCGGTGCATCCAGGCGGCAATGCTGCCGTAGCTGTAATGGTTCAGGGAGTTCATCCCCTCCGGATTCAGGTGGCCGTCCGGCTCAACGGAGTTCCAGCGCTCCCAGATCGTCGTGGCGCCCAGGTTCACGCAGTAGAGCCAGCCGGGATACTCCTCGTTCAGGAGCAGGCTGACCGCCAGGTCCCCGTGGCCGGTCTCGGACAGTGCCGGCAGCAACAGCGGCGTGCCGACGAAGCCGGTGTTCAGGTGGCCGTCATTGGCCTTCACCAGTTCGGCCAGGGCGTCCCCCTGTGCCGTCCGGCATTCTTCTTCCACCAGACCGAAACAGATGCTGAGCGCGGCCGCGGTCTGGGTCGGGATCTTACAGAGCCCGTCCTCGAAATACGTCTCCTGGATGGCGGCAAGGATCGCTTCCGCCAGAGCCGTGTAGAATTCCGCGTCCGTCTCATTTCCTAAGACCGAAGCCGCGATCCCCACGCGCAGCGCATCCTGATAGTAATACGCGCTGGCCACAAACAGCGGATCCGTGGCGCCGAACGGGCCGGGCTGCGGGTTGTCCAGGGACAGCCAGTCCGCGAAGTGGAAACCGTCCTTGACCAGGTGCGGTCCGCCCAAAGATTCCTCGTGCGTGCGGAGACATTCTACCCAGGCCTTCATGCCGGGGTACGTTTCCGCCAGCAGCGTTTTGCTGCCGTAGAGTTCGTACACGTTCCACGGGATAACCACCGCGGCGTCCGCCCAGGGACTGGAGCCGCATTCGGCCACCATGCCGGCCTTCAGGCGCGGCACCACGTTCGGGCCGGCGCCGCCGGTCACGGACATCTCCGCGCGCATGTCCCAAAGCCATTTGGTGTAGAACGCGCGCATGTCCATGTTCAGACAGGCGGTCTGAGAGAAGATCTGCGCGTCCCCGGTCCAGCCCAGGCGCTCGTCGCGCTGCGGGCAGTCCGTCGGCACATCCAGGAAGTTGTCCTTCTGTCCCCAGAAGATATTGGAAATCAGCCGGTTCACGGTCTCGTTCCCGGAACTCAGGGAGGCCAGTTCGTCGAAATCACTGCGCAGGTGCACAGCGGTAACCTTCATCTTGGCGAGCAAATCATCCGTGATCTCGACCGGATCTCCGGTCAGAACCCGAATGCTATTTTCCGTTGCGCCGCCCTCCAGGGGCTGGCCGATTGGAATCCGCTCTTCATCAATCTTGATATTCTCAAGCAGTTCCACTTTCACATAGCGGAATCCGAAGAAACTGTGGTGGACACGGGCGGTGTGTTCTTTTCCGTCGGAGATCCAGATCTGTTCGGACCGCGCCGTGCGGTAGTTGTCGTGGTAGAAGCAGTCGTCCTGCAGGATTTCCGAGGACGTGAACTTCACGGCCATGCCCTCTGGCAGGAAGGCGCCGGTTTCGAACCGGCAGAAGCCAGTCAGCTCCTGGCCGAAGTCCAGGACCGTTTCCCCTTTCGGAGTTCGGATGACTTCTGCCACCGGGAAGGTCTCCTTCTCCACGACCGGCAAAGCCTTCCGGTCACACAGCGGTCCGCACTTCTCGGCACCGCCCGGTTTGACAGGAATCCAGCCATCGTCCGAATCCAGTTCCGGCAGGAGTCGGGCGTCAAAGATCTCCCCATCATAGATATTGGAAAACACAACAGGTGAGGCCTTAGCAGTCCAGCTTTCATCCGTTTTGGCAACAAGCCGGCCATCCGCGTACAGTTCTGCAATCAGGCAACAGGAATCGCCATACAGGTTCGAATATCCACCGTCAAATCCCAGGCGGCCTTTGTACCAGCCATCGCCCAGGAAGACCAGAATCGTATTTTCCCCTTCTTTCAGAAGGTCCGTCACATCCAGAGTGGAGGCCTGCAGGTGGAAGTCATACGAGTGATACCCGGGAGCCAGGTATTCCGTGCCAACTCTATTTCCATTGATATATACTTCGTATACACCCAACCCACAGAGAACCATTCTAGCCTGTTCCGGAATTTTCTCCAGGCTTACGGTCTTTTTGAAAACCGGAGAACCCTCCGGGTCCAGCGGAGACTGGATCCACTGGCCGACCCAGGGCTCGTCCCGTTTGCCGGTCTCGAAGAAAGTCTCGGCCAGGACGTTACCGTCCGCGTCCAGCAGGGACACGTCATACCGGGTGCGCGGCGCAAGAGCCGCCTCCACCGGCAGGTCCAACACAGGACCGCCGGGTACGTGCTGTTCGAAGCCCACCTCCGATGAGGCGCGGTCCGTGACTCGCACAAGGATGTCCGGGGCTTCCTCGCCCGGCTCAAAGGAAAAGGATAACGAGACGGTCTCCGTGGAAAATCCCACGGATTCCCGCACTCCATTGATCCGAAGGTCTACTGGTTTCATGGCATACGGCTCCTTACTATCCATAAAATCACATTGTACATCATCTTCATTCTAGCAACGCCCTACCGAAAAACCCACACGGTATCTTTCGAAAAATCCGACATATTTTTTGAAATAGAGTTGTCGGGACAAATTTCCCTGCGCCCCGTAATGGTGTTATAATGTTTTTAATTTAAGCAGATGTCTATTCCGAAATAAGGAGTTTTTTCATGCTTTGTTATACGACCTACGGCGAATTTCAGGAGCAGATGAATGAGCGGTACCATCGGACCGGTCAGCGGCTGCAGTTTCCGGAGATGATCTCCCGGATGCAGCAAAAAGGCCTTTTGTACCCGGAGAAACCGACCTTTGAATTCAATTCGGATGTCGACCTGATGACCGATGAGGAATTTGACGCCTTGACGGACCGGATTCCAATGGAGCTGAACCTGGAGGAGGTCTCCTCCACGCGCAAAAACGTTTTCGAAGATCACCTGATTCCGGAGGCGCGGGACGTCTACGTCATCCGGCATCCGCGGTTTACGCGCCCGTACATGCATACGCACAACTACTTTGAAATCGACTTTATGGTCTCCGGCCAGGGCACGTTTTTCTTCGAGGACGAACAGCGTGTCATGAAGGCGGGCGAAGTCTGTATTGTGGCGCCCGGTTCCACACACGACTTCCTGATTGAAGACGAGAAGACTATTTGTTACACCATCTGCATCCGCAAGAGCACCTTTGCCAACGCCTTCCTGCGGCAGATGACGAAGAAGAACATCCTGTCCTACTTTTTCCAGACCGTGCTGCAGGGCGACTCCTCCCCCAACTACCTCCTGTTCTTCACAGACAACGGCGCCCTTATGAAGCGCACAATACGCCATGCCTTGCTGGAATCTGTCATGATGGACGAATACAGCAACGCCTGCGCCGTGGCCCAGATGCAGTTTTTCTTCGCCATGATCGTCCGCACCTGTTCAAAGACCCTCAAGTTCCAGAATGACGACATCGGCGCGGACTTCACCACGATCCTGCGCTACATTCAGCGCCATTACCAGGACCTGACGCTGCAGGACCTGGCCAGGCACTTCCATTACTCCGAGCCGTATATGAGCACGTTGATCAAAAAGAGTACCGGCCATACGTTCTCGGCTTTGATCCGCGAGTTACGCCTGTACGACGCCTGCCAGTTCCTGGCGTCGTCCTCCCTGAAAATCTCGGAAATTGCAGACGCGGTAGGCTATAACTCGGCGGATCACTTCTCCCGTGTGTTCCGCAGCACCTACGGGATTTCCCCGCAGGATTACCGGACCAAACACCGGAAAGACGCCTTTGTGCCGTTCAAGGCGGATGCAGCCAAAAACGATTGATTGCGGCTCGTCCGTTCATAAATTGTTCACGAAAAAGGATTTCGGATTTTAAGTAAACTTCAGGTTGCGCCTCTAGAATGAATGCAAATCAAAGCAAAGGAGGCGCCCGCTGTGAAAGATTACGAAAGCTGCCGCCATGAAATCCGATACCATATCAACCGCGCGGAATACAAATCCCTGCGGGAACAACTGGAGGCCATCACCGTTCCGAACGGCCCCATTACGGACCATGGTGCCTCCCCCATGCATGTCGTCTTCTTCTCCGGAGACCGTTCGCATTATGAGCAGTTCTTTATCGTCTGCTCGGATCATTTCAATAAAATCTATCTGGAAAAGAAGTCCCGTTGGAACGACCTGACGACGGCCACCCTTGCGGAACTCTCCGTGTTTGAGTTCCGCAAGATCATGCATTCCGACTACGATTTCATGAAGCACCACTCGTCCAAACTGGTCCGGGAATTTTACAAGAAACTCAGTAAGGACCAGCTGTTCCGCAACCGCTCCATGAGCTACGAACGCGAATGGTTCCTGTCCGAAGGCGGAAAAGCGGAAATCACCTTTGACGCGTCCGACTGCCTGGGAGACCTTGTTCTGGTCGTCCGCTACGAAGGCTATCTTCCCCAGGAACTGGTCGACATTCTGGCAACGGAAGAACGCATTCATTCCGCATTAGCCGTCGTCGGCGCGTAAAGCAACAAACACCCTCTCCGAGGGCAGAATGATACAAATTTAGATTACAACACAAAAGGACTCGCGTTTGCGGGTCCTTTTGTGTTACAATTTTCACA
>Ga0181612_114865_pt1 | contig 15712 bp, 6 predicted proteins | sample HoacroProtozoa21_FD_119630 | JGI IMG/M metagenome (GOLD analysis project Ga0181612, IMG submission 119630) | Hoatzin crop microbial communities from Cojedes, Venezuel. Combined Assembly of Gp0051906, Gp0051904, Gp0051908
CACTGCTGAAAGCTGAAGGAAGAGGAGAATTCCAAGGACACGCTTCCAAACATCTGCCTGCATACCAGTGATCCTCCACTCCTTCCAGAGGACAGGCTTATGACAATCCTGATCATGGATTACTGGTATGAAAAGGCAGTGAATTTTCCAGACTGGGAGGACATTGGACTCTAGAATGTTGATTTCAGCAAAGACTACCACCATCTAAGCCCTTAGCTAGTCCCAGGCCCACAAGTTCCAACAGCATCTGCAGCTGGTCACTGCAGGAGTTGCTCCAGTCTGATCACAAGCCCCTCGCAAAACATAGCTGAAAAGCAGTGATACCAGAAAAGCAGGCAATAAAACTAAAAAGTTGAGAACTACACTGCCCTTAAAGTTTGAAGTCTTTGTAGAACAAAAGATGTCAATGGTCAAGTTGCACCATGGCTCCACAGAAAGCTTGTCTTTGTTCGATACCTGCAGTACTGTCAGCTCTGAAACCCCAAGTGCTTATGTTTTAAAAAAAAAAAAACATTGGGGGGGGTGAGATGTTTGTTACTTGTTTTTTCCTTTTGTTTTTATTTTTTTAAAGTCAAGAATCATAAGAATTTCTTCTATTAGAAAGCATAAAAAGCAAAAGCCTAAATTAAAAATAATTGCAGCCTGATTAACTAATAAATTTAGCGCCTAGACAGACACATTCAACCCTTTTTTTCTGTGGAAAACCATTCACATCCTCACGGCTTCTTTTCACTGGCATTGGCTCTGATAATTTTTTCCTCTTCCAAAATGGTTTCGTGTATTTTGATAGCAGTCTCTGCCTGTAGCAAAACCCATTTAGCAGTAATACTCCTGCATTACGGATTAGCCAATTTTTTGCCTATTGAAGACTTAAGGTAACTTTTCCTGCTTACGTGTACACACTGAAACGTTTGAGGTGAGGTTTGCTGTCTACTCTAAAAACCCATGATGAATAGCAACTCAGCTACTCACTGAGATACCGTGCAGCCTACAACTCGGAAAATGAGAGCCTGTAACTCGGTCTTGCGAGCTCTGCTCCACCCTGTGATAAACCTTTGCTGAACTCTGTTGCCTTCAGTCCTATTTGATTCAGCTAAACAATGTCCTGTCGCCGGTGACGATAAATAAACTGTATTCTATGCCGGACACCAAAACATATGGACAGCTGAACATATGAATGACAAAACATATTCTCAATGTCAAGAACACCAGAAGTGAAATGTGTGGTTGTAAGGCGACTGATGACCTTTGCTTCCTGTTTTGGTAAGTTTGGTGTTTAATTCTCATCAAGCGTTTGGAGAGGCCCAAAGAACAAACTATCAGAGATCTTGCCTTAGAACTTTACTATGAAAATACCAACCACCTTTTGTTCTGAAAGGCTATAAACTTAAAAACTGAAATATAGCCCAAGAGCAACCAATTGACTAAAAGACTTTTTATCCACCAGAAGAAAACTTACTGCAAAAAGTTTCAGTAAGTCAGTGTCACACCAGTGAGCTCTTTCCCACTCATATGTACACAACCAACCAATTATTTTTTGTGTCTTGATAACTGCTTCAGATGACCAGAGTCCTTAGGTCCTTATCAGTCACCTCACACATGCCTACAGCTAACATTATTATGCTATGTTTTTTTAAGTTTCTATCATCAAGTGGGTCTTTGATGTGAAGAGACAACAAATCTGGATAGGGCTGATGGATGTTTTAAGTCCTTTCTTAGAGGCTCAACACAATAATTAAACTGATGCTCTGTAGTGGTAATTAGGGAAGAAAACAGAGCCACCAGCCAGTTGGGGGATTATTAGCAAGTAAATTAACAAGCTGTGCACATATAAAACACAAAGGCCCAGGAAAAATAAGCAGATAGCTTGATCTTGAAAGAGTGGTAACCTAGAACTGCTGGAGGCCAGAGGCCTGTTAATACACAGCATTTGAAACTGCAAGAGAAAGAATAAAGTCTGTACAAACCTCAGTAATGAACAAGACTGAGGGGAAAAAACAGAGATATCTCTAACTTGAGCCATGAATTTTTCCTTCAAGAACAGAGTCAGGGCTCTCCGTGCCAAAGGATCGCAGTACATTAAAAGATGTTTACGGGTAGGTAACAACTGATCTGTCAGAAAGCGTTTACATATCTAATAACTCATCATAGAGAGCTTCCTTTTGTTCTGATATCCCCAACAGATGAAATAAAAAATTCTGAGAGTCTAAATTCATATGACAACCCAGCTTCAAAGACAACGACCAAGAGTCTGTATGGGTGAATGCATGCATGTCTCCCTATTAATAAACTGCCTACTGTGACGGGCTCCTGAGTAGGCAGCATATAATTATATACCTCTAATGACTTATCAGCATATACAGGGACACAACTCGTGTCTACAAAGAGTGCAGCTCTAATTTCTGCAAAAGCTGGTGAACAGGAATTGCATGAGACTCTGCTGATTCTGAGAGGTGTCCTGAGGGTCCACATGGACCTCCTGACACACTGAGCATAAGAAACATGTGAGGAATTGTATGCTCCCAATAAGAACTAGGGCCGACTTCTTTCAAAAATCTCACAAAATTACAAAATGGAAAGTCTAGCTACGTGCCAACGCTTATGTTCCCAATGCCCTAAAGGAGGATGTGAGATCCCAATGCAAAGTTTTCTTGGAGGTCACAATTTCACCTCCTTGACCCACCTCACGACGCTATGTCACATTTACTGTTGTTTTAATGCCATAAGCCAATTCTCCAGGCTATTTGGAACCCCCCTCCCAAAACTGAGAATCCCCTTCCCTCTCCCTGACTTGCAGGTATTAAAGCTTTGTATTTAAAAATTACACTGAAGTTCTTTCTCAATTCACAAATGACAGCCATGGGAAAACTTCAGCACAAAGAGACCAGAAATGTCATGAAACAAGAAATTCAGTTCCTTATCACATATAAGGAAATGTACCATGACGATGCATTCACAACATTTGAACATTTATGCAAACTTTCTGCTAATCCAGAAACAGAGAATGCCACACGCGGAGTAAAGTAGTAAAGCTGAAAGGGCAGTTTCAAAAGCAGCTGTACTCACTTTTTGAATCCTTCTTCATGGAACAGAGCAAAATATAACCCCGCAGACTCCTGTTTTTATTTTACTTAGCCAGCACTATTAAAAGCTCTCGCTGAATGTGAACATCTCCTAAGGTCTGTAAAAGGCCTGAGGGTCTACAGCTTCCTCCTGTCACAGCTCGAGCAAATCTACGCTTCTTCAAGAAGGGCAAGTGAAGTTTAATCGCTAGCAGCTAACTTTCTTAAGCTTTTCATTAGCAAGCATTTCAACAGAAATGAAAGTGACGGATGGTGTATCAACACGTACATAACATCAGTAACCCAATGTAGTGTGTCACCTTCAAAGCACAGCTGCTGTCCTTCACATTACTCACCATTACTGTTATTTTTACTTGCAAAGACAGAGCCTGACTGGTAAAGATTTACAACAAAGGACATTAAGGGCAGTGTGATCATGTTTTACAATTAAACACTGCTAGTGAATGACAAATGATTAAAGAAAACATATTGAGATCTCAGGCTCTCATTACTCTGTTTTCATTGTTGTTTCGATGAACTCTTTGAGAAAACACTCTTGCGAAAAAATAAATCAAGGATATGCCCTTTTTAATTGATCAGGAATGATTGACGGCCAAGCATCACCCCTCCAGGAAAACAGTTCTTCCACCAGTTTCAAGTGGGTATACGATCAGTCAGTTTAAACTAGCTTTCCACAGAATCAGGTGGTGCCAAAAGTTAAGTAAAAGTATCCGACAAGAGTTAAGTATTCCCTGCTTTCATGTGTTTTCCAAGAACACCTGTATTCATCTGTTTGGTCCGCCAAGCCACTGAAGGAACACTTATGGCTTCCTGAATAAACACAAACAGCGTGTTTACAATGCACAGTGCATTGGCTGGAGAAGTACCATGTGTTAATCAGAGAAAAGCTTCAGATAAACGCAACTACGCTGTACTCCGTGCCTGTCTCACCCCTGGTTAATACTGCATCAGGGCATTCTGCTTGAGCTTCTCTCTCAGAAGCCTGGCAATTTTAATTTTAAATACTTATAAAGCTCAGAAGCTCCACTCACAGATTCAAATTTTAAAGAGGTATCTATTTTACTAAGAATAAACAAAGGTTGAAAGTCTAAGAGTAAAGGTTTCTGACAGAGGACCTGACCACACAGCCATCAGCAATCCAGAAGTGCCCCCAGTGCCTTCCAGGCATCCATAAAGCAGGGACAAGCCGGGACAATTAGCGGCACATTCACTCGTCTGAGTCAATTCAGTAGGGGGTTGCTACAAGGATGTTCACCACCTCCAGAAAAGGGCCATTATTTGCAAGGTCTCCCGTGTTTCCCAGAATACTGCACATTTTTTAGCCTTTCCAAGTACAGTCTCGTCTCGGGAACTCCAGGAATTAGCAGTTAATGCTGTTCTCATTCCAGCAGACATCCTGCTAATGCAACTGTCCTCAAACCCCCAAATCATTCTGCATTTTTCAGATACCAAAACCTCAAGTGCACCTCTTCACCTGCAACATGTCTTATTTCCACCCTGAAAATCCTTCAGCTCTGCCAACACAAACATTTCCGGAATATACAAAGTAACATTAAAATACACTGAAAGTTGCCATTAAAACAACATTGGGCTTTTATACATTGTTTGATTCTGTGTACAATTAATTAAGCAACTACAGGCCTCTTAAAAGGAGCAGCTGCATAATTTCCAGCCTGCTGCACAGCAGTGCTGTGAAACCATGAGGGCTTACTTCAGGTGTGAAGCACAGCTTGCTGCAAAATACAAGAGACTTTGGTAACTTTTAATACATCTGTACATATAAAATATTAACACAAAGTGAAATAAGAAGGTCCAGAATGGATTCCAAGATGATTTTTCTCTTAATTTCAATCTGTTCAGCATTAAGCTCTCCCTGAACAATGACCAACCCTTCAAACATACAGAGATTGTTCCAGATAAGCAACAAACATTTGGCTACATCTCAGCTGTCTGAAGCTCCTTCTTTCTGCAGGTTTGCAAGTGAACTTTAAAAGCCTGAATTTTAGTGTAAGATTTTGCCTATTGCTTCCTTCTTGAAGGCATACACCATGAGAATCATAGAATCATTTAGGTTTGAGAAAACCTTTCAGATCGAGTCCAACTGCTAACCTAACACAGCCAAGCCCACTAATAACCCATGTCCCTAAGCACCACATCTCCAGGGCTTTTAAATACCTCCAGGGATGGCGACTCCATCACTTGCCTGGGCAGCCTGTTCCAATATCTGACAGTGCAAGAGGGAAGTTTGTTGTTGTATTTTTCAGTGCTTGCTTACATCTTCTTGAGAAACTACAAAGTGCCATGGAACACACAGAATGAACAGCTAATAAAGGTCTCCACACTCATAAGAGATGCAGAGTTTTCAAAATGGGAGATATTTTGAAGATCTTACTTTAGCCACACTTTTTCCTATGGCAATAATCCAAAATATTTTAACCCTTGGCAATTTCCTCATATGGCAATAGTCCAAAATATTTTAATATTTCTTGTTTGCTGTCACATCTGCCCTGATATTTAAGTTACATTGTCCATTCTAGCCTGTAAAAAAGAATTTTTAAAATCCTATAATTGTGTTCCAGTAACCACATTAAAACAAGTCACAGCTGTTATTCTACTACGGCAACAAATTGGGCAAAGCCATAGCCTCCAGTAATCACAGGAAAACAAGCTCAGGATTTTTCTTTTTTTTTAATTTCTCTGATTATACTTCAGCTTTCGGTTCTGCTAGTTGCCTAGTTCAGCACCCTCCCAGGTAACGCCTATACCTTACTTCCAGTTTGAATTTACCAGGCTTTAACTTCCAGGTCTTGATTCTTGCTATCCCTTTCATTAGCAGATGAAAGAGCTCTTCACACTTAATCAAGTTACCTCTTTGTTGTCTTTTGGATACTTTAATCAATTTCTAAAAAAATCCCTTACATCCACATCTCTCTCTGTTGCCCTTAAGTGTTTTTTGAGTTCACCACCACACTTTTTATTAATAATATTGAAAACTGAGTAAATGTAATTTTAAAGAAGCTAAAGAGTCCTGCACCCAATACACAGTAAGGTTAAGCACTTCACACATCCAAAACAAGTTATGATTCCTGCTCCGCAGAGACCAAAAAGGAGACATATGGCTACAGACAACAGGAAAACCCACCAGAGGATTCTGGACAGACTAGGGTGTCTAGTTAACTGACCCAGAAGCCAACATTGTACCATCTTTGAAGCCAACAGTACCATGTGTAGAAAATAACATTCCAAAATCTGTCTCGTTGTCACTCAGAGGTAAAAATGAAACATCCTGCTCAAAAGCTGTCTGCAGCTCCATTGCTCATATCCTCAATAGATTACAGTAGATATTTTGTTGAGACTTCACAGTTTACCATAAGCATGAAGAGACGGAGAGTTTTTAGAGGAAGAAGACATTAATTGCAAAGAAATAAGTATCTCCCCAGAAAAAGAACATTTCTTTCTGTCCCTCCTGCGGGACTCTACCAGCAAACAGGAATAGAGGACTGTTTGGTAAAATAAGATTCTGCTATCATACAAAAGAAAAGTACAATCCAGACTACTCAGTAAGTTGTTAGCTTAGCATCAAGAAGGGTAAGCATATCTAATGTCCTTATAGTCAGGAACTGCTAATTTGCTAGTAATGTTTCCAAAGGAACCCTTAAAACTCAAGATCACTATGGATTATTTTAGATATTTTTTCCCCCCTTCGCTGCTACTGAAATTGTTTTCAAATGTTGTCTTCTTAGCCTTCACTTGAGATCTGCTTAATTTTTGCTGTGACTGGGAATTACCTGATGGCCTGGGCAAGAGGATAAAAAGATGGATATGTAAGAATGACTGCAATAAAAACATAAAACAAACAAAAAGGTTAAAATTTATTTTTAATTATCTTATCATAGTCTAAAGATAAAAATTCAAGGTGAAACAGAAAATTGCTACCATTCACTAAACACCTCTTTGGCAAGAAAAGTTTTTCAGCTTCCTAACAAACATTTCCTGACTCGTCAAATGGCTCAGTTTCCAGAAAATGAAATTGCAAGAAGTACGACAACACTAAAAATTCTCTTATCTAATTTTATTTACTATTTCTGGGGCTTTATTCTATTAAATTTATAGGAGGAGGAGGAGGAAGAGGAGGGTGAAAAGGCAATTAGCTATCAAGCAAGGCGAAACAATTTAAAATATGACATTCAGTTGTAAAAATACTGGATTTGCTGTAGCAAAAGGAAAATCGAAACAGGCAAGCCCTCAGGTCTGCAGCGCTGCTGCTGCGGTGACCCACATGCTTTCAGGGAAGGACCAACAGAAACAAACTACACTGCACACTAAGGATTGTGCAATGCAGAGGAAAAATTGTGCAACGACAAAAAAGTGCTTCCTGACCCTTGCAGCAAGCAGCTTACTCCTTGAAGCATGAGATTTGATTACCTTCATCTCAGCGGGCACAACCATGAATATCACTGTATGCCTTCTAATGCCCAGCACGTTCTATTCGATAAAACAACAATAATGTAAGAATTCCCAGACCATTGCAACCTGGGCATTAATTGCAATGAGAAATTTATAGCAAGAACATGTACAAACAGCATCAAGGGCATTATAACACACTGGCATTTAGATCTTCTCTTTCAAGGGAAATAATCCAATAAATTAATCAAGTCTAACAAAACCCCATGACAATTAAATGCCCCACAACAGAAAAGTAAGACAACCCAGCGAAGAAGTTGTTTGTCCGACAGAAGCTTTAGGACAGGACATGTATCTGACATGTGGCATATACCCCTGTGGTCTGTCATAAAGCTGGAGTGCAGATTTTTGCAAAAGCCCCTAAAGACCACCTATCAAAACAATCAGATAGGAACATTGGCAGCTGAACATCTGTGTCCTGCTCAAAAATACACCAAAAAATACTTGAAGTCTGACATGCCTTAACTATAGAATGACTTCAGGCATGCAATGATATTGCCTTATGAACATCTTTAGGCTGCAGCTCTGGTGGTGGCGCTGTCTTTCCTCGTAGCATTAATTTCTTGTTCCTCTGTCAGATACAAGCCTCCTCACCACCTTCAACATAAAACAATTTCAGTCGAACCTCTATGGAAATAAGGCAACAAGCCTGGGAAGCTGTTCCAGTTCTGTATAAATCAGTAACACAGTTAAGTATGACCTTCCACCAGGAATGAGAGTTTGAAGGGGTTTTGAGGGTAGGAACAGCATCACATGCTGAACAGAGGCACAGAGAACTGGATATTGTAGGCACAGATGAGAGTGGATTAGGGCTATTCATGCAAAACGCTGAGCTCAGATTCTCACTTATGTCAAAATACTAAGTTTCGATGAACTCCAGCTCTCCCGTTAAATTTACTAACTCCAGTTCTAGAAGGTCTTTTGGAGCTTGATTTTAATTTTTCTATTTTTCTGCCATGTTACTGCCTCCCAGAAAAGCCAGGAGTCTGTTACGTGGGTATTCCTTCTCACCTGAGCCCACATGTCATGTACTGAAACGTGAAGGAAGAAGAGGAAAGATGGAGGCTACCCTAGCTTTCACAGCTGCTAAGGAAGAAATATGAACAGCCTGGTCTTTTCTGCTCTTCGTAAGCTTGTCCGTGTACCAGGGATGTGGAGTGTCAACGTGCCCTACCCTACAGGGGCAGGAGGACTGACCACTCTGACATCAGCTCCAAGACACTGAGGACGAGAAGCAAATCATCTTGTTATCCAAGATACACAAAGGAAGCTACCACTGGAGAAATCAGAATTACCACAGAGTTTGCAGAGTGCCTTGGCAAGTACTCAGTAAAGCCATTCTCTTCAATGCCTTTTTAACAGCACCAGTAGCACAAGATTAAAAGATTTATAGTCAAATATCCCACTCTGTCCTGACTCAAGAGATTTCATTCAAGGGGCTTATGGATGTGTTTCATTCTAACTTCCATGTTACTTACACACTACACCAACCTTTCTCTTAAGCTTTAGCTCCTCTACTCTGCAAGTCCACCTCTGTAAAGCAGTTACCATATGCTCAACTCACAGCTTGCACTCGAGCTTTCCTTACTTACACAAGATTTAAACAGATGCTTAAATGCTTTGCAGAAGAAGAGATGAATGCCAAGGCACAAGCATTTTGGAATCAAAATCAAAGAATTAAGATGTCCAGTATCTGGATTTGGGGAATACAAAAGCAGGAGAAGTGGCATGCCTTTAACACTTTCTTGTGAGTCCTTGCTGGGATGAATGCGTGCTTGAAAGGACCAAAAAAGAAATGGTAAAATGTCTTCTCGTTGCCTGAAGGTATTTAATACAGTGGAGCAAGGGGAATATAATCAGCATTAAAGTGCTCTTCATAAATAATGGACACTCTAGCAGCTTTTATCTACTCTGCACTTTAAGAAAGTTTCTACTGCTGAATGTTTCATGAGTAAAATGTAATTTATTGTGGCTTTTAAATTACACAATTCAGAAACTGTTAGGAAAAAAGTTCTACGTTCCAACACAATAATGACTAGTTTCAAATTTCTCAAGAAACACTGGCAGGCTAAATACATATTTTGAAACCTAACACATTCGAACTACCAGGGGCACCTTTGCCTTAAACTGTAACTACTGGCTTTTAAGATGGCCAATCTTATACAGCAATACAGTATTTACTTTCAAGCAAAGAATAAATCTGAATGTAAATTTTCAGGTCTAGTTTGCACTTCCCAACAAAATACACAGCTGATCACAGGTCACTGAAGATGCGCATCTGTGACAGCCATTTTCAAGAAATCTGCTTTCTGTACATTATGTTAAAGGTGTATTTTACTACAGCCTTTTTAAATGGCAATTAGAGTTCCACATAAACAAAATCATTAAGGAAACATACTGGTGAACAGGTGAATCGTCAAGATGAGTTAGAGGTAACCTTAGCTCTGTCCCCTGTGAATACAAGGCTACAACGCAATCTTCTTGCCGCATCCAGAGACAGATGCTCTGTGGGTGTAGATTGGCATGACTTTACAGAAGTCAGTCGTGCTACATCTGGTTTCTATCAACAGAAGCACCAGTGCACTTCTCCTCAGCATCAAATCTTCTCCGTAGAGCGTCACACGTCTGTGAAAGAACACCACAGAAGCCTGCTGCAAACCAGCACGCCTAGCACCCCAGTGACTTGCAGCTTTAGTAACACCAAAACAAGTGGCTTCAGAGTATTAACAGGTAATGTCCCTTAGCCAGAGTTATCTTTTGGGAATTTTTCAATCTTCTTTCTAACCTCACAATTCCAAACCACAGAGCTACTCTAACAACAACAAAATCCCCCAAACAAACAAAAACTATGACAATTCATTTTCTTTCAAAAACTAAGATAGCAAAAATAGCTTTCCTGTCATATTTCCCTCATATGATAACTGAGCCTCCCCCCCCGAATCCTCGTCTTTTATTCACAGTCCCCACTTTAAAAGACCAGATAATGAAAAAGTTAAAACATGAAAGGAGCTATATGCAGAAGTCAGAAGCAATCAGAACATACTAATAGCCCCCTGCATGTGGACAACAAACACATCTGTGCCAAAAAAAAAGGTTTATTTATTGAATGACTTCTTATGACACAGCAAGGAAGAAGTTTGAGACACCTGGCTGACCTCTAGATCAATCATCTTTCTTAGCAGCAAAGTGCAGCGCAAGTCCCATGGAGTGATGGGACTTGCACAAAACCACCACGTACAAAGCCATACTTTGAATTTCAGATGATTTTCTATGCATTTCTAAAAACAAAATTGATCTTTAGCACTCTAAACAGTGACATTCAAACAGGTTTACAGCTTTGTTGAGATGATATGCCCCTCCTACATTTACCAGCAGAAAAATTCAGACAGACCCATCGTGCACGATTTGGCATTAGACACCTCAGCTGCAGCAGTAAGGTTATTTTAAGGGAGACATATCTACTACAGTCTGAACCTTACACAACACATTACCACTGCCATACATCTAAAATAGTTGCTTAACTGTTTATAGACTTACTGAATGTGTTTCTTCATAACTCTGGTTTACTTAGGATGGTATTCAAAAGTAAACATCACATCATTCATCCAGGTCTGTCAAATACTGTCAATTTGGAAGCTGCAAGCAATGCACAGGTTTTCTTCTGGCCCTTTGCACAGAGACAGATTTTTTTCCTTTGGTCAACAAATTCTCTCAAGACGTTACATTTAAAAGCTTTAGATGTATTAACAGCCAAATCATACTTTTAAACCAGAGCTTTTGATATCTGTTGCAGAGCTGGTAGGAACAAGTACCAATGATACCTATAGGCTTTCTTGCTGCGTTGGTCTTGCATTGCATTTCCTGGACTTGCACGTAAAGGTAAAAGAAAAATCTTTAATAGGGAAAAAATTCAAAAGGAAGAAAATGTCTGAAGGAAACGAAGCATCTCAGTTGTGCCCCCTGCTTGTGCAACAAGAAAATGAAGCTCGTGGTAGTGCTTGCCAAAATAGACTGCAGCTGGATCCAAAACATTATTGATGGGTAACTTAAGTTCATATATATTGATACAGCTAAACACCAACACACTAGACTAATGAAGATACAGACAGGCTCTTCTGCTTGATAGTATCTAACAGTTTGTCAAGGGACTCTAATTGAAGCCAAAGACAGCTTGTTTACTCTGTATTAAAATACAATATTTCAGATCACACTTATAGTAAATGATACATATATCATCTGGTATTTAGAGAGACCTTTAGATATCTAAGGGAAAATGGGATGTGTCAGTTTAGATGAGCAATCCCACAAAGAATGACTATTATATAAAATCAACCTATGGATAAGTTGGACGGGGCTCTGTGCAGCCTGGTCGAGTTAAAGATGTCCCTGCTCACTGCAGGGGGGCTGGGCTGGATGACCTCTACAGGTCCCTTCCAACCCAAAGCATTCTATCATTCTATGGCAAGCCTGTGGAATTGTAAGACCATGACGTCTCCCACACCAAATCATCTGATGGGAAACGAACTGACCCCTCTAGAAATCATGCAACTGTCCTGCTTCATCTAGAAGAGATTCAAAGACCAGGTGCTCATTTCCCCTACTCCACCCTCTTCCCTGTTATGCCCACAAACTAGTAAGAGACACAGAAAAACAGACATAGTCATGTTAAGTGCCAGTGTTCAATACCTAACCATACTGAGAAATTATTCTCAGAAGAAAATTCTTGCACTGAACTAAACTTTAGGTATCACTGAACTCACTCCATGGCTCCTAGAGGACAAATAAACAGGTTGACTTACGTAGCTCTCCTACTTTCAGTATTTCGCACAGCATCTTTGTCAGCTCAATGCTACTTCGGCCAAATGGGCACTCATGCTTGTCTTCTCGACTGCTGTTCTCCAGGACAATCTGGAGGAGGAATCAAAATGGAAAATAATCAGTTTGAAGAACCCATGAGTTGAAGTACTGTCCTCCACATCCACCATCTACAACATACACTGAGCTGAATTTAGGAAACGGTATGTGGAGGCTCTGTTTTCATAAACCTTAGCCCTTCCCCCAGCTAAATGACCTACGTGTGTCTGAGGCAGTCAGCAGCACAGAAGCAGTGCTGCTCCATGCCCAGCAGGGAGGCTTTGCCATCCCTATGCAGCATCGCTGCTCTGCTCCACCCTTGGCTTAGAGAAATTGCAGTAGAAGTCAAAGAGAAAGAAATAGTTTCATTTTAAATTTGCCAGTTAAAGAAAATTGGTTATAATGATTTATAGACATGAAGACACCTAGAAAGAACTATAAAAAAAAAACAAGTGAGACAGAAGTCGCATAGCTGGATTCAGGCTCCAAAACAGGTCCGGGTGTCAAAAATGACACAGAAGTCCACAAAAGAAGAAAATGTGTGTATTTTCTCTACCACGGAAAAACTTGTGCTGGCATGCAAAACATTTCAGAGAACTATCACTCTTGCACCAAGTCTATGAACACTGCAAAAACGACTCAAGGAGAGCCTTTGTGTTCTCTGTTGGGTGACACTGCAAAATAGATGGGAGACAAATATTCCTTGCATATATTTAGATCCATTGAGTTCTGCCATATCAGATACAGTTGGGACAAAGTTTTCCCCAGCACTACAACTAAACAAGGTATTTCACCGTAGATGTAAAAATGAGTTATAAAAATACTATAGATTTCATTGAAGCTGTGAGCCTGAAAAGAGAGCAAAACAGGGGCTGGAAAGAAAAATAAATGGTCAAAACAGACTCTCAGTAAGAGTTGTCTTTGCAGTAACAAACTTTGCCACCAGCTTTAAAAAAAGAAACAAAACACATCCTGAACAGCTGCTGCATAGCCTGGGGATGAGGGACAAAGGAAGAAAATGAATTTCAAAGGTAAGAGCTTTTGCCAAGCACCACAGAACCCCAGAGGCTCTCTAAATTTTCTTCACTAACAGGTGTTTAGACATTGATCTCTGCTTTGCATTCCTCCCGTTTCCTTGGCTCCCGTCTTCATCATGCTTTTTTGCTTGTCTGGCTTTTGGTTTTGGTTGTGTTTTTGATTTGGATTTTTCTTTGTTTAAATGTGTCCATTTTGGCAGCAAAGAAAGCTTTTACAAAAGGTTCCATGGCTGGAACTTCACCCAAAACAATGTGGTGGAGGACAGGACCGATGCAACACTGGATGCCAGTAAGATATTTCCCTCCTTCCCTCCCCAGATCTTGGTTGTGACTGTTTCATGCCCTCTCACGTACAGGAGCCTTCTCTGTGAAGGAGTTAAAGGCAAAAGTGTGAAAAAAAAGTGAAAACCCAGAAGCAAGCAGGACAGTTACATGCGTCACATAGCATGCCAAAGCCTCTTCATCAGGCATCTATTTCAGTCCTACTGTGTGCAGGGCAGCCTCTAGCTGATACTCTGCTCCCAACCCATCACCCAGTGATGTAAAAGGATGGTTGCTCTCTGTGTTAGGAGAGTGGACAACCACTTTCTTTTGTCTTCCAGTGGTGGTGGTGGGTTTTTTTCAATCACCTAGACTACCCACTAGCTTAGAAAGTTATTAGGAACATGATAAATATCTGACCCCACGATTTTTTACTGGGCTTTTCCAACAGGAGAGCGTCAGAATCCTGTTCACCAGTCTGCCAAGAGGAGTTACTTTTCCTTCTAAAAGTTTTGGTTGAAATTACATCTAACTATTCCACAACATCTCTGGATAACAGTTGTATCAAATCAAAGAAACACCCCTAAAACTTTTGTTCTACATTGCTGCAGCCCCTGTTCAAGAAACATGCAAATATGACTGAGCATTCCAGATGACTCATCCTGCTTCCGTCTTTTCAGGGAGGACAGTGCTACATTTCCATACCCAGATGCAGGAGCAATGATAGAGCAGCACAAGTGCAATGTAGATCAGTGTCTCAACACCTCCGTGAGATCACCTCTTATTTTATTATTATTGTGCTTTCTCTCTCACATAATAAAACATAAAATCTGCATACCGGAGCAGGGGGTTGCTTTGACACAGATTTAGATACAGCAGAGAAACACTGGTAATAAAATCAATGGAGAGGGAAAATGCAAGGGTAAGGGGGAGGGGAAGGGAAGCACTCAGCTCAGCATTCCTGCCCGCTTCCGGCAAACGCATTTTGTTCGGTTTCACATTAACCAGACATATTAACATTTCATGAGCACATAAATATTTCATGGTGACACCATATATGCATATAATGCAAGGCAGAATTACAGCAATCAATAAGAATGCCAGAGACATAGTTAAGGCACTGTGTATTGCTATACAGCAAATTAAATGGCAATTTGAGTAATCAATATGTAAAGCAGCTTTGAAATGATCCTCAAACACACTCTCTGCAAGCATCACCTTTTAGCATTCGTCGTGCAAAATAAGGCAGAGCTGACATGTTACATTTCTGTATGAAAGGAAGACGGAAGGCCCTATACTACATCTAAATATCTGTAGGCAAATTTGACAAATATGGATCTTCTGTAAGAAACAGCAATGGTAAAAAGGGAAAGAAAAAATAAAAAGAGGCTCTTAGAAATACTCAAAGAGAAATCATTCCTAATCTTGGCAACAGATTTACAACATTCATTATTATATTTGTAATACTCTTTTCATGACTTCACAATTCATATCCTGTTCCACAGTGAAATGCTATAAACACAGCTGATAAGGGGATAATTGTAATGTTATTTCTTTTATCACTCTCGTTATGGAGGAGAAGTAAGCAGGGAATGGACATGTTTACTTCATAAACTGGTAAAAACAATAGCAGGGAAAGAAACATAACACACAGCTCTAGACTGAAAATACTACTGTACATCTACAGAGTATACCACTGGCTTGATTCACGTTCCTATCACAGCAGTTATTTTACAAGGGAAAGGAAAGTAGTGAGGAAGTCACGAAGCCCACACAACCTTCATTCAAATAGAGGTTTATCATTAATGCTCATGAAGTGGCTGTATCCTATTATCTTCCTCTTCCTTCCCCTCACGAATCCAATGAGCTGCAGATCCACCAGACATTTCACAATCGGCAGGTAGGTACAGTGGCTAAATTTTGCTTGGGGGAAACAAATATCCAAAGGCAGAAACCACGGACATTGCAGGAGAACTCTTTGCACCACAGAATCACCAAGGCTGGAAAAGTGTC